>Ga0180433_10006092_pt1 | contig 15971 bp, 14 predicted proteins | sample SS_ome_8_FD_132980 | JGI IMG/M metagenome (GOLD analysis project Ga0180433, IMG submission 132980) | Hypersaline lake sediment archaeal communities from the Salton Sea, California, USA - SS_1_D_1 metaG | ecosystem: Environmental > Aquatic > Non-marine Saline and Alkaline > Hypersaline >... | reverse complement strand
TTCAAGCTTCACGAGACCGATACCGGGTCGCCTGAGGTGCAAATCGCTTTGCTGACTCACCGTATCAGCTATCTCAATGAGCATTTTAAAGTCCACAAGAAAGATCATCATTCCAGACGGGGATTGTTGAAACTGGTGGGCCAGCGACGGCGGCTGCTGAACTATCTGAAGGCGAAGGATATCAATCGCTATCGGGCACTCATTCAAGCCCTCGGCCTCCGAAAATAGTCCTGGAAACCGGGGAGGCAGTGAGGCGTGGACGAAAACGTGCATCGGATAACGAATCACGCAAGATTCATCTTGAGGAGACTATGATGGAAATATCTTTTAGAGGAAAGGTGGGTGGTAAAACACTCACCTTGGAAACAGGCAGGCTTGCTCGGCAGGCCGACGGGGCTGTCTTGGTGAGGTATGGCGAAACCATGATTTTGGTGACGGCGGTTTCGACCAATGAAATGCGGGAAGGGATCGATTTTGTCCCGTTAACGGTGGAATATCAGGAAAAGGGATATGCAGTCGGGAGAATCCCGGGCAATTACTTTCGTAGAGAGATTGGACGACCCAGTGAGAAGGAAACCTTGACGGCTCGGATCATAGATCGGCCTATCAGGCCTTTGTTTCCAAAGCATTACAGGCACGAGACACAGGTCATTGCCACGGTGCTCTCAGTGGACAACGAGAACGATCCTGATGTGCTGGCCGTGATCGGCTCTTCGGCAGCCCTGGGGATATCGGATATCCCCTTTGCGGGACCAATCGCCTGCGTGCGCGTGGGCCGTGTCCATGGAGAGCTCAAGGCCAATCCAACGCGAGAGGAACTCCAAGAAAGCGACATTAATCTCATTGTGGCAGGGAGCAAAGACGCCGTGGTGATGGTGGAAGGGGGGGGGCTCTTTGTCAGAGAGGAAGAGATGCTCGAGGCCATCTTCTTTGGTCACAAGGCTATGCAGCCCATCATAGATCTTCAGGTGAAGCTTGGGGAGGCTGTCGGTGTGCCGAAACGCCCTGTAGCCTCTCGTGAGGTGGACCAAGACTTAGCCAATCAAATAGAGGCCATGGCTGCAGAACGCATGAAAGAGGCTGTCCAAATAACGAAAAAGCTCGAGCGCCATGATGCCCTGGAAACGATCAAGGCTGACGTTCTGGCAGCCATTGGACAAGACGATGCAGATCGCCGCGGCGAGGTCTATGATATTTTCCATGCCCTTGAGCGGCGCATCATCCGAAACCTTGCCATCGAAGAGGGGCGTCGGATTGACGGCCGTCTCTTCGATCAGATTCGTCCCATCCAGTGTGAGGTGGGTGTCCTGCCCCGGACCCATGGTTCGGCCCTTTTCACCCGAGGTGAAACACAGGCCCTTGGCATCGTGACCCTCGGCTCCACCGGCGATGAACAGCGGGTCGAGACGTTGGACGGCAACATTTTCATGCCCTTTATGCTTCACTACAATTTTCCCCCGTTCTGTGTGGGAGAAGCAAGACGATTGGGAAGCCCCGGACGAAGGGAGATAGGGCATGGAGGTCTTTCCACCCGGGCTGTTGAAAAGGTGTTACCAGACAAAGAAGTATTTGATTATACCATCCGCATCGTGTCGGAGATCTTGGAGTCGAACGGTTCGTCTTCTATGGCGACTGTGTGTGCTAGCAGCCTTGCCCTGATGGACGCGGGCGTCCCCATCAGCGCCCAGGTGGCGGGAATTGCCATGGGTCTTGTCAAAGAAGAGGATACGGTCATCATACTCTCGGACATCCTGGGTGACGAGGACCACGTGGGAGATATGGACTTCAAGGTGGCCGGAACCCGTGACGGGATCACTTCGCTTCAGATGGATATCAAGATTCAAGGTCTGACCCAGCCGATTATGCGACAGGCCCTTGAGCAAGCACGACAGGGTCGCCTATTTATTCTGGACAAGATGAAGGAGACGCTGGAAGAACCCAGACCGCAAATCTCCCCGTATGCCCCCAAGATACTGACCATGCAGATCAATCCGGACAAGATCCGGGATATCATTGGGCCTGGCGGTAAAGTCATCAGGGCCATCCAGTCGGAGACTGACACCAATATAGAAGTAGAAGACACGGGCCTGGTCAAGATTGTCGCCGTCAATACAGAAAGGGCAGAAAAGGCCCTTAAGATGATCGAAGCGATTGTCCAGGAAGCCGAGGTTGGCGCCATCTACGAGGGAACTGTGCGCAAAATCATGGATTTTGGGGCCTTTGTGGAGATATTTCCAGGGACCGACGGACTTGTCCACATTTCTCAACTCGACTCAAAGCGTGTCAATAAGGTGAGTGATGTCTTGAAGGAAGGGGACAGGGTGACGGTCAAGGTCCTTGAAGTCGATCGCGACGGGAAAATCCGCCTGAGCCGAAAAGCCGTCTTGGAAGGAGAAAAGGGTGGGGGACGATTTCAACAAGATCACCTTGGGTAACGGGATTCGAGTCGTCACCAAGCGGATGCCCCACGCACGCTCTGTGACCATGGGCGTTTGGGTAAATGTGGGCGCCCGTGATGAGAGGCCGGAGGAAAGCGGTCTTTCCCATTTTATCGAACATATGATCTTCAAAGGAACCGAAAAGCGAAGCGCCATTGAGATCGCCAAGGAGTTCGACGCTATTGGTGGCCAGTGTAACGCCTTTACGAGCAAAGAAAACACCTGCTATCATGCTAAGGTTATCGATACCTGCCAAGGTACCATGGTGGAGCTCTTGTCTGACATTTTCCTAAACTCTGTTTTCCATGCCAAGGAAGTGGAACGGGAACGCCAAGTCATCCTCCAAGAAATCAAGATGTTGGAAGACACGCCCGATGAACACGTGCATGTCCTGTTGGCACAGGCCGTTTGGGGAAATCATCCCCTGGGCCGTTCGATCCTGGGCCGTCCTGAAACTGTGGCTGAGTTTGATTCTGAAACCATCAAGGCGTATTTTGGGCGAGCCTACCAGCCCGAGCGTATCGTCGTTGCTGCAGCGGGGAACTTGGAACATGAGGCCTTTGGGGCAATGATCAGTCAAGCGTTTTCCGTGGTTCGGGAGAGAAACCATTTCCCAGAGCGCACCGTGCCAGCCATGGATCGAGTTATCACGGCCCACCCGAAGAACCTGGAACAGGTCCACCTTTGCCTCGGAACCAAGGGGGTCCACGTCACTGACCCAAGACGCTTTGCTGGCTCTGTCTTGAATGTTATCCTGGGAGGGAACATGAGCTCGCGGCTGTTCCAAGAAATTCGGGAACGCCGTGGCCTCGCTTATGCTGTTTATTCTTTTCTCTCCCTTTACTCTGACACGGGCATGTGTGGCGTTTATGTGGGGGTGGATCAGTCCAACATAAAAGAGGTTCTAGAAATCATCATCAAGGAGATGAAACAAATTAAGGAAAAACCCGTTGATACCGCCGAGCTTAGAAACGCCAAGGCATACTTGAAGGGTGGGCTCTATCTTGGCGCTGAAAGCACTGAAAACCAGATGACTCGCCTTGCTCACAACGAGATCCATTTTGGCCGTGATGTACCTTTGGAAGAAGTGGAAGAGCGGGTTGAAAAGGTCACGGCCGAAGACGTATTGGAACTTTCTCGGGACATTTTCCAAAATGACGCTGCGTCCTTGACCCTCCTGGGACCGGTGGATGACGAGAGGGCCCATGAGTGGGTGTTGCCCTTATAGAATGGCAGGGCTTTTCTGCCAAGATGCTGCTCTCCATTTCGTTCACAAAAGACTTTTTGCCCTTTCGTCAAGTTTAGGGGCCCTAGCGCACTTCAGTCGTAAATGACCGACCCCAAAATCAAGATCCGTCGACTTCGCTCAGAAACAGATTCTGATATTCCCCTGCCTCGCTATATGACCCCCGGCTGCTCAGGGATGGATCTTTGTGCCGCTGTCGAAAGGGAGCAAGTGGTGGAAGTGGGCTCTGTTACAGTGATCCCCACAGGAATCGCCATGGCCCTGCCAGAAGGATTCGAGGGGCAGGTCCGTCCAAGAAGCGGGTTGGCCTTCAGACACGGGATTGGCATCATCAACAGCCCTGGCACCATAGATGCTGATTACAGAGGTGAAATAAAGGTCGCCCTCATCAATCTGGGGGCCGAACCCTATACAGTCCGTCGCGGCGACAGGATTGCCCAGCTCGTTATTCAAAAGGTCTATCAAGCGCGCTTGGAGTGTGTGGAGAACCTTGGTCAAACCGTTCGCAACGAGGGCGGCTTCGGACATACTGGGACTTAGTGGTTGTACCTTTGTAAGATGCTCAATGATGACAAATGACTAAAGTCTGCGTACTGGCCAGCGGAAGCAAGGGGAATGCCATTTATGTCTCTAATGAGAAAAGCGCCGTCCTGGTTGATGCCGGCCTGTCGGCCATTGAGATCGAGCGGCGCCTTCGCTCAAGGGGGCTCAACCCAGATGCCCTTGATGCCATTGTGGTCTCCCATGAACACACGGATCATGTCCACAGTGTGGGTGTGTTGTCGCGCCGCTTTCGGCTCCCAGTCTATATCAATGAACCAACGCTGACCGCAGCCAGGAGCCGTCTCGGCTCTCTTCATGAGATAAGAAGGTTTCACCGAGGAATCGCCTTCCATATAGGGAGCCTCAGCATTCATCCCTTTGCGGTCTGCCATGATGCTGCGGATCCTGTGGGATTTACGATTGAAGATAGCGGTGCCAAAATAGGCATTGCCACCGATCTCGGAGTGGCAACGCAGCTGGTGAGCCACCACCTCAAAGGATGCTGCCTCATGGTCCTAGAAGCCAACCACGATCCTAAAATGCTGGAAGAGGGCCCCTATCCGTGGGAACTCAAACAGCGTATACGAGGGCGTCTGGGGCATCTTTCCAATGAGGCCTCCCGCGATCTTTTGGCCAAGGTGATCAACCGTCAACTCGAGCATGTGATCGTTGCCCACATGAGCGAAACGAATAATCGGCCTGACAGGGCCTTGGCTGTCTTACAGGAGACCGTGGGTTGTGATGCCATCCACTTCACCCTCGCCGAGCAGCACGTGGCAGGGGCCATGATTCACTTGGATAATGCCTAAACACACCCTTGCCCGTTAGGGCAACTTAAATAGCCTCAAGCGCGTAGTCCCTGGTGCCCAGACCTATCTTTTCTGCATATTCAAGCTGAAATTCCCAATCTACCTTTGGATAGAGGGCTCGGAACTTGTCCTTCCCGGATTGAAAGTTTTTGGTGAGACATGAGTCTTTCCGCCCTTGTGCCTGGTTGACCAGGTCGGCCGAGGCCTGGTCAATGGCTACTGGGTCGTTTGATGCAACGATACCAATGTCGTTCACAATAGGCGTATCGTTGTGGGGATAGCAGTCACAGGCAGGCGACACCTGGGTGATGAAATTAAGGAAGGTGGCCCTGCCTTTTTTCCCTTTCAGGACCCCGGCTGTATATTCTACCATATTTTCCAAGAAGGTCGGGATCGCCTGATCCCATTGGATCTGGATCGCTTGATTGGGGCAGACAATGATACACTCCCCGCAGCCGACACACTTCTTTGGGTCGATCTTCGCCTTTTCGTCAACCAAGGAAATCGCGTGCTGGGCACAATAGGCGACACAATCCCCGCATCCCTCGCATTTTTTCCGCTTCACCTTGGGGGAGACGGTGGAATGCTGGGCTAATTTGCCTTTTCGAGAGGCGCACCCCATCCCGAGGTTCTTGATGGTGCCGCCGAAGCCTGAGAGTTCGTGACCCTTAAAATGCGCGCAACTGATGATCCCGTCCGCCCGGACAATTTCGGAGGCGATATAGACCCTTTTAAACCGTTTTAAGTTCACGGGAACGGCGGTTTCGTTGGCGCCCCTCAGACCATCGGCAATGATCAGGGGGGCGTCGACAACGGCATAGGTAAACCCGTTTTGGATAGCTGTGATCAGATGGTCAACCGAGTGGCTTCGGCTCCCCACATAGAGGGTATTTGCGTCGGTCAAGAATGGGCGACCCCCAGTCTCCTTGATGCGATCAACGATCTTTCGGATAAAGATGGGTCGTATGTAAGCCGTGTTGCCTGCCTCTCCGAAGTGGAGCTTCACGGCCACGAGGGCCCCCTTCTTGATTTTTTTTGCCAAACCCACAGCATCCAAGAGCCCTTGCAGTTTGCCCATAAGATTTTGTTGCGGCCCTGCACGAAGATCTGCAAAGTATACCAGACTTTTCATCGACTTCCTCCCAGCTAACGTCATGAGACTTTTGCATGACCTCGTCCCGCTTTTTAGTATGAGGTTTTTGACCCATCTACGTGCTCACTCACTAAATCGCAAAAACTCAGCCTAACGGCCTCAAACAGTTTGCGATTTACCCACTGAAGTGGGCCGTTCTTTTCGCTCGGATGGGTGCCCCAAAAATCTCATAATTGTCGCTTTCCGAGGTCATGCAAAGCTCTCGTCATGGTGTGGCCTCAGGGTTCATAAGAGAAGCGTTCACCGTTGGCCCCCACAGGGCGTAGGCGGGTCCCTGTTTACAGGCTGGCAAGCACAGTACCCGTTTTGGAGGTGTCATAGCCCCCCATCTTGTCCACAAGGTCTCTGAAGGCCCTTGACCCCATGACCTCCAGCATCAACTGGATCTTTTCGTCTTCGAAAAACGCCTCTGGAATGGCCAGGTCATATTCTTCGGTCACTATGGGAACAAAGTCCAGCCCTAAGGCCTTGGCTGCCGCATAAATGCCCAGTCCCGCGTCTGCACCACCGCTCAGTACAGTCACTGCGACAGACATATGGGTAAATTCTTCCTGACCGTAGCCCTGGATATTTTCTGGGCTGATGTCAAGCTCGGCCAGCCGATAGTCCAGCAAAATCCGGGTCCCTGATCCTGCTTGTCGATTGACAAAGGTGATATGGTCTCTGGCCAGGTCCCCTATCCCCTTTATGCCTTTGGGATTGCCTGGTAACACCATGAGGCCCTGCTCGCGATACGCCAAGTTGACCAGCTTGACTCGAAGGTCAGGCAGGTAGCGTCTAATGTAAGAGATGTTGTAAATACCTGTGTCGGTGTCAAGAAGATGGCAGCCTGCTGTATGACAATACCCATGCCGCAAGGCTATCAGCCCTCCCAGGCTTCCCACATTGCTTGAAGCCAGACCGAAACGGCAATCCTTTACCCTCATCTGGTTTGCTAGAACATCTAGCGTGTTATCATGGCTGCCCACCACCACGACCGTGTTCTCAATCTCTTTGTATTCCCTCAAAAGCTCGGCCTCTACCACCTCACCATCCAAGACCCCTTCCACGTGGCTGGGGATGCGAACGATCCCGTCGGCCTGGGTGAGTGTGGTGACAGAGCCTGCGCCTCTGGGAAGAGACGAAGCCACAATGGTATCCTTGACACGGCCCAGTTTCACCCGCACAAACTCGTCAAGACCGAGTTTTGATGACATCTTACGGGCGACCCGAACCTTTATCTTCGGTCTTTCTGGTTGCTGGAGGCCAAGCATCTGATAGATTAGGGGCTGGGTAAACTGCTCAAAGGCCATGATGGCGGAAACCGTGTAGCCGGGATTTCCAATGGCCGGCTTATTGTTGATGATCCCCAGGACTGTCGGCTTACCAGGCATCATGGTGACGCCGTGAACCAGGACTTCTCCAAGTTTGCCAATGACCCCGGCAGTGTAGTCCTCGGAACCGGCCGAAGAGCCCGCACTGATCATCACGATATGGGCATCGCCGTGTGTGGCGCCCTGGACGGCATCTAAGATTTCCTCAAACACATCAGGGACGATAGGATGAATCCGGTATTCACCTCCACAGGCCTTGATCAAGGCCCCCAGGATGGCTGAATTGCTTTCAACCACGCGGCCTCGAGGCAGGGTATCACTGTCAAGGTCCTGAGGACTTATCAATTCTGAGCCTGTCGGGATAATGAGGACTCTGGGCTTTTCTTTCACGACCACCCTGAAAATGCCACCATTCAGCAAGGCGCCAATCTCATACGGTGTAACCAGATGGTTTTGGGGCAGAAGAAGTTCCGTGGCCACAATGTCTTCGCCCACCTTTCGAACATTTTGCCATGGATACGCCCCTGCCTCAATCTGAACCGTTTTCTCGTCCAGTATCATGACATGTTCGATCATGATGACCGCATTGGTCCCCTCTGGCATGATCTGGCCCGTGTTGATAAAGAAGCAATCCTCGCCGATACTGAGCTCTTTGGGGCGATCTACAGTGGTTTCAAAGGTGGCCTCTGCACGCACAGCAATGCCATCCATGGCCGCTAAATGATGACTCGGCGTGGAGAATCTGGCAAACACCGGCTGTGCCGTGACCCGGCCAGCCGCCTCCTGAACCCCAATGGTCTCCGGTTTTAGACAGCCCGCAAAATTCAAACGGCTAGAAAAAGCCCTTTGGGCTTCCTCAACGGGCTTCATCTGCAGGTAGACAGCCCGCCTACTTTTCATCGGTCCTTGTGTCCCGAAAAATTTTATCAAACGACTGGTCGGCCTGTTCAACCACACTGTCGCTTAACAGCTTATAGTTTCTAAGGAACTGCTTCCCCATGGGCGTCAAGATAGACCCGCTTCCTTTTCCACCACCTGGCCTTGTGATGATCATCTTAGCCCCTATCCGATTTTCCGTGGATTTTATCCGTCCCCAAAGGGCACGATAAGACATCTTTAGTGCCTTGGCTGCCTTGTTCATGGAACCCAGGCGATCGATCGCCTCAAGCATGCGCACCCTGCCACTGCCGAAGATCACTTTGTCATGATCATCATCAATCCAGACCTTTGTTCGAACTTTCATGGCATCCCCCTCAGGCTCTCATCTGATTCCCCAGAGTCATTCTGAGACATGCGCCTCCATCAGGGTGACATGTAACGGATCAAACCGTGATAAAGTTCCTGTTCAAATCGTCCATTAGAGATACATGGGATGGTTTCTTTGCGCATGACCTTTCCATGCCTATCTTTCCAGTGATAAACTGTCATATAGGTGCAGGAAATATCCAGGAACGTTTCCTGGGGCGCGTTGGCCTTTACTTTGATGACGCTCTGACGTCGAACCTGACCTTTCAAGGGGTTCCTGCCGAGACTTCCGCAGTCACAATAGGCTTCCATCATGACCGTGACCGGTTCAAGAACCAGGGTGCCAGTCTTTTTGTGAAAGGATTCAACGTGCGCAGTCTTCATGTCGTCTACTGCGCGCAACAGGGCGTTCCATGTGGTGTTGTAGTCGCGCACCACCACAAAACGCTTATTGGGCAGAGGGGTTGAAGGGGGAACAAGTTGCACAGGCTCATGGGCACAACAAAGAAGGCTGCACAAAAAGAGGAGCAAGACCGTTGTCTTGAAGGATGAATGGCAGGTGACATCAACAAGGATTGACAGGGTCATGGAATTCTTGACACAAGGGCCCTAGTTCCACTAGTTGTTAACCGTCTGTAAAAATGAAAGCCTTATCTACGTATAGAGGCTGTATATCAGAACCTTTAAGAACACGCCAAAGGATTTTTGTGAAACACCCCTTGTGTTGATTGACGCTATGGGTTTGTAGGAGCAGTCGTCATGGAGGATGCAAAGCTGTCTATGGAACAGGTCAAGGTGGTCATCTTTGACTGCGACGGGGTCATGTTTGACTCCAAGGACGCCAATGAGGCTTACTATAATCAGATACTGGCCCACTTCGGAAAACCCCCCATGAACCCCCAGCAGTGTCAGTATGTCCATATGCACACCGCAGACCAGTCTGTTGTCTACCTTTTCACCGATGACCCCCTCGTGGAACAAGCCCTGGCCTACCGTCACCAGATCAGCTATTTTCCATTCATCCCTTTGATGGAGATGGAGCCCTACCTGAAAGCTTTTCTGGAATACCTGCGTCCCACCTACAAAACCGCTATCTCCACCAACCGGTCAGATACCATGAATCGGGTCCTTTTAGACCACGGACTGGCAGGATACTTCGACCTGGTGATATCCAGTCTTGATGTGAAGTACCCCAAGCCCCATCCTGAGTCACTCATGAAGATCTTGAACCATTTTGGCCTGTCGCCCCACGAGGCCATCTATGTGGGAGACTCGGAGATTGATGAATTGGCCGCAAAGGCGGCAGGCATTCCCTTGGTGGCTTACAAGAACAGGGATCTTTCAGCCGCCCTTCACGTGGAACACTTCAAGGGTCTTGAAGTGCTGCTTGAGAAAAGGGACTAGGGGTTGGTTCTAGCCTTAACCGTTCTTTGTATAAAGCACGGCGAGAATGACTGTTTCCTTGTCGCCGTGGCATCGAACCAGGTGAGGGATGGCGGAATCGTAATAAATGCTGTCACCCGGGTAAAGCACGTCTGTGAAGTCTTTCAGGGTGACCTCCATGGCGCCTTCCAGGATATAGATAAACTCCTGGCCTTCATGGGTAGAGAGTTCCTTTTTCGCCTTGGAAGGCACCAGGGTGACCATGAAGGGTTCCATGTGCCGGTCCTTTTTGTCCGGAGCCAGAGACTCATAGGTATAGCCATATTGATCCCCTTGAGCAGACGTATAGCGCGAAACAATCCGCCGCTCATCCTTTCGGACCACCGTGAAGGGCTTGACTTCGCCTGTTGAGATGAACCGGCCCAGCTTCATGTCCAGCGCCTTGGCGATCTTGATCAATACGCCCAACGGCGGGGAGAGTTCGTCTGCCTCGATCTGGTCTAAGTAATCGGGGCTCAGGCCTGTACGCTGACCCACGTCTTCTGTGGTCATGCCCTTTTCCTGGCGAACCAGGCGCACCCGCTGGCCAATCGCCGTGGGTTCAGCGGTCTGTTGTGCCTTGTCTTGTTCAGGCAGCATGTCCCCGGTGTCCTCAGAGGAAAACTGTCCGATGTCTTCCAAGAAATCCTTATAGGCGTCTGCCGAGTCTTTGTGAGGCATGAAAAAAGTGTCTCCTAGGAATGATAAACTCGTACAAAGGACAACCCAGACGGCAAAGCAAAAAGGGCTAAAACTACGTCACGGCTTTGAGAAAGCCTTCCAGCCCTTTCATCCCGCCCACATTGTACACCTCGTGGGGGTATGTGTCGGGAATAATCTTGCGAAGCAGGCCGCTTAATACCTTCTTTGGGCCCACTTCAACAAAGGCCTCGATGCCTTCGTCTTGCATTTTGCCCACTGAGTCATACCAACGAACAGGACTGCACAGCTGTCTAGCCATGATATCTTTGATCTGATTCGGATCTGACTCGTATTCGGCGGTCACATTAAACACGACAGGGGTGGTTGGGGCATGAAAAGGCGTCTCTTTCAATAACCCCCTGAAGTCTTCCTCAGCCCCCCGGATCAGTTCACTGTGCCATGCCCCGCTCACTTTCAGGGGGATCCCTTTAGCCCCCTTGGCGGTGGCCAATTCAGAGGCATATTCCACGGCATCTGGCGCGCCTGTAATCACGATCTGGGTGGCCGTGTTGTGATTGGCCACGGTCACAATGCCCTTTTCTTGCGCGCTATCAACCAGTTCGCGAACGGTTTCAATATCAAGGCCCAAGAGGGCACACATGGCGCCGCGATTCTTGGTGGCCTCGCGATGCATGAGTTGGCCCCTTTTAAAGACCAGCTTGCACGTGTCAACAGGGCTTGTCACCCCGGCCGCCCTGAGGGCACTGTATTCTCCAAGGCTGTGGCCGGCCGTCAGGTGAGGCTCGATCCCTTCCTTATGAAGTGCCGCAAGGCAGGCCAGATTGACCGCTGTCACCGCTGGCTGAAGGTTCACTGTCAAAGTGAGGTCTTCCATGGGGCCTTTGAAGCAGAGCTTCGATATGTGGCTTTTGGTGACCTCGTCCACCATTTCAAAGATTTCACGAACGAAATCGTATTCCTCATACAGGTCAAGGCCCATCCCGACCACCTGTGAACCCTGTCCTGGAAAAAGAAACGCAATCTTTTTTCCCAAGATAGCCCTCCTCTTCGTCAGTCGTCATGGCGCTGGCGACGATGGCCCTGTGATGCAGGAACCTCGGCTGTGCGCCTTTTTTATGTTTTCGTGATGAACCGCCCAAGCGGGGGCATGGTCCGTCCCGATTCATCGGGACTGCAAGGGTCCTTAATGCGTCATCTCTGGGGTTCCGGCTCGGGCTCGCCGGGCTCATCCAGGCTGAACAGTTTGCGGGTCATATCCACATAAAGAGATTTTTCGTCTTTGTTAGCGCTTTGCTTTAAAAAGACGGTAGGACCATGCAAAATCTTGTTGACAAGGGCTGCTGTGAGCCGGTCAATGGCGGCCCGGTCTTCCTCGGAGGCTGCACTGAGAGAGCCAAAGGTCTTTTTCAATTCTTTTTGCCTGAGCTCCTCCATCTTATCCCTAAGGGCTATAACGGTGGGCACCACATCAAGGCTTTGGAACCATCTGCGAAACTGAATCACAGCGGCATCGACAATGCGTTCCCCCCTGAGTGCCTCCTGCTGGCGTTCGTCTATGTTTTCCTGAATGGCCGACTTGAGGTCATCAATGTCGTAAACATAGACGTTGTTGATCCGATTAATCTCGGGGTCTATATCCCGGGGTACGGCAATGTCAATAAAAAAGAGGGGACGATTCCTCCGGGCACGCATCAGTCCCTTGAAGTCATCACGCACTAGGATATACTCGCGAGCCCCTGTTGAACTGATGACGATGTCCACCTGCCTCAGATAATCACGAACTTCCTCGAATCGGATGGCCGTTCCCCTGAATCTCTCAGCCAGTTCGAGGCCTCGCTCAAAGGTGCGGTTCGCCACAAAGATGGGCTGGGCCCGATTATTTGCCAGATGCTCCACGGCCAGCTCAGCCATCTCGCCAGCACCCAGGAGTAGTACCGCCTTTCCTTCAAGCTCACCAAAGATCTTTCGCCCCAACTCCACAGCCGCATAGCTAATGGACACCGCGTGGTCACCGATGCCGGTTTCCGTGCGCACCCGTTTGGCCACAGAAAAGGACCGGTGCATGAGCCGATTTAGAACCACGCCACAGGTCCGGTAATCACAGGCATGGAGGTACGACTCTTTGATCTGCCCCAAGATCTGCGGTTCGCCCACCACCATGGAATCAAGGCTGGCTGCCACACGAAAGATGTGACGCACCGCCTCATCGTCATGGTACACGTATAGGCTTTGTTCAAAGGTGTCACGGGGAGTGTTCTTGAATTCAGCCATGAAGTCTTTTACCGCTTCCACCGCTTTGGGCGCATCTTGCGAGGCCAGGAGAAACTCCACCCGATTGCACGTGGAAAAGAGGGCAATTTCATCGACACAGGGATGCTGGCCCATGGCCTCAAGCACCTGGGGCGTGTCTTCCTTGGAGAAGGCCAGGCGTTCCCGAACCTCCACCGGGGCCGTCTTGTGATTAAGACCGATTGCGACGATGTATCTCTTTCCCGACATTCAGGTAATCCCCATGGCCTCCACAATACATCCCGAGGGGTCTCTCAGCTTGGTGAGACGGCCCCTCAAGCAGAAATTCACCCGACAAAAAACAAGAAAAATGTCAACAACAGTATGACGAATCCCACGATGGTCATAATAGCGGCTCGCCTTCCTTGCCACCCCACGGCTAAACGTTCATGAAGCAGGGCTGCAAACACCAGCCAGGTAATCCCTGCAAGGATCTCTTTAGGGTCCCAGGTCCAGAATCGCCCGCGCACCATTTGCGCATAAACGACCCCGGTAATGATCCCAAAGGTCAGCATGGGAAACCCAACGATAAGACTGGCGTAGCCCATGGAGTCGAGGAGTTTAAGAGAGGGGAGCCGACGGAAGAAAAACCCGGGCCTTTTTTCCTTGATGGCCCTTTCTTGAATTAGGTAAAGAATGCCTGCAAAGCAAGCGATGGCAAGGGCCGCATTGCCCACGATGAGGGTCCCAACATGAAGGGTCCGCCATAGGCTCATAACAAACGGGGCCAGCTCAACCGGCGGTCGCGGCAGCATGGAAGCGATGACCACGGACAGGGTGGCCAAGGGGGCCACAAGGGCTCCCAGAACCATCAAAAGGTATTTCACTTGAAGTATGAGAAAGATGCCGACCACGGCCCATCCAAAGCTTGAAAGGGTTTCATGGAGGTTCTGAACCGGAACATGTCCTGTTTCAAAGTACTGCAGGCCCATAACAACGGTGTGGCAAAGAAACCCCACCCAAAGGAGGATATTTGCAACCCGGTATATGGGTCGCTTCTGAAAGAGGATATAACCTTGATAACCGAGGGAGCTTGCAATGTAACAGGCTATTGTCGAAGCAAACAAAAGGCTCATAGCTCGTCCTCTCGAAAAAAGGTGGCTATACCGAACAAGGCTTCTCAGATCCTCGGTCGGTCCTCATCAACTCTTCCCAACTATACCCTTCCCCCAGTGCGTCTTGAAGCAATGTGCTCACCTCTTGGGTGCGTTCCTCGCGGATCATCTCCAATAAACCCTCATCGAGCAGGCGCTCAAACTTCTGCTTATGGCTCTCTGGACTCTTTGCTTCGGCCAGAAGTCTTTCACGAATGGCCCCCATAACCTTTAATAACGTTGCATATTCTGGCCCGAATTCTTTCTCCAAGGCCTGCCGTATCCTCTTGGCCACGGCCGGGCTTTTGTTCGAGGTAGAAATAGCAATGACCAAATCGCCTTGGGAAACAACGGCGGGCAGCACAAAGGTGCAGGCCCTTGGCCGGTCCGCAATGTTGCAAAGAATCCCTCGTCCTGAAGCGTCTTCGCTAATCTGTCGGTTTACCTTTTCATCGCCTGTGGCCCCAATGACCAGAAAATGACCATCCGGGTCAGATGGTTGATAGGCTCTCACCTTCAAACAAATACGGTTCCCTGAGGCGAGGTTGCGAAGGTACTCTGTGACCCATGGGGCGATCACCGTGACCCTTGCCCCGCATTCAAGAAGCGTCTTGACCTTCCGCTCGCCGACCGCACCACCGCCAACCACAAGGCAGCCCCTGTTTCGAACATCCAGGTTCACGGGATAGTAGCGCATCAAAGGCGTCCCCTCGACGACCCGTCCTTCATTGCTTCTGTAAACAGCGAAAAGGTCTTAATAATAAACATGATATAAAAATATTCTTTCATAGGCAAACCAAAAATTGGGCGGGGATAAACCGAGAGGATGCTTGTTCGGCCATGGGGTTGCCTTGTCTCTGCCTGCAGGCGGCAAGAAATAGGCCAAGTTGGTTGACTGAAAGCCGAATCATGCGATTTCCTGTTGGCCCCTAATGTGTCGTGTATCAGAAGTGCCTCTAAAAAGTAACGTGTCGCCATCAGGCCATTTTCCGGGCTCCGTGATCATTTCCGGGACGTCAGCTTCGTTTCGCTAAATCATAAAAGCTCGGGCTAGCGCCCTCAAACAGTTTATGATTCTTAACGCTTCACTCAGCTGCCGTCACACTGCCAAAAATGCTCAATGTCGCGCGGAAAAGGCTTTCGGCTACATAGTGACCAATGACTGTTACTTCTGAGATACGATGCTAGGGATCATATGACATTTTGTGTCACATCCATCGACAGTTTTTGTCAAAATCTTTAGGCCTGATGTGCGCTCATTATGATCTAACTAATTGCAATTATGAGCCATATGTGTCCGCATTGGGTTTGGCTTCAATATTGCTTATCAAGAGGTGTCCGCAATGAAATGGTTGGACATGTTTGACCCTTGAAATGGAGATGTGACGGGTGAATTAAAGAGTAAGACGAGTCCGTGGGACTCTGAACCGAACGGTCAAAGATTCCCTGCAGCTTGCTGCAGGGTCTTCAATTATTCATAAAAACCGAAAGGGCAAAGCCACCGAAAGGCGGCGACGCAAAGCCACGGGTCTGAAGTCAAAATACTATGACAGCCGGGCTGCCGAACCTTAGTTTGAATGTCGCCTTTGGGTGATCCTGCCCAAGGGCGTTTCTGTTTTTTTGTGCCCAAACGAAAGGAGATTCTATGAATAGGCCCCCCTTCACGCGAGGGTTGACTGTCAAGCGTGAAGGCCCGACAGTTGGTTAGCAAGAAAAACAACCAACGAGAAAGGGGGCCTTTAAGATGATTTACATT
>Ga0180433_10006091_pt1 | contig 15974 bp, 16 predicted proteins | sample SS_ome_8_FD_132980 | JGI IMG/M metagenome (GOLD analysis project Ga0180433, IMG submission 132980) | Hypersaline lake sediment archaeal communities from the Salton Sea, California, USA - SS_1_D_1 metaG | ecosystem: Environmental > Aquatic > Non-marine Saline and Alkaline > Hypersaline >... | reverse complement strand
TTGTTTTCACCTCTCAAAAAACTTGTTTTTCGGTTTATTCTTCAAAAACCTTTCCTGTCTGCCATAAATCGCTTGTTTCTCGCTTTCAAACAATTTTTCCACCTTCCTTGATTTCTTCAATGGTTTTACCATGCTAGCTCACCCCCCTCAAAACATTCAACACGTGCTTTGGTCTGTGTGCTGGCGAGAGAGACAAGCGGCTTTCCAGGAAAAACCAAAGAACGCCCCCAATAATGGACAAGCCATAACAAAGAAATAACGCTTCTCAAGCTTCCTCCCCTGAACCAACTTGTCATTCTCTCATCCTGCAGTCCACCCAACCGATTCCCAAGACAACAATCACTCACAAGCCCACCGTCCTATACCAACTGAAAATCATGGGAATGAACATCACGAACAACGCAAAATACGGAATGAAAAACACGGTAGACACCAAATTCACCCCGAAAAACGTCAAGTAACTCGTAACACCCCAAGCATTCGCAGTAATCACGATATTCGGCACTGTAATACTCCAAAACCCCACAAAAAACAATAAGTTAACAGGAGTAGGCAAATCAATTTTCATTAAAGCCACTAAAGCCAAAGCAGCCAAATTCTTCGCGCCAAACTCCGCAATATTAATATCCCCGCCCTCCATCAACAACTCACTAGCACTACCAGTCAAAATCAAAATAATCAAAAACCAATCAAAAGGATTCAACGCCGTGGCTACCGCGCCACCAGCAGCAGCAAGACTGCTAACACCCCCTAAAATCGCTTCTCCGATACCACCAAGAGCAACCATTTAACCGCTCATCCTCCTATAACCATCTCCAACCACTCCACCAATCACACGCAAACCAATCAACACAATCAACATGAACACGAACAACGTCCCCCAATCAATAGGAGGAATATACACGTCCTCCAAATCATTAAAATTAGGTAAAGAATCATAGTCTACGTACGAATCATCCGGTCTCACAGCACCAGCCAAACTCAAGAACAACATGTTCACTGCCAACAACAACACAACTGTCTTAGGGATTCTTGGAGAAAAACCAGTCATTTATTCCCGCCTCCCTTTCAACAACACTAGAATCAACGGCGCGATAATCACTAGTAATCCAATTGACAGTAAGAAACCCAAAGGATTGGCTACAGCGAAACCGGTTATGTTGTTTATGTCCAGAATACCCCATAACCCGCTCACGCTAATACCGGTTGCTCCTTTAATCCCGCTAGCATCATTTTCTTCGGCTCCGACAGTAATCACAAAGCTATCTGAGTACCTGCTGTTATCGTATTCGTTTCCCTCTGCATCCAAGAACACTACTTCTAAGTCCACGTTCACTCGCTCCCCAAGTTCTGCTATGTGCAAGAAGCAGTTAGGACAGGAATAACTGTTATAAGGGTCTTGCTCGCTTGGCGGGTACACGAACAAATGCGCGCTTTCTGTTCCACTGGTGGATGGGTCTTCCGTGTAATCAAGGTCTACGACTCCTGTGCGTTCATCCCCGTCAAAAGTCACAGTCCATTTCACGGCATTGGATGAGCCTCTGCATGAATAGTATCCGTGAACTGTGGATTGCCTGACATCAGTTTTTTCTAGTCGAGTATCATAAAACCTGCATTCTCCAGGCATGTAATCTTCACCATGCCAGTAATAGTCTACTAGCACGCTATGGTTGTATGCGGCGTACTGGCATAAATAATTTCCTTTGTAATTGGTATCAGGGTATAACACGATGTCCTGCGTGTTATTAAAGCTCATGTCTCCCGCAAAACACGCTTTTTTGGTTGTGGTAGTGTAAGGCGTGAGAACCGCGTGTTCGTGTTCGAGGCTGGTGCCAGTGCGGTCTCCGATAGTGTTTGACACGAACAAGTAAGTAGGCACAGCCGTTAAACTATCAGTGCTTGCTTGGACTACTGGGTTTGGTATCACGCACACGTCATAAGCGTAAAAATCGTTCAGTGAGTACACGGAAAGATCATTAAACTTGCTTTTATCGTTATGCGTGGTCCAGGAAGGCACGTCATAAGCGTATAAGTCACTAGTCCACATGTATTTTTGACTGGAAAAATCTGCTTTGTAATCGTCACTGCCCGTGCATTCTAAACCAACTTCCAAGTAATCTCCTTTACTCACGTTCCATGAATCCAAAGTAGTTTCTGGCAGGGTTGCGTTCAACACCCAATGTCCTTCATAATCAATGAACGTGGGTTCGGTTGTCATAGAATTACTGCCATTGGTTGTTTGGTGTGTTACAGTACAAGATAACCCGCTGACTCCATTCGGGTTGAAGGCCACTCGGTTTTCTTTTTCCAGTCCGTTCGCATAAACTAGTGTATATAAACTGTCATTATTCCAGAAAGGCATTGGCACGAAAACATTGTCCGTGACTTCCAGTAGTTCACTGGAGGACTTCAGCATTAACTGGCCTTTCTCGACTTCATATTCAAGAGTGTCTTGGAGAATATTATACGAGTAAAACTTCAGGGTAACGGTAGACCCGTCTACCAATACGTTCGCGTTTCCTTCGCTTACCATTGCAGGACCGCCTTCATACACCCCGTATTTCATGGTGAACACGTGTTTTAGTTCATCGTCTACGTACACGCTCACGCTCATGCCAGGTATTTTACCGATTTTCCAGATTTGGTTGTCCAAGTCATAGATTTTTTCGATTGCAATCCCGTTAATATAATCGTTTTTTCGGAGTGGTTGGTTGTCCGTGACCACGCGGTCAGGTAAAACCAGGTTTGTATAGTCTCGTCCAACTTGGTAATTAGCGAATTCCGGTAAGTACTTGACGATTGCCACGGTATCTTCAAAAGCCGGGTTATAAATGAATCTTTGTTCGTTCGTGCTAACAACGATTTCCGTTAGGTAACTGCCGTCTCCTATTCCGTTACTCGCGACTAGAACATCGTTGCCGTGTCCTATTGTAATCGCGTTCCAATCAAATCCACTGAGTTGTTTCAGCACGCGTATCTCGGTTTGCGTGCCAACTGGTTCTACGTAAACGATTCGCACGTTCCCTTCCCATTGATATGCTAGTCCTGGCCTTAACTCACCATTTTTTTCGTAAGCCAACACGTCTACTATGCGGCCTGCTGAATCAATGTTGCCGTCTTCGTCTTGAATATGCTCTGGAATCACAGGGAATAAAGAACTTGTATAGTATCCTCCGGTTTCTTCAAGTTCTGGTGGGAAATACATGATTTTCCAGTCTCCGCTAGGATTGGCTTGGTCGTAAAGACTGGGGTTGTATCCGCTTCCCGCGTAAACGAGCATTGCTCCTCCTAAATCGTCATATCCTATGCTTGAGTGGTTTCCGTGAATGTACATTGTTTTCACGCTGCATAACTCGAAGGAGGAGAGGCTGTTACCGCACATTAATCGTGATTCAGGAGTAAGAGTTTCATCGTACGGGTTGAAACCAAGGGTCTTGTATTCATCACTTACTTTGAAAATACCTGTATGTGTTTCATTGCATGTTACGTTCTGCGTGTCAGTTAAATCTCCGTAATAATCATATCTTTTGAGTTGGCAGTCAGTGCCATTTGTTAATCGAACCAGAATCTCGTTCTGCAAGCTTACTGAAGCATGCATAATAATCCAGCCGCTGGGCATGGAATCAACCGGAAATAATTGCTTGCTCGTGAAGTCTGTGGTATAAAGGTCTGTGGTCGTGGCCACCAAATATTTTTTGGTTTCGTAAGCATCTTCTGGGTCAGTGACTGATACTCTGCTTTCATCCGTGTTCCAAGGATTAGCAAACGTGACCGCAAGCTCGTCTGTTTGATACCAACTGCCTTGCGTGTACGCGTGACCGCCTTCGTGCAGGCCAATGCCGTGCGGGTCGTTAACGCATACAAAAACTTCTTCGCCCACAAAATGTTCTTCCGTGGTCTCGCACATACAACTCTCCCATCCACTGACACTGGAAATGTTAATATCGCATTCACAAGTCAAACTGGTTGGCACGCCTCCGTCATTATCATATAAGCTTAGAGTTCGATTACTGTCAGTGCTTGTACTATAGTTTTGAATGAAAGCCCATAACTTGATGTTCGTGCCTTCTTTCACCACGCGTCCTTCCACGGTAATCGGACTGCATGAACGGTTATGGTGTTCGAACGCACTGCCAAAATAGTATTCTCCGTCTCCACTAACTCCTGCGAAAGGGTCGTGTTGAGTGAGAGTGGAGTAGCCGTGAGGAGTATGCCAGTTGCCTGTGTGGTATATGCCGTTATCTGTTTTGGTTTCGTAACCACTTTTGCTGCAGGTGGCGGAAAAATGGATGGTTGCGTTATCAGCTAGTTGTTCTCGATAGGAGTAATTATAGTAGCCGTTGGAATCTTCTGTCATTGCCTCGTTGTTAATGTTTTCTTGTTTCACGGTCAAATAACAGTCTGCTCCTGTTATTCCTGTGCTACTGTTTAAGTAGTACCAGGGTGATTGTGTTACTTCAGGACCACAAGTTTCGCATATCGCGTATAATTTGTTGTTATAGTAGCTTGCTCCCCAGTTTCGCTGTTGGTTGGTAATGTCGAACGTGAACGCGAGGCTCATGCTGGCAATGTCAATGGCTGCTACAGTCACAGTGGATTGTGTGTTTGAACGCGGCACTAAATATAAGTACGTGTCATCGGTTGCGAGTCGTTTGAAGCTCCCGCTACTGCCAGTACTGTAACCGACATCATGACTGCTTACCAAGTTAAAGTCTTCGTCCATTTTAATTATTGTTGAACTACTACTCGCTCCACCTGCTAGCGTTACTTGATACCAATTGCTTCCGGAATGAACTAGCGGCCCGCCAATTCCTCCTCTGCTTGAAACGGAATAACTGGCTAGCGTGGTTCGAGAGCATGAATCCATGTTCAACCGGTAAATGTATGTTGGCTCGTTTCCAACGGGCGAGGTTTTCCAAAGCGAGATAATACAGGAACTGTCATTATAGCACCAGATTCCGCCAGTCCTGTAGCTTGTTGAAGGCCAGGGAGTGCAACGTTTTTCTTGGGTCCAATCGTCCATGCTGCGAATATCAACGTATCCAGCAACTGCCCATGCACTACCAAAAATGTATCCGGCATAATCATCATCAATCACGTGTATATCAGCATTATACCCAGATGGACTGGGTTGAGCAGCAAACTCGCCATCAGGGTCTACAGTAGCGTTCACGAGACTGGCAGTGCTGCCAGGCGTGTGGTACCGCATTGTGATTTGCTGTGTCATGCCTTCGGTTATCACAGTATCTTCTTCTCGCCGAGGGTCTAATTGTTTATCCCAGACTGACAGACTAGTATTCTGTGGTAACAGCAAGCCCGTGATAGTACTGTTCGAGGGATTGCCTGCGAAGTCTTCACTAGTAACACGGAAAGTCCAGTTTCCGATTTCGTATCCAATGGTACTCTGAGAGAACGAGAACACACAGGAATTTCCACTGCAGTTCGTGTTGTTTGAGTAGACTGTGGTGTTCACGCTGTCTAGTATGGAGAGATTACATGAACTGAGTTCTACTTCGTCCGTGATTTCAACGTTAACCGTCCAGTCCAATCCATAAGTTTGGTGGCTGGAATTATCGTCTAGAGGTGCAGTCCAGTTAATGACTGGAGGAATGTCGTCTACTTCGTACACATAGCCTTCCACGGTGAATTCACTGGTTTCGCTGGTGACTGGGGTTAACGCGAACAAGAATGCGAGGAGTACCATCACTATTTTTTTGTTCACTGAATCACCTCTTTTTTGTATAGTATTACGACTGTCATTATCACGATAACCCCGATTAATACTACGAGAACTAAGTACTTGATGTTATGGTTTCCTGTTTCCGTTGTCATGGTAGAATTAATTGTTTTTTGGTTGTTTTCACGTGCTTTTTGTTCGAGTTGAGTGTTATCTACTGGTTGCGTGTTATTGGAGATGGTTCCATCGTTTGCTGGTGGTTCAAAGGTTTCTGGGTTGCCTTGGTCTTTCACGGTCACGAACAACTTTGCGATTTGGCCGGTGGAAAAACTGATTTGCCCTGGCAGTGATTCTTGTTTTCTACTGGCTTTCACTGATAATTCATATTGTTGGCCTGTTTTCGCGGTACTGGGAACATGAATGTCCACGCACCATGGTTTTTCGTTTTCTCCGTATGGAACTGTGACCATTAACGTGTTGTTGGTGAGTTGGTCGTCTGAGTTCGTTTTTTTGAATGAGAACATTTCCGGGTTTTTTCTTTTTTCGTGTTTGATTATTGCTGGTGTTTGCTCGCCTACCATGTTTTGTATGGATTCACAGAACTTGGTGGACGTGCCTTTGGCTACGATGAGCCTGTTGCTTGGTGGTGTTGGCTGGTTTAAGGCCCATGCGAATGCTCCGCTCGTTAAAAGACAGAGCATGCCTATGATAATTATTGCTTGGGGAATTTTCATTGTGTTTTCCACCTGTGTTTTTTTTTTTACTTGCATTTTCCTTGTTGCCTCCCGCCTTTTTTTCGGGAGGGGTGCCTGCTTCTTTTTTTTGGTCCTTTTCCATTTTTATTCGGCATTTTCCATCACTTTCATTGTTTCATACTCCTTTTTTTTCTTCACTAGTTTGTGGTGTGGGCGAGGTCTTGAACGGTTTTAGCGTTCAAGACCTCTTCATTGTTGTTTTTGTTACGTGTGTTCACTTGATACTATTTCCCAGTTACTGCTTGATGTGTAGGTTCCGCTTGTAAGTCCTAGTGGAACTGACACATAATAATACAGTGCGTAGGTGCCGTCTACTGCTATTCCCGTGCCTGAGTTCGGGCTGTAGTCTTGTGCGCTTGAAGTCAAACTCATTATTGGTTTGTTGTCTGTGTCGTCTGCGTAGCTGGCATCGTCATCCACGCTGAAGTTGCCTACTTCCCATGTGTTCGCGTCAAGCGTTAAGTCACTGGCTTGCACGGTTATGTCTAGCACTCCGTTCCCTGTGTTCGATAGTAATTGGTTTTCGTCCACACTGTTTCCTGTTGTGTCTGGGGTGAAGCTTCCGAATGATAATGAACTATCGTTTAACGATAACACGTATATGGTCGTGTACGTGAAACTGTGTGCTGTGTCCGAGTCCGTGTCTGCGTCTGTTTTGTCTGCTACGTTCACAGTAACGGTTTTGCTGCCGCCTGCCACGTTATAGTTCATTGCAATGGTGCATTCAATGGTGTCTGTGTCCGAGTCTACGTTTGAGTAGACGCATGAACTGTTTGTTGCTTCTGCTCCGGTTGCTGTTCCATCACTAGTTCCCGCAGATAATTCAGTGGCATCGTTAGTCCTGTCGTAGTCTGTGACGTTGAATGTTAGCACAACACTGGTTGTAGTGCCTTCTGTTGGGTTTATGCTTGGAGAGTCTTCTCCATCGATTTTCACGTCATCGATGACTGGGGCAGTGTTGGTAATGCCTTTAGTGATTTCAATGTATGTTTCTTCAGTGCCATCGCTTACTGCGTCATGACTGTCTTTTGCTCTGACATCAACGTATATTGTATCTCCTTTCGTGCAATACCCGTTTCCTGTGTCTCCGCTATCACCACTACAATCGTAGGTGTTGGTCGCACTCCAGTCTTGTAGGACTGTGGAATCATCGTTATCCCGGAATCGGTATTCGTAGCTAGTGGTGTCTCCGCTGTCTTCATCGGTTTTGGATGCGGAACCAATGTTCACTGTCATTGTTGAGTCTGCGTAGACGGTTGCTTCGTCTATTGCTAGGCTGCCACTCACTGTTGGATTGTGGTTTGTGTATGTTTCAGTGTTTTCTGTTGTTTCTCCTGTTCCATCATAAGCGTAGAAGTATGCGGTCCAACTGGTTGCGGGGTCTCCGTTTACCTGGCTGTCTGCTTCGTAACTGCATTGATGGTTTCCTGCTGCGCTTAAAGTGGTACTGCAAATGAATCCGTCTGTTTCCGTGCAATTGCCGTCTGTGAACCCGCTTGCATTACACACGATTAACTGGACAGTGTCATCGTTAGCATCTGATATGTCCGCGTTGAAGTACATTGTGCTTCCTTCATTTACTGGACTGTCTGATGTAACGTTGGTTGACTGGCCAGCATCGCTGGTTACGTTATACGCATCGATGGCTGGAGCTTCGTTTCCAATGTCTGCATGCGCATCAAAAGTTTCTGTTTCAGCGAACGCGAGTCCGGTCATCAACAGAAGAATGGGCAGTGCAAACAACATTTTTTTCATTCTGATTTCACCTTTTTTTAGTTTGCTTGGGAGCTTGATATCTCCCAGTTGCTTGTGCTTGAGTATTCTCCGGTTGGCAGTATCGGTACGTCAAGGTTGAACCACCAATCAAGCACGGAGTTGGTGGTCAAGTAATCGCTTGGAGTGTAATCTTGAGCGGAAGAAGTTAATGTTAACTCGTTTTTACTGGTTTCTTCGGCTTCGCCTGGAGTAGCGTCATCGTCTAGCGTGCAATTCCCTATTTCCAAAGTGTTTTCTCCTGATGTGAAGTCTGAGGCTTTAATGGATATGTTCAAGTTTCCGTTACCCGTGTTATTGATTTGGAGGGTGGCTTGATTGTTGTTGGTTTCAGTGTTTAGGTTGCCGAAGTCTAGTGTTGATATGTTCAAGCTAATAACGTAAATGGTGTTCAATGTGAACGTGGTGTTTTGTTGGTCGGAAGCCGTGTTCCCGATGAAGGTTCCTATTGTTTTGCTTCCGCCTGTAGTATGGTAGGGTAGGGTGAGTTCGCAGTTAACGGATTTGCTGGTGGAATTAGAAAAACTGCCCCATGAGCAACTAGTGTTTTCTATGGTGTCTGTGTAGTCTTTTGCGTATGCGGTCGTAAGGTTTAAGTCGGATGCATTGCTGGAGTGAGTGGCAATGAAAGTGATGTTGAGTGTTAAGTCAGTGGCTTCCACGGGATTGATGGTGGGAGTGGTCTCGTTGTTAATGGTGATGTTCGTGATGTTCACGTATGAGCTGCTGGATACGTCTTCTGCGGTTCCTAGAGTGGTTGTTGGGTCGTTATCAGCATCGTATTGTACTCTGCACCATTCATCTACTAGCACGTAACCATCTGAGGCGTCTGTACTATAACCGAATCGCTCGTGGTCTGTGTCACTGTATTTATGCGGGTATGTTGTTGCTGTGTTGTTCAAGGTGTACACGTCTGTTATTGTCTCGTAATTGTTCCCGCTGTTGTATTCGGAGGATAATAGTTTGTATCTCCATTCGTCTCCTGGCTCGTAGATGTTCGTGTATGTTTCACTAGTACCATAATAGCTTATTCGAGTGGTATCATAATGCCAGATTAATCGGAGGCCGTAGTCACTGAAACTGTTATGCTCGTCTTTCTGTAAGTAAAAGGCTACGTTAGTACTGTCATAATCAACGTATTTCTCCCAGTAACTAATGCGAGTGTCTTGAGTGGAAACTCCAGTGTTCACCCACATTACGCATCCTGGGTTGCCTGAGATGTTAACACTGCCACTTCCTTCTACGTAGTCTTTGTCATTCACGTACGCATGGCTATCACCACCACTACAACCGGTTTCTGAGTACCAGCCGCTTGTTGAGTCCATGCTTTTAAACGAGTCACAAGTGTCCGTGGTAGAAAATTCTTGGACGGCTGTATTATTATCGTAGTACGCGTATATTGAATTGTTTTCGTTGGCCGTGACATTCATTTTCACGAAGCAACGAGCATAATTGCCTTCGTCTACGTACGGGCAGTAATGGGAAAGTAAATTACTTGAATTATCATAAAAAGCTATTAACGAGAAATCATTTTCCATGTCTGTTTGGTATGTGAGATTATCTATGAGTACTTGATAGTCTGTGAGGTTTGATGTGGAATCGTTCACCGTGATTTCTATTCGTTTATTGTAGTCGCTTGGACCAGTTGCATGGGTTTGTGGGAGGAACACGATTATCATAAGAAGTAAAGAAATCAGTAGAAAGTGGAGTGGGGAATTTTTTAGTTTATGCATGCATTTTTCATCCTCCGAGTACCAAAGTTTGTTTATTCGGCTGCGTCAGGTTTAGTGGCGCAGGGTCCTCTAAATCAATCAACTCAAGCGAGTTTTTTATCTGCCAAGAGTCTTGATTGAATAGATTAATGCACCGACCATTCCGATTATGATACCGGCTATGATTGCCCAGACCAAAGGAGTGGCTGCGCCCGCGAGTCCTGCGAGTATGCCTCCTATGAAATCGACTACCATTCCTGATATGTCGGAGGTGCTGTAGGTTGCTGTATATGCCAAGTTTTACACCATTTAGTTTTACTGTGTTTAGCATTTATTAAAAGATGAGTCTGCAAGCCAACGCCTTGTTTATAAACAAACCAATGTTTTTATAAATGGTAACAGCATAGGTTTACAAGAGGGGAAAAAAACCATGGACATAATAGAAGGCCTCGTCTACGTTGTACTACTCATAATCCTCGCCATAATAACACTATACATCATCTCCCACTACCTCTCCAAAAAAGGCAGGCTATCAGAAGAAATGAAAAAAGCCATAGACCAATCCGCAGCAGACTACAACATAAAAAGCCTCATCCTCATCGGAAACAAAGGCATCCCCTCACACACCATAAAAGGAAAAATCCGAGCAATACCCAACTTCTCCACACAACCCGAAAACATCACCCTAATACGCATAGAAAAAGGAATCTGGCCCTTCAACAAAACCAGATACATAAAACTCCTAGCATCCGAACACACAGACATCACCCCACACAAACCCATATACATAGCAACAACCAGCTTCCTACCACTAGGCAACACCGGATTCGAAATCACGCCAAACTACCCCATGGGAACCGCAGTACAACAACACGGAGACCAAACACTACCCTACGCAATGAAACAAACCACAGACGCATACGGACAACTCGCCAACAAAATGATAGAACTCAACCTCACACACCAAGAAACAATGGAAAGAGGCGGAGGCCTAGTCAAAATCATGAGCAACGTCAAAGACTCAGTACTAGGCGCAATACCCAAACCACCACCACAACCCCCACAACAACGCAGATAACCCACCAACAAAAAACAGTGATTCAAAATGAAAAACCCTGAAATACCACTCTGGCTGAAAATCACGAGAATACTAATAGTAATCACCGTCTCACTACTAATGTTCCGACCAGCCTTCAAAGCCGCTCCACAATGGTTCCAAGGCCTATTCACAGCCATGATAACAATGTACCTACTCCACCACATCATCCCCGGCATTTACATAGGCTGGAAATCCGGTCTATCACTCGCCCACAACTTCAAAAACAAACTACGAGGAGGTGATGAACACGAACAAACTACAAATGCAAGCTAAAACACTACAAGCACTAAAACCCCTCTTAAACAACACACAAGGAAAACTCATTGACATCTCCGCACTATTCGCAGAACACGGAGACAAATGGGTAAAACAAGAAAACGATGCCGAACAACTACTAGCCGAAATAAAAACAATCGTGAATCAGGATGAGTAAAATAACCACAAACCAATACCTCCACCACATGCTGACAACCGGACAATTCTCTACGCTAGAACTTCTCTGGATTCGCGACACCAACGCACAAAAACAAAAAACCATAGTCAGAAACAAAATCCAATCCCTCATGCACCAACAAAAAATCAATAAAACCTTCCACCCAATCATCCGAAAAACCCTCTACCACGCTACCACACCACTACTCCCCGCTAACCCCAAACCAAGCAAAACCGCCATCATCTTCAAAGGCACAACCAGACCAGAACTCATAGACTTCATCCGAAGCATCTACCGCACATTCGGTTGCCTGCCTGATGAAACCATGATAACCGAAGTATTCTACTACGGGAGGAAACAAACCAATGGTGAATGAAAACCAGCAAATACTATGGCAACGATTCCACAGCCTAGACTCCAACCACCCCAAATTCTACACTCGATGCTACCAACTAGTCAAAACCATTTACATGGTCAACAACGACCAAGAAGTAGTAGAAGAACTAGACAAACTATACTACGATTACCCCCCATTCCACGTACCCATAAGCTACCTAGAAGACGCTTTTTACGCGAGCATAGGAGGCTCCATGGCCACAAACATCAAAATTGACGCATTGAAAGCCAACGTAATGGACATCAACATGCACCTCAACATATTCTACGGCTTCCTACTATACCTAGCAACCGTAGCCCTATTCGATGAAACCCCCTCCTGGGGAATCGACTTCAGTGGCGAAACCATGAAAGCCAAACCAAAGAAAAAACAGGAGAAAAAATAATGGCATATTATTCAACCCCCTTATACAACCTATCAAACTACCAGAAAATCGAAATGGACCCAATGTACCAATCAGCCCTACAAAACAACATTACAAGCGTGGTCGAAGACGACATTAAATTCCGAATAGACCGAGGACTAAACTTCATTATTTCTATTCTAGGCAGCACTGGGTCAGGGAAAAGCACGATTGGCAGGTACCTCTACAAAATCGCTACTGAACGCATTGGAAGTCAACTCACCGTGAACGACATTGTGTTCGAACAAACAGAACTACTCGAACAACTCAAAACCGTGGAACAAGGCCATACCTACATCATAGACGAAAACTTTACTGTGCGCACAGGCGTAGGCAGTTTCCGAGAGCAAGAAATACTGAATTGGATTCAACAAATTGTCAGAGCATACCAAGTCAACTTCATTTTCTGCGCTCCCCTGGAAGTCAACCGACTAAGCCATTACCTAATGAAAACCCTAGACATTGATTACGAGAACAACATGAACCGCAGCGTGGTCCACACAATAGACGTGGAAGTGAACGGCATGGTCAGCATCCTGCCAATCGGGTACATGCTTACTCCTGCAGTAGACGTTCCTGGCTACGAACAAAAAAAAGTCGATTTCATTCAATCACGTTTAATGCAGAAAGGCACGCAGTTACGAACTAAACACAAAAAAATCGCTAAAAAGATTCTCTCAGAAAACAACATCAAGAAAAGCACTAGTAATAAAGTCGTGCGGACTATCGCAGAAGAATACGAGTCTGGGCTAAGCGAAACAGAATACGATAAAATCACGGATTACGTGAAAGCGTTTCTCATTCGCGGAGAAACCAAAAAGCAAAAATAATTCAAAAATATTATCAGGGGGTCTTTTTATTTTAGTAAAGTTATAATATAGACTTTAATGTCCCTCGCTGACTATCTTCGTAAAGGATACCAACGCCTCAAACAATTTTTTGGAAATGAAGTCCAACAACCCACAGAACACATTACCAACCCCGATTGGGAAGCACAAGACACCAAAACAGTTACTGTTAACGGCAAAAAAGTTGAGCGTCCCGTAGGCGCAGTATCCAGCGGGCGAGTAACCGAAGACTCCGTGCCTCCCACCTACGAAGAAGTCTCAGGCAACAAATACCATCGCTATTATTCTGAAACAGAAGACATTAAAGGATTAAACACTATTACCACTTACATTGAATACAAACTCTGGGTCTACACTAAAAAAGGTTATTTACCGCCATTGCAAGGAACCATTGCTCTAAAAGGCATGTTTTTGGGTAATGCATTCCGAATCATAGAACAAAAACTCAAGGGCAGTGGCTCGATGACATCAGGCATACTATTAACCACGGAACCGCCTTTACACAGCAGTCATTCTAGCGGGTATATTCTAACCACTGTTTATAATGATAAAACGAGAAGAATTCTAGGCCAGAAAAAGCAATCTTATTATCGGGATAACAGGTGATTTTTCTGCGTTGTAATGATTTAGATAAGATTGAAATCCAAAGACACCGTTATCATTCTCATACTCAACCAGAGTACGTGCCTATATGCGCTATGGATACTGAAACTTCTTTTGATGGGTATGCTCGATTGGTTACTTGGTGTGCGGAGGGCGTGACGCATCATAAGTACATTACTAAACCTGATGACGTGTATGCATTGTTTAATACCATGCTCGCGTATAACAAGCACGTAACGTATTTTTATAATATTGGTTTTGACATGCGGGCATTACTCAAGTGGATTTTGAAAGACTTGCCGGACATGTTTTTTGATTTGGCTGTGTTTGATTCTGGTGTGGTAACACACCGTAAGAAAAAGTATCGTTTCCAGTATATTCCGGATAAATCCATGAACATTCAAATCAATCGTAACCGCATTATACGCTGTTTTGATTTAGCCCAGTTTTTTAATATGATGAAATTGAAGACAGCGACCAAAAAATATGTTAATGACACTAAAAAAGATTATGATGTTAAGAACATGGCTCCTAAGCAAGTGTATAATGATAAAAAGCTTTTGGAGTACGGAAGACATGATGCGTACATTACTTGGAAACTGGGTCGTTTTCTGCATAAACAATTATCAGTCATGGGCCTTGATACTATGCGTCCTATCAGCAAAGCAACTATTGCACACTTGAAAATGCGTCAAGCTAATCATGGTCAGTTCTGGGTTTTACCTAATCATGTTACGCGAATGGCGTTTAATGCTTATAGTGGTGGTAGGTTTGAGACTATTAAGCGTGGGTTCATTCCGAATGCGATTGAGGAGGATTTGAATAGTGCTTACCCGAAGTATATTGCTGACCTTCCGCATATCATGAAAGGTAAGTGGAAGTGGTCAGTGAATAAGAGGGAGTTGCAAGAGGGTAGCATGGGTTTTGCTGAGATTAAGGTTTGCACGGAAAATAAGAAGATTTCTCCGTTGACGTTGAAGTCGCAGGAGGGATTGAATATTTATCCTCGTTTTAAGGGGAGGATTACTGTTACGGGGAAGGAGTTGGAGTTGCTGGATGTTTGGCCTGATACGAGTTATGAGGTGTTGAATGGATGGGTTTTTTATGATAAGAGTGGGGAGCGTCCTTTTAGTTATGTTAAGGATTTGTATCGGAAGAGGCAGAAGTTGAAGGCGAGAGGTGACCCTTTGGAAATGCTTTTGAAGATTATTATGAATAGTACGTATGGTAAGTTTTTGCAGATTACTCCGAAGCAGGAGTTTATTCCTATTGAGGAGTCTACGGAGGAGCAGCGGTTGAATGGGACTCTCAGGATTCGTGATGGGGAGGGTGTTGTGGCGGTTGAGAAGAGGTATATTGCGGGTAGTTTTTTTAATCCGGTGTATGCGGCTACTATCACGGCTAATACGCGTTGTAAGATTTTGGATACAGTGAGGGGGGATATGGATAATGTGGTGGGTTTTGCTACTGATGCAGTGTTTTTGGAGGATAAGGTGAATATTCCTAATTCTAAGAGGATGGGGGAGTTTAGTGTTGAGGGGGAGGGGGATTTGATTATGGTTGGTAATGGTGTTTATAGTTTTGGTGGTGAGTGGAAGGCTCGTGGGTTTAGGCGTAGGATGGATTTGAGTGAGAAGTTGGGGGGTTTGGATGGTTGTGTGTCTCGTGTGATGTTTGAGTTGGTTCGTCCGTTGAGGTTGAAGTCTGCGTTTCGTCAGCATCGGTTTGAGGATATGAATCAGTTTTTGCCGGTTGAGAAGATGTTGGATTTTAATTCGGATAGGAAGAGGGTGTGGCCTCGTTCTCTTACTAAGGAGAGGTTGTTGGGTTGTGTTCAGGATAGTTTTACGTTGCCTAGGTCTTATCCTATGGTTGCTGTGTAGTTTTTTGGTGTTTTTTGGGGTGTGTGGGTGGGGTTTTTTGGTGTTTTTTGGGTGTTGAGTGTGTTTTTGTTTTCATTTCAGTCCGCCTTTCCTAGTTCTATCAAGTAGTCGTTTGCTAGTGAAACTGCTTTTTCCAATTTCTTCAGGATTTCTAGTTTGACAGCAATCTCTCCTGATATATTGTTTTGTTCTTCAATCAGGTATTTTGCATCGCTTGTCTTTCTGTGAAGAATATTTAGCTCTGTTTGTTGGTTTAAAACTTGGTTTATTGTGTTATCTAGTTGGTATGAGCCAAGCCATTCTTCTTCTTCTTCTTCCTCGCTGTCTCCCTGCTTGCGTTCAATGTATTCTAACTCATTGGAGATTTCTTCCCTTCGCTGTAAAGAAGTGT
>Ga0180433_10006089_pt1 | contig 15987 bp, 13 predicted proteins | sample SS_ome_8_FD_132980 | JGI IMG/M metagenome (GOLD analysis project Ga0180433, IMG submission 132980) | Hypersaline lake sediment archaeal communities from the Salton Sea, California, USA - SS_1_D_1 metaG | ecosystem: Environmental > Aquatic > Non-marine Saline and Alkaline > Hypersaline >... | reverse complement strand
GCCGTTGCTTGTACTCGTCCGTCGGAGCCACGTACTCGGTGATGGACACCACGTCCCGGGCATCAATGCGGACAGACCCGAAGCGGGTCTGGATCCCGTATTCCCCGTCGCTACGGGTCACCTCCCCCTGCAACTGACGGCCGTCCTTGAGCTTGACGAGCTTGGTCTGAGCTACACCCGCCGTCACGACCAGCAGGCACAGAGCCATCACAATGACAAGCTGTCTTAGCATGACATACCTCTTGAGAGAATCACCAAAGCCTTCGCCACACGAAATCAGACACGCAGCACGAGCATTCGACAGGTCCGTCCGGTAAAACGCTCCCGCCGTCGGCGAAAGCTTCCAAGAGGCCGTCTCAAGACGGCCACGAGCCGCGGAGATCTTGAGATGGTCCCTAAAAGGCGGCAGTGGGATTCGAACCCACGGATAACGGATTTGCAATCCGTCGCCTTAGTCCGCTTGGCTATGCCGCCGCATGCTGCCGAAAACAGTATAAGAACTGGCCGAGGAACGTCAACTCACGATCCGACCTTCTGCTTCGCCTCAGCCTCTATGTTGTTGAACTCCACGAGGTTTCCGCCCATCTCCGGGTCTTCCATGCGAAGCTGGCGAATGAGCGTGACCAAGTTCGCCATCACCTTTGGCTTGTCCCCGTAGCCGCCGAGTGTGGCCTGACATCGCTCGACCTGGATTTCCCAGTAGAGCTTGGGGTGCTGGTTGCGATCGACGGCCTTGACCATCTTCTTGTACTGTTCGATGGCCTCGGGATACTGCCGAAGCGCCAAGTGAGCCCTCGCCATGCCGTGGACGTTGGCAGCATCGACGGGGATGCTGTTCTCGAGGATACGCCTCAACCCACTGTATGCCCGGTTGAGCTTCAGGCCCAGGTCCGCAGCCGCTGCCCGAACCGACTTGGCAGCCTGCGTCTTCTGGTCTTGGGTGGCCTTGTCTGCCTTCTCCATGTCAGCCAGCTCGCCCTGTGCCTTTTCCAGCAGTCCGACGGACCGCTTGACGGCCTTGGCGTTGTCCAGCTGCGACGGGTCGATCCCATATTCCGCCAGGTCGCTCATATACTGCCCAGCCGAGGCCTTGAGGGCCTCGGCGTCGCCGGATTGCTGCTTCAAGGCCTCGATATGCGGCTCTATGGGCCCAATCAGCTTGGCAATGGCCCTGGCTCGACGGACCTGGTCATACTTGGCGCACTGCTCGAACAAGGGCAGAGCCTCCGCAGCTTTGCCGTTGATCAACAAAGCATCGGCGTACATCTGCCGTAGGGCATAGACCCGCTCGGGCTCAGCATCCTCCCGAACCGCGCGACTATATAGAATCTCGGCAAACCTGAGGTAGACCTGGCGGTACCTGGTCAATTCCACGGCGTTGGTCTTGCCGTCCTCCAATTCGCCAATGCGCTTGCGAATCTGTGCCACGACGAGTTGCACCAGGTTCAGCGACTCTTCCGGAGGGTAGTCCTTGCGGAACTCATCGAGCTTCTGGATCGCAGCGGCGGTGTCCGTACCGACCAACCAACGGATTTGCAGGGCTCGACCTTCCCGAACCGCCAACGTGTCGGGCCACTTCGAAGGGATCCGATCGAGAATAGCAAGCGCGTTGATCGGTCGGTCGAGCAAATCGTGGCACACCTCAGCCTCGCGGAGCTGCGCCTGTGCGCCCCATTCTCGCAAGTTCTTCGCCAGGGACGCGTCCGTTGCCTGCTTCCGCTGGGCTTCAGCGGCGGCCTCGTCGGCGTACTTCCGCAGCACCGCCATCAAGGCCTGGACTTCGGCGCCGTCGCCACCTGTTTCCCTCAACAGCTGCACGCGCAGGTCGAGTGCCAGATGACGCGCATTCATATAGTCCATCGCGGTGACGGTATTGACTGTCTGGTCGGAGGGCACGTTTTCGAATGCTTCGATTGCCTTGCGCAAGTAGTCGACCGCCGCTTCCTTTTCGCCCGCCCTCAGGGACATCTGCGCCAGCTTGTCGTAGTGCCAGCCCAAGTCGAAATACCACGGCACGGCCTTGGGGGCATCAGCCCACTTGCCCAGCAGCAATTGGGCGGCCTTGATGAAATCCTCGCGGAGGCTTCTGGCGACCACCTGATTCTTGTCCCGCCGCTCTTGGACGACGGCGTTGATGCTCACAACCGCGTAAACGGCGGCGTCGAAAGCCCGGCGATCGTCGGGGAAGTCCTTGGCTAACTCCATGAACTTCCCAGCCGACTGGAGGTTCTGGCGCCGCCGGTTGAAGAGGATCGCTTCTTCCCACAGGACGGTCGGGCGAAGCTTTCGGGAAACCTCGTCGGTCCGGCTGATAATCATGTCCAGCAGCTTGAGCACCTCTTCCGCGGGCGCGCCCGCGCGGTCCAGGCCGCTAGCCACCGCCAGCAGGACCAGCGAGTTGAGATCCTCGTAATCCGACCTCCCGGCATACTTGTGGGCGACGATGTCCAGGAACGCCGCCTGAATCCCCGGCGTCTGACCGTGCTTGTCCAAGAACGCCAACAGCACCGTCTGGGCGGCCACGGTATACTTCTGGGCCCTTGCCGGATCACTCTCGCGTTTGGCACGGGTCTCGTCCAGGTAGTTGCGCAGCATCGTCACCTGCAGATCGATGGGCAATTCCGAGCCCTCGCCCAACAGCTCAACTCCCCTGCCCGCCAGATTGTTAATCGCATCGACAGCCCGGTCGTACTTGCCCCACTCGATGAAGTTGCGGGCGATCTCGAACATCGCCTGAACCGCCAAACCCCCGGCGGCCGATGACGAGCCTACCACCGCAGCCTGGAACCGCGCGGCACGCTCGTGAGAATCCGCCCGGGCAGTGGGATCCTGCATGGATGAGGCGCGCTCGCGCACGATCATGCCCGAAAGCTGCATCGCGATCAGGCGCATGGACTCTTCGGCGTCCTCGGCAGCGTACCCGGCGATGCCCGCCAGTGCGTCGGCAAGCAATTGAAGCTTCTGGCGTCCCGGCTCCAGGGCCAGCGCGCGGTAGAAGCGCATCCAAGTCAGCTTGTATTGCACGACCTTGTGCAGCTCTTCCAACTCAGGCACGACCGTAACGAGCCTGCGGATGTCCTGCCGCCAATCCTGGAGGAGATCCTCCATGTCCAGGGACATCTCAGCCACCATGGGCACGAGGTCCTCGGTATATGCCAGGATCGCCTTGCGATCCTCGCTGCCGCCCTGAAGAAACAGCAGCCGTTGGGCTGGGGCCTCGGATCGCAGCAGCGCGCCGGCCTCGCCCAGCGCCAGTTGAAGACGATAGAATCGCAGAAGTTGCTCGTCGGTATCCGGACGCGGCAAGTTGCCGATCGCCTTTTCGTAGGTCGCCACGGCTTGGTCGAGAAGGCGAGCCTTTTCGACCGGATCCTGCGTCCTGTTGGCCTGGGCCACCAGGCCCTTGGCCAGGAATACCTCGCCTCCGTTGGACTCCTCCGTCGCCTTCCTGAGCAGTTCGGTCATCCCCATGTCCGCCAACGTCTCGATCAGCGTTTCGGGGTCCAGTCGCTCGTAGGCGCTGCGCTCGCCGGCGGCGTCCTGCTCGGCTTGAGAAACACCAGCCGTCGCGGCCATCGCAATCACAACGGTCAGGAGAAGACCTGTCCACTTGCTCACTCGCTGCACTCCTTCGAACCGGCGTCGCTCCGAAGCGCCCTACCCATCAGACACGCACGAACGGCTTGGATTAGGTCGTTGCCGTCCGGCTGGGCTCCAAGGCGTCACGAAGATGTCGCGAATCCGATGTTCTTGAACTCCGCCCGCATGGCCTGGTTGAACGCCTCGACCACGAACTCCCAGCCGACGTCGGGGCTTGGTTTGATAATCACCGGTGCATCAGCCGAACCGATCGCGTCCTGCCGGGCCTTGAGGCGGGCGTAGAGCTCAGCCGGGGAGTTAATGCCGACGTTGAGGCCCCTGATCTCGTACAGACAGCCTTCCGCGGCGGGACGAAGCGATATCTCGATCTTCTCGAGCTCTATCGGGTCGGTCTGGGGCGTCCCAGCCTCGGCCGGCAGTGTGCCCGGAATGATGCCTTCCGCCTCGCGGAACGTCATAGTCAACAGGAAGAACAACAACAGTTGGAAGGTCACGTCGATCATCGGCGTCATCGGCGGCTGCATCTTCGCCTTGGGCGCCTCGCGCTTCTTGCGGGGCGAAACGTAGTGCATCGTTTCGTCGCCGGCTATTGTCTTGGTCGATCTGGCCATTGCCTACTCTTCCATCTCATATGTCTGCATTCGGGCGGTGATGCTCATCTTGGGAATCTTCGCCCTGGCTGCGGCGAGCAGCACGGGTTCGATCTGGTCGTAGAACACCGTGTGGTGGGCGCGTATCTCCACAAAGAAGTCCTCGTAGCCGGCTGCCTCGGCCGAGTCGCGGCGAATGCCAAGCACCTCGGCCAAACCCTCAATGTCGCCTACGTCAAAGCTTGTCGATCCGATCTTATATTCGCTGGCCTGACCCGACAGGCCGCGGTCGTTGCTCTTGCGGTCCGGATCGCGCGACAGAATGTTGACGATCACCCGGTTGGGAATCTGCTTGTCCGCTTTCTGGGAAATGCTTTCATAGGGTTTGGGCGGGATGAGCTTGGCTAACGATTCCGAGGCCAGCTGTCCGGCTATGATGAAGAAGATGATCAACTGGAACGTCACGTCGATCATCGGCGTCATGTTGAACGACGCCTCGCCCCTGCCCTTGACGAATACCTTGCTCTTGGCCATTCGGATGCTCCCTTGGCCTCGACCGGACTGAAGACCTCAGCCGGCGTCGAGGCGGACGCCCTAAGCCTTCTTGGCCGGGCGGAAACCGGAAATCAGTTCCTCAGCCACCACGACCACCTCGGACGACAGCGCGTCGATCCGGTTGCGCATCACGGCATAGACGGACAGTGCCGGAATGGCCACGCCCAGCCCCAGCAGGGTCGTAACCAGCGCGATGCCGATTGCCCCGGCCAACTCGCCCACGTCCGGGACGCCGCCAGTCTGCACAATGGTGAAGAACGCGTTGATCATGCCCCAGACGGTTCCCAGCAGACCCAGCATCGGACTGATGTTGCCGATGAGGTTCAGCCACTCGATGCGCCGCAGCAGGCCGGTTGTCCGCTCCTCGGCGGCCTCTTCCATCGCCCGCTCCATGGCACCGTATCCGTTGGACGCCTCGGCCAGCGACGCGTGCACAACGTATCCCAGAAAGCTGGGGTCCTCGCCGGTCAACTCGATGGCTTCGCGATACTGCTTGTTCTCGAAGTACGATTGGACCTGCTCGCGCATCTCCTGCGGCAGGATGGTCGTCCGCCGAATGGAGATGAAATACTGCACCATGATCGCCAACGTCACCACGCTCAGAACCCACAACAGCCAGCCGATGGTCCCGCCCTGGATAACGAGAACCTCAAAGTAATTCATGCGTCTGTCTCCTCTGCTTGTGGGCCTCTGGCGCCCACCGTATCGGGTTGGTCCCAGTAATCGCCGGCTGCAACGCGGGCAACCGAGACTGCTACTTTCTCAACGCCGCAAGGGCCTTGGCAGCCTTGGCGGCGAACTCGGAATCTCCATAGAGCTGCAACACCTGCCGGTAGGCATTATCGGCAGCGTTGCGATTGGGCGGATCGAACATCTCGTTGACCTGCCCGGCAAGGTACATCGCCTCGGGTGCTTCCGTCGAGGCTGGGTAGTAAGCTACCACGCGCATGAGGTCCAGGCCGGCCAGCGCTGCAAGCTCCGCCCTGGCATCCTCTGCGGCGCTTCGGGCCAGTGCAAGCCTTGCCTTGCCCGCCAGCAGCAACGCTTCGGACAGTTGCGACGGGAGGTACTCGCTGAGGCGGGACTGGATGCTCTCGAGCGCCTGCTGGGCCTGGCCTTGGCCCAGCAGCGCCTGGGCTGCCTGCAGCTGGGCATCCAGATGATCGGCAGCTACAAACGAGTTGTCCTCCTCGCTCGTGCCAGCCATCGTGCTGGCCAGCTTCTGGGCCTCGACCGTGAGCCCCTGGGCCTGGTAGAGCGCCAACAGGAGCCGGCGGGCCTCGTTCGCGAAGGACTCGCTTGGGTCCTTGTTTAAGGCAGCCTTGAGCAGGCCGATGGCCTCGTCGTTTTGCTTGGCGCCCGGCTTGGCGAGCTTGGTGGGGCGAAGCGACAGGGCCCAAGGCGCGCGGTCGGCCTGAACGACCAGCATCAGCCACTCCCGCGTCGCCCGATCGATCCTGCCGGTGGAATTGAGCGTCGCAAGACGTCGCAACTTGACCAGATCCTTGAACCATCCAGCCGAAGCGTCCGCTAACTCGTCGTAGATATCGATCGCCTGTGCGAGCTTCCCGGCAGCCGCAAGGCTCTCAGCCTTGTTGAATCGGCCCCTGCCGGTGATCTGAATCAACGTCACCTTGCCCAGCGGTTTGGCCGGCTCAGTGGCGGCGGTGCGAAACTTGATCTTCCCGTCGGCGACCCCGGTGACGATCACGTCGCCGTAGGAGATGCCGGTGGAAAGCCGGACTTCGTCAGCCCTTGCCGCAGCCAGGGCCAGCATCCCAACCATGACAGCCACAGCCGATTTCTGCGTTAGCGTTACCATCTATTCGTACTCGACCGTCTTGAAGATGCCGCCGTTGTCGCCCGCAATTCGTGTCATGACGTCAACGGCTGCCCTGCCTTCGTGCCCGTAGAGGTAAGTGTTGATCTTCACGTCCTTCTGCTTGTTGCGTGACTCGATGGTCTTCAGAACTCTCTTGTTGTCCGGAAAGGCCCCGTCCGTCAGCAGGTAGATCAGCTTGCCGGGGCGTCTGTTGGCGCCACGCATCACGTCGAAGGCCCGATTGAGCGCTGGGACCGGATTGGTCCGTCCCTGGGCAATCACGTCCTGAAGAAAATCCGCCGCCCCGATCTTGTTCTTTCGCGTGCCGGGCGCCAGCCGGCGTACCTTGGGCTCCAGCGGCGGGCCTTCCGCAAAGAGAATAATGTGAAAGTCCTGGATCTCGCGGAGCTTGCTGACGGAAACAAGCATCTCCCGTCTGACGATGTCCCAGACGCCACCGGCGGACATGGACCCGCTGCGGTCCACCACGTAGACGATGTGGTGGGCGTTGCCGCCCGAACCGAAGAAGGAGCTCTTGGGACCGGCCCGGGAGCCGCTGGCAACGTTCATTGCCGCCGACGGTCCGCCCGCCGCACCGGCCACGCCGATTAGCTCCACCCGTTTGTCGGTCTTCTCGTTCTGAATGGCTGCGTCGCGTTTGGCGTAGACCTTTTCGATGGCCTGTTTGACCTTGGTCTTGACCTCAGGGTTCTGCTCGCCGGGATTCATCCTGCCGCCGGGGTCCTCGCTGAAGACCGCGTCGGGGATGATGACCTCCAGGTCGTCCTTGCCGTACTGGACGAACATGACGACGAAGACCATGATCAGGAACAGGCCCAAGTGAAAAAACGCGCTGATAACCCACGGCATGATGTGGGCCATCGCACTGAGAACCGCGGGGTTTTCCTCGGCTTCTTCGGGAGCCTCAGCCTCGAGCGGTTGCTGCGGCGCAGGGGCGGACTTGCCGTTGGGCGGAACGTGAGGCCTGGGCAACGACGCCAGCCCAGCCGGTACGGTTACCTTCTTTTTGCAGTGGACGCACGTCACGCTGCTGCCGGCGTCGGCGTCAACGCTGAGCAACTTGCCGCAGTTTTCGCATCGAAAATCGACTGCCATGGTCGGTCTACCTCTTCCGAGCCTGCCGGCCGAGACGGCACCGGAAGGCGTCACCGTCAGTCCATAGTAACATATTTGTACCGGCCGACGTTCTCATCCGCAATGCGTTTCATGATCCTCTCCGCTTCAGGAGGACGATGGCCGTAAAGGAAAGTATTGATATGGACGCTGCGATCCGCATTCAACCGGCGAATCACGTCCAGGACCTTTTCGTTCGCATCGTCGGTAAACACGCCGTCGGTAAGCAGGTAGATGAGTTTGGCCTTCTTGCCCGAAGGACCAAGCACGGCGAAGGCCCGCCGCAACGCCGGCAGCACGTGAGTTCGGCCCTCCGCCTTAACCCCCACGAGAAAATCCGCGGCGGCAATACTGTTAGCCCTGGTCGCGCTGACCAGCCGCCGGGCCGGGCCTTCGATAGGCCTGTCGGCAGCAAAGAGGATCACGTGGAATTCCTGCTCCGGCCTCATCCGGCCGATGTTGCGCAACATCTCGAGACGCACCAGATCGAACGTCCCGGCCATCGACCCGGAACGGTCGATCACGAATACGACCTGATCGGCGCCGCCGGGGCAAGGGTCCTCTGTATCGAAAAGGCCCCATCGAGGAGGACCCAAATCCAACTCTGTCGACTCGGTCAGCGGCAGCATGACCGGCTCGTGGTCTTCGATTGACGTCATCGCCACGATGTCCCACCCGGGCCTGACGACCGACGGTGTCTCGTGCGGGAGATCCCGATCCACTTCAGCCGTCGCGTCGGTTTCCTCAAGGGGCGCAACGGGCACGGCATAGCCGTCGGGAGCAATGTCCACCGGCCCAGCCACTGCCACCTTCGGATCCTTCGGCAAGACGATCATCGCAAGGAACACCATCAGCACAGCCACGCCGAGGTGCATCAACACGCTGATGACCCACGGCATCACCCGCTCCAGCCTAGCTTCGGCTCCGCCTGCCTGAGCGTGCGCCCCGGCCGCGATGGCTGAATCGGACGCAACCCGGGCCCGCCCGACGTCAGGCAGCGAACGGATGCCTTCGCCCACAGTGTGCTTCGTTCCGCACCGGGGACACCTGACTCTTGCGGGCGATCCCGGACCGACTGCAAAGAGCGTCCTGCATTTCTCGCATCGCAGTTCCACACTCATGGTCTTGTCTCCTTGTCCGTGTTGTCCCGCCGCCAAGCGCTTCGGCCAGCGGGCAACCGGCAACGGAGTGAAGGCTGGCCCTTGGCGAGGTCGCGGGCTTCTGACGCTGGGCGACCCGCAAAGTCCTGCGGCGTTCACTCGAAGCAGTGCCCGCAGCCGGCACAGCGTTTCGTGGCGCGGGGTCAACTGCCTATACTGGCACACCGCGATTAGGCATGACGGGCCAGGCGGTTCTGCGTCCGCCCGATGTGGGCCCGCTTGGGCAAGCTCGACCTTGCGCTCGCCCGGCAAGAGCACATATGAAGCGATCGTGCGTCTTTGAGCCGAACCGGGTGCAGACCGTTCGGTTCGGCTCCCAAGTGTCACGCATATTGTAACCCACGCCACTACCTTAGACAATAGATAAGCCGGAAGGTTCCCACTGCTTGCGGAAATGCCGCCCGCACGTCTGTGTCGCGAAGCTGGCCGGTGCCCAAGAAAGCGTTGACCCTTGCGCAGGCCGTGACCTATCATGCTTGGGACCCGGGTCGCGAGCGATTCTGGGTTTCTTGAGATTGGTGCCTATCCGGTTGTTTGGACGAATGTTGCGCATCGACCCTCATGGGCGATTGGACGGGAGCCGGAATAACGTGATCGCGCCGGGCGAAAACACCAGCCCACCGACTGACTCGCAGCTGCTCGCAAGCCACCTGGCTGGGGACCATGAAGCCTTCGGCGTACTCGTAAGGCGATACCGCAGGGAGCTGTTCAACTTCCTCGCGCGGTACACGGGCGATCCTGCCCTGGCGGACGACGTCTTCCAGGAAACGTTCCTCCAGCTTCACATTTCCGCAGCGACGTTCGACACCAACAAGCGGCTCAAGCCTTGGCTGTTCACCATCGCCGCCAACAAGGCCAAGGACGCCCTTCGCCGCCGGGCCCGCAAGCGGGCCGCCCCGCTGGACGCGAGCATCGGAGGCGACCAAGACGAGCGGATGCGGTTTTCGTCGCTCCTTGAGGCTGATGTTCCCTCTCCGGACGAAATTGCCGCGAACCAGGAGACCCGCCAGGCCGTACAGGAGATAGTTAACGCGATGCCCGAGAACCTTCGCATCGTCTTATTGCTGAACTATTTCCATGATCTGGCGTATAAGGAAATAGCAGACGTGCTGGAAGTGCCCTTGGGCACGGTCAAATCGAGGCTTCATGCAGCTGTCAAAGAGTTCGGGAACCGCTGGAAAATTGCTGCGGGACGATTGAAGCATGACGGATCAACAGAACACTGACCAAGGGTTGCTGACCGACTTCCTTCGTGGCGAGTGCGACGATAGCACTGCCAGGGAGGTACGCCGCCGCCTCGAAAGCGACGCCGAGTTCCGGCAGGCGCACGATGACTTGGCAAACGCGCTGGCCGCCCTGGAATTGGCCCCGGAGATCGAGCCGCCGGCGGACCTGGTTGAACGGACCCTCTGGCGCGTCAGCTCCGCCGGCCGGACCAACGAACTGCTGGCCCGAGAGCAGGCCAGGCCCCGCGGCATTGCACCGACGTTCTCCTTCCGGGAGCTTGTGGGACTCGCAGCTGCGGTGTTCCTGCTCGCGGTGATCCTGGTGCCCAGCCTCCAGCAGGCACGAAACGTCCGCATCGCGGGCCTTTGCGGCTCGAACGTGGGCCAGATCGGCCGGGCGTTGCAGTCCTTCGCCACCGACAACGACGGGCAACTGCCCTCAGCCTGCCGGACGCGCACACGCTGGCTGCCGGGCCAGGGGGAGCTTGCCGTCAGCAACTCGGCGGGACTGTTCAGGTTGGTGCGCGACGGATACGAATCGCCGATGGTGTTCCAATGTCCCGGCGTCCGGAGAGGCACATTCGTCGTCAGTGCGGGGATGGTGGACTTCCCTGCCGGCGATTACGTCGGCTACTCGTACCAGCATTCGCTGGGCCCCAACGCCCCCAACATCAGCGCCCCGGAGTTGGCGGACAAGGCTCACCAAATGGTCATCCTCGCCGACAGCTCGCCGGTGTTCGCTGACGGCCGGTTCCAAAGTGACCGGCTGGGCGCAGCCGCCGGCGACAACCATCGCGGCAGGGGACAGAACGTTCTGTACCTGGACATGCACGTGCAGTGGGTTACCCGAGCGGACGTGGGCGTGGACGGCGACAACATCTTCCTGGTGGAAGGGGTCTGGGACTACCGGGGCACCGAGAGACCCGCCTCTCGCACCGACACGTTCTTGTTGCCCGCCTATTCCGGCAACTGCGACAGTCGATAAGGCCGCCTGAGGCACGTACCACCAAGTAGCCCAAAGCTTTGACACTCCCTCGGCCCACAGCGTAGAATCTGCATCATGACCCAAATGCCCCAACGCCCGTGCCCTGCCGGCAGCCGCCTCATTGGCGCCGCAGCGATTGTCGTTGCGATCCTTGCCGCCGGCGACAAGCTTTGCGCACAGGACGCCGCCCCGACCCCGCCGGCAGCCGACACCGCACCAGCCTTCGCCCCGATGGATCCCCTGCCGACCGCAGCCGGCATCGCCGAAGGGCTCGAACTCAGCGAGGCTGAGCGGCAGGCGCTCGTGCAGGTCTTGGACAAACCGTCGCAGTTGGACGAGCCGGGCCTGTACGTGATGATGCGCCGTGCCGCAGCCCTGCCGAAGCTTAGCGACGATCAGTGGGAAGCCCTCGACCAGGTTGCCTACGTCAACCTGCTCCATCGCCCGCAGGATTACCACCTGCGCCCGATCCGCATGGAAGTGCACGTCAACCGGGTCAAGGAGATATCCGCCGGCGAAGGGTTGACGTCGTATTCGCGATGGTGGCCTCGCAGTCGGAGCGCCTGGGACGTCGCGTGCGTCGTTCCCACGCGGGCCAACCCCTATGCCACCACCCAGCCGCTGACGGCGATCTCTGTCGTCCAGCCCGACATCAAGCAAGAGCCCGACGAGCTCGGGCCCGATGGCCAAGAGCTCTACTTCGTGCCGGGCCCGAAGCTCGAACTGGCCGGGGTGTTCTACAAGGTGCACCAGCGGCGCGACCTCGATGGCAACCTGCGTGAATACCCGGTCCTGATCGTCTGGCAGACCCGACGCCTTGCCGATCTGCCCGCGCCGACGAACTGGACGAAGACAATGGCAGCCGTCATCATCATGCTGGTGGCCGTCCTGGCGATAGTGTTCATGCGGATCAAGCGGCAGATCCGGGCGATCAAGGCACCGCCGCAACGCGCGCCTTCAGAACGCCCGGACGAAGACCGTGAGCCCATCGAGGACGAGGACCGGCAGGTAGACCCGCTCCTGCAGCAGGCGGCGAAAGACTACGAAGAAAGGCAAGGCGGCGATGGAACGTAAGCTCACGGTTGAGCTGGGGCAGCGCAGCTACGACGTGCTGATCGGCCCGGGCAAGTTGGCCGGTCTGGGCGAATTCGCCCGCGGCATCGACGGTGTCGAGTTCGCCGTGGTCGTCACCGATTCGACAGTGGCCAGGCTTCACGGCAACCAGGCTGTCGATTCGCTCACGCAGGCTGGGCTTCGCGTTGGGCTCATCGAGTTTGCCGCCGGCGAGGAAAACAAAACGCTCGGCAGCTACGGGCATGTCATGGACGCCCTGCTGACGCTCGAGCCGCCCATCGACCGCAACACGCTGATCGTCGCATTGGGCGGCGGCGTGGCTGGTGACTTGGCCGGTTTCGTCGCAGCCACGGCGCTGCGTGGGCTGCGCTGGCTGCAATGCCCCACCACGCTGTTGGCCGACGTGGACGCCTCGGTAGGCGGCAAGACCGCCGTGGACCACCCCGCCGGCAAGAACCTCATCGGCGCGTTCCACCAGCCGCGAGGCGTCCTGATCGACGTAGCGACGCTCAAGACGCTCAGCGCCGAGGCCCTGGCCGACGGGCTGGCTGAATGCGTCAAGCACGCCGTCATCCGCGACGGACAACTACTGGAGTTCATGGAAGGCAATGTTGACGCCATCCTGTCCCGCGACGCCGACATTCTGACGGACTTGATCGGGCGCAACGTAGCCATCAAGGCTGCGGTTGTATCCGCGGACGAAACCGAGGCCGGCCAACGAGCCCACCTGAACCTGGGCCACACCATCGGCCATGCCATCGAGATAGCCGACGGCTACGGCGAAGTCTCCCACGGTCAGGCGGTCTCGCTCGGCATGCTGGCGGCGTGTCACCTGGCCGCAGCCCGGGGCCTGATCGAGCTGGACCTCTGCCGGCGAATCGAGGATCTTCTGCGCCGCCTGGGCTTGCCCACGCGTCGGGCCGGGATGGACACGGCGCAGCTCTGGCGAATCATGCAACACGACAAGAAGGCACGCGGCGGACAGGTGCGGATGATCCTGCCGGTGACGCTCGGGGCCGTCGCAGCGTTCGACGACGTCACGCCGGAGCAGCTGGCGGCGGCACTGGCTGAGCTGGCAGACTGAAGTGAATGAAACTGGAACGATAATCTCGGCCGGACCGTGATACGACAGGACCGCTTGGCAATGCCACAAACCCCCAACCATCCCGAACTCGCCGTAGACATCGCCGGCGTGAAGCTCGCCAACCCGTTGATGACCGCCAGCGGCACGTGCGGCTACGCCGACGAGTACGCCGACTTCGTGGACCTTCGCCAATTGGGCGCGTTCGTTACCAAGTCGATCACGCTCAGTCCCCGCCCCGGCAACGAGTATCCGCGCATCGTGGAAACCCGCGCCGGCATGCTCAACGCGATCGGCCTGGCGAACGTCGGCCTCGACGCCTTCCTCGGCGAGAAGGTCCCGCAACTCGAGAAGCTTGGCCTGCCGGTGTTCGTCAACGTCGCGGGCACCACGATCGAGGACTACGTCGCCGTGGCTGAGGCGCTGGAGACCGTCTCGGTGGTCCGCGGCGTGGAGTTGAACATCTCGTGCCCTAACGTCAAGGCTGGCGGAATCCAGTTTGGCGTCGATCCTGCCCTGGCCGGCAAGATCACCGCGGCGCTGCGGGCCGTGTGCAAAAAGAACATACTGATCGTGAAGCTCTCGCCCAACGTTACGGACATTGCGGAGATGGCGGCGGCTGCGGTGGAGGCCGGCGCCGACGCGCTGAGCATGATCAACACGCTGACCGGCATGGCGATTGACGTCGAGGCGCGCCGGCCGGTGCTGGCCAACGCGACCGGCGGACTGTCCGGACCGGCCGTCCGACCCGTGGCTGTGCACATGATCCACCGCGTTTACACGCAGGTGGCCCGCAAGGCCAACGTTCCGATCATCGGCATGGGCGGCATCCAGTACGCTAGGGACGCCATAGAGTTCCTCCTGGCCGGGGCGACGGGTCTGGCTGTGGGTACCGCGCTGTTCGTCGATCCGGCCTGTCTGCTGAGCATCCGCGACGGCATAGCGGATTATCTGTGCCGACACCGTTGCGCATCGGTCAGCGAAATTATCGGCGCGCTCGAAGTCGGTTGAGGGTGGCCCAGCAAGGCCGCAAGGGGCGATTCTGCGCATCTGCGCACAGGTCGGGAACGGCCCGACAGAAGACCGACTTGAAACTCACCCGCAAGACAGTAAAATACTTCAATGGGTCATGCGGCTCGCTCGCCCAGGCCTGACGCCGGCAAACCAGGGACGCCGTTGGCCTGGACGGTCGGCGGGGGAAGGCCTGACCGCAGGCCGGGATCTCGCGGAAAGATAAGATTATGAAAGTCTTTATGCTAGGCTGGGAGTTTCCGCCGCACATCAGCGGCGGGTTGGGGACAGCCTGTTACGGGATGACCAAGGGGCTGGACGAAATCGGCGTGGACGTCTCGTTTGTGCTGCCCACTGCCATTCCCGTCGATCCGTCCAGCCACGTGCAATTCCGGACGCCGCAGGATCTGCCCGCCGGCCAGGTCGAGTGGATAGAGCGGGTCGAGGAGACCTTCGAGCACGTCAAGCTCCACCAGGTCCCCGCGGTGCTCCAGCCCTACGCAACGCCCGAGGGTCACGAAGAGGCCCTGACGGAGCTTCGCAAGCGATCCCGCGAAGTCACCAAAACCAAGTCCGTCCCCGGCTCGAGCGCCAAGGCCCGTAGGAAAGTCCCGGCTCCCGCCCTGCCGAAAGGCAGTTTCGTCCCAGGCGCGGGGGCCAACTACGGCGGCGACCTGATGGGCCAGGTCCAGCGATACGCCAGGCTCGCGATGGAGCTGGCCGCCGAAGCGAACTTCGACGTGATCCACGCCCACGACTGGATGACCTACCCCGGCGGCATTGCGGCAAAGGCAGCTTCTCAAAAGCCACTGGTCGTGCACGTGCACAGCACCGAGTTCGACCGAAGCGGCAAGAACATCAACCAGCATGTGTACGATATCGAGCGGATGGGCATGCACGCCGCCGATTGTGTGGTCTGCGTCAGCTACCTGACGGCCAACATCGTCAAATCGCGGTACGACGTCCCGGCTGACAAGGTCGAGGTGGTCTACAACGCGGTTGACCTTCCCAACGCCCATGCAGCCATGGCCCCGATCAGCCACAACGAGAAGATTGTCCTTTTCCTCGGGCGGGTCACCATGCAGAAAGGCCCGGAGTACTTTCTCCAGGCTGCCAAGAAGGTAATCGACAAGTACAAGAAGGTGCGCTTCGTGATGGCGGGCAGCGGCGACATGATCACGCGCTGCATCGAGCAGGCCGCCTCGCTGGGAATCGGACGTCACGTCACGTTTACGGGCTTCCTGCGCGGCAGGAACGTCGATCGGATCTTCCAGATGGCCGACCTGTACGTCATGCCGTCTGTGTCCGAGCCGTTCGGCATTGCGCCGTTGGAGGCCATGAGCCACAACGTGCCCGTGATCATCTCAAAGCAGTCCGGCGTCTCCGAGGTACTCACGCACGCTCTGAAAGTCGATTTCTGGGACATCGACGAGATGGCCAACAAGATCCTGGCCGTCCTGCGGCATCCATCGCTTCAACGGACGCTTCGTACGCACGGCGGCATCGAGTTGGGCAAGCTGTCCTGGCGAGACAGCGCCGAAAAACTCCTGGACGTCTATCAGCGCCTCGCAGCGCCGCCGAAAGGCGGCAAGTAGCGCCGGTGGCCCGTGTGTCTGCGCAGATGGGGTCGCCAGAGCCCAGAACCAACGCCCCTTTGGCATGGCAAGAACGTTAATTTCCCGGCAAATCTTCGAGCAGGTCGAAATTCTGCTTGACCGGCCGGCAACATCTTGGGTTTGATGAGCCTAT
>Ga0180433_10006088_pt1 | contig 15987 bp, 18 predicted proteins | sample SS_ome_8_FD_132980 | JGI IMG/M metagenome (GOLD analysis project Ga0180433, IMG submission 132980) | Hypersaline lake sediment archaeal communities from the Salton Sea, California, USA - SS_1_D_1 metaG | ecosystem: Environmental > Aquatic > Non-marine Saline and Alkaline > Hypersaline >... | reverse complement strand
CGCTTGCACGCCGTCTCTCGTCGCCCTCAGCCTTCCTCGACCGACCTGCGCTCTCACGAGTTCCTCGAGACCAGGCTCCTCCCCTATGCCACTCTCCCCGTTGTTCACCTGCTTCACCCGCGCCGCGTCCACATCGACGCCGACTACCTCGGCCCCCTTCTCAGCGAACACCGCCGCCAGCGGCAGACCCATCTTGCCCAGCCCGAAGACGGCGACACGCAATCGGCCGCTGCTGAAAGCATGCCTTATCACGTTGCTGTCCAGTCCAAAGACTTTCATTTCAACCGGCACACGCGTCCTGTCTTGTATGATTCCGTGGCGGCGAAGGCGATACTGAGCGCCTGTCTCGCTTCTTTTCCAGTGACCCGAGGCGGCGTCTGATGCTGCACGCAGTCAACGAAGCGTTCCAACTCCAGCCGCAATGGCTCGCCTTCTTCCACCTTCGCTTCCCGTACCCACTCCTTGTCGAACAGGGTCAGACTCTTCCGGAGATAGTCGACCTCGGCTATCCCCTTCGACCCGATCACCGTCAACGTCCTCACCTTGTGCGGGGTGAGCCAGTTCGTCTCGACTACCCCACTTACCCCATTGCCGAACTTGAGCATTACTATTGCGTGGTCTTCGTGGCCATGCACCACGCTGCCCGCGAGGGCATACACCTCCTCCACTTCCTCGCCACAGAGGTGGCACATTACGTCTATGTCGTGCGTGGCGAGGTCGAGGACTATCCCGACATCCCTCACCCTCGGGTTGTACGGTCCCACCCTCTTCGCGGAGATGGATATGATATCGCCAAGCTGCCCTTCAGCTATCACTTCCTTCAGCCTCACTACCGCCGGGTTGTGTCTCTCCACATGCCCCACCAGCAGCTTGACTCCTCTCTCCTCGGCGGCTTCGATGATCTTGTCTGCGTTCTGAATCGTATCGGCGATGGGCTTCTCGATGAGGACGTTCACACCCTTTTCGATGGCTGCAAGGGCCACGCTCTTGTGAAGCGTCGTGGGGACGGCGATGCTCACCGCATCGGGCCCCTCGCGCAGAAGGTCTCTGGGATCGCCGTAGGGGCGAGTACCATACATGCACGCCATCTCAGCGACCCTGGCCCTATCTGGGTCGGCCAGTCCGACAAGCTCGACATGCGGCATCTCGGCATAGATCCGCGCGTGATGCCGTCCCATTGACCCTACTCCGATCACGCCTACCTTCATTGCTGTACGTCCTCCATGACGGAACGCAGTTCCGACAGGCAGCCGATGACCGCTGTCGACCTCTGTGCCGGTTGGCCGTCGCTCTCGCCTCCGTGGCTGAGCAACACCACGGGCACACCGAGACGTTCTCCCAGTTCGACATCGTGCCAGCTATCGCCCACAACAACGCACTCCTCTGGCTGCAGGTTCAACTCCGCCAGAGCGACCTCCCCATGCTCCCTATGCGGCTTGACATTGCGGACGTCGTCCCGAGAGACCACGAGGTCGGGAGACGGCAGCCCGAACCGGGCGAAGACCTCGTTGACACAGCGGCCTCCGTTCCTGGTCACTACCACCACCTTGACCCCTTCCCCCTTCAGCCATTCCAGCGTTTCACCCGCCCCTGCCGCGACATCGGCGGACGCTGCCGCCGACAGCTCCTCGCTCTCCATGATACGGTGTGCTTCTTCGCACACCGACTGCCACTGTGCCCCTGGCAGGCGAGGCCGGAGCTGACCCAGGCAGCTATTGACTGAGTCGACGATGGGCCGGAAGTCCGAATTGACCCCGTATCGTGAGAAGAGCCTGCTCAGCCTTTCTCTCATTCCGGGGTAATCTGTGGGCAGGAAGGCCAGTGTCCCATCGAAATCGAAGAGGACGGCCTTCACGCTGCGATGCTCCTCCATTTGTCTCCCACAACCATCACCGGCCCGCAGTCCATCAACCTTATCCAGTAGCAGTTGTCCGGCGCAGCGTTGTGTTTGGGCAGTCGAGGCACATCTTCTCCAAGGGCCTGCAGGACATAGAGGTAGGGCATATTGACGCCGAGCATGGTGAAGAAGTTGCTGGTGGTGAAGAACCTGCCGGCGTTTATCTCAGTGACGCACGGAACGCCCTCCCCGTTCTCCTTCATGTCAACGCAGAACACGCCCGTGGCGTCTTCGTCGACCGCCAGAACGGCCCTGGTGGCGGTCTCGTTCACCTCTTCCCGGCATACCGTCCTTGCCACGGAGGGAGACGACGACTGTCCGCTGGGCATCAGATTCCCGAAGACGTACTCCAGCCTTTCCCTCGCTGCTGAGGTGATCAGCTCGCCCTCTTTCCACACACTCTGGAAGGCGAACTCGCGTCCCGGCAGGAACTCACACGCCATGAAGTCGCCCCATCCCGCGCCCTTCACCTTGGTCCAGTAATCGATCCACATTCGACCGTGGCTCGCTTCGCTTATCGGAAGTGAGCCGCGCGCGCCCGCGCCCCTGGTGGCCCTCAACCACACCTTTCCGTTTCCCCTGTCAAGCCGGCTCAACGCCTGGTCCACGTCCTCGGGAACGCCTATTGTCATCGACTGCGGTACAGGGACCCCGGCGTCGGCAAGAACTCGGTTGAGGCGGGCCTTGTCCTGGCACACCTCTATCGTCCGCTCGGCAGGCAGGAAGGTCCTCGCCCGGATACTCTCTCTGTTTCGAGATATCACCCTGACCTCCGAGTCGGGCTGAGGGTGCACCAACTCGACCTGCTCGTCCTCAATGATGTGGTTCAACCTCTCGATGTAGTCGTCACTGGAGCAAGGCGGCATGACGTATCTCCGGTCGACATCCGGCAATTCAAGGTGCCATCTGTTGACATCGACGCCCACCACATGCATCGGCTCGGGTGCCATCCTCAAGCTGGCGATGAAATTGATCGCTGCTGAGCCACCGGCCCCGGTCACCAACACCCTCTTCAACAGACTCCCCCATCTACCAGGACCACCACAGTCCCGACGATGTGCCCAAGTTCACCCGATGTCAGTGAGGGGTGCACCGGCAGCGACAGGACCTCTCTCGCCGCCTTCTCCGCGTTGGGGAGACTGTCGGAGTATCCCAACCCTCTGTATAGAGGTTGCAGGTGGATGGGCAACGGGTAGTAGACCTCGGTGGCAATGCCGGCGTCCCCGAGCTGCTCGCGCAGTCTGTCCCGCGACATCGGGAATCCGTCGGTTACTCGCACGGTGTACTGATGGAAGACGTGCTTCACGTTGGGCCTCACCACCGGGGGCACGAGGCCTGGTATCCCCGACAGCCCCGCGGTCAGCTCGCCCGCGTTCTCCATTCTTCTCCTGTTGCGTTCGTCCAGTCTGGCGAGCTGGCACCGTCCCATCGCCGCCGCAATATCGGTCATCCGGTAGTTGAAGCCCAGTATCTCATGAAGGTATCTACCGTTCTGCCCGTGGTTTCGTATCATCCTAGCTCTTCGGGCGACGTCCCCATCATTGGTCGTCATCATCCCGCCTTCGCCGGTACACATGTTCTTGGTGGGGTAGAATGAGAAACATGCCGTGCTGAGTGACCCCAGCGCCTGCCCCTCATACTCGGCCCCGTGCGCCTGACAGGCATCCTGGATGACTGCCAGGCCGTGCTTGTCGGCTGTCCGCGTCACTTCCTTCATCTCGCAAGGCTGTCCATAGAGGTGCACCGGCATGATGGCTCTGGTGCGTGACGTTATCCTCCCCGCTACGTCCGACGAGGCGATATTGAAGGTGTCCTCCTCGATGTCCGCGAAGACAGGCCTGGCGCCGGCGAAGACAACCGAGTTGGCGGTCGCAGCGAAGCTGAAAGGGGTAGTGACGACCTCGTCACCCGCCCCTATGCCGTGGGCCAGCAGAGCAAGGTGCAGAGCTGCGGTACCGGAGCTCACTGCGATACCGTACCGCGCCCCGACCGCCTGCGCGAAAGCTCCCTCAAACTCCTCAACCTCGCCTCCCTGGGCCAGCTTCCCCGACTTCAGTACCGCCGCTACCGCTTCCACCTCTTCCTCGCCTATGATTGGTCTCGATATAGGTATCATCGTTCTGTCTGTGAGTGACCGGCCTGTTGCCGTACACCGCTTCACATTCGTTCTCGTTCAGGTACTGCAAGCAGGCCAGTCACTCGTTGAAGCTGCCCGGCTGGTGGGAGCTCTCGGCTGTCTACGTTATTCAACTCTCAGGAAGTGAGCAATGGACGCCGGCGCACACTGACAAGAAGGGTCCTCGTTGCTCCACGAATGCACGCGGCGTGCTCCCTCCAGCCCAACTGCACACGCGCCCAGACTACATTGTGGAATGCAGGCCCACAATCGGGGATTCCCTGAGCTTGCGAGTCCAAACGCCTGACTGCCGATATCATGCTCAGTCGGACTGTGTTTCTAATGATTGCGAGACTCGTGGCGGTCGAACAGGCCTGTTCAATCGCCTCGTTCGGCCGCATACCCCCGGTCCCACACCCTCCCTACCCGGGGAGATTGCGCGGATGGCGAGCTAGGATATTCCGCTGGCTCATCTCAGGGATTCCCCGATTGCATGCCGTGCTCAATGCCAGGATGATGAATGGCAAAGCCAAGGCATACCCGTCCTGACCTGAGTGTCAGCATCTCCTGCCAGAGGATGTCCATGTGGATCTCATCATCGTACTAGCCTTGACGCTGGCGGCGGCACCGCTGCCCTACTTCACCAGCGGGCCCTTGAGGATAGCCCTCGGGCTCGTCTTCCTCCTTTTCCTGCCGGGGTATGCTCTCGCTGCCGCCCTGTTTCCCAGGAAGCTCGACCTGGGAGGCATCGAACGCGTCGGACTGAGCGTTGGCCTCTCCGTCGCTGTGGTAGCGGTCGTTGGGCTGGCTCTCGACTACACCCCGTGGGGCATCCAGTTGTCCTCTATCGTGGTGGCGACCGCCGCCTTCATCGTGGTCACTCTCATGGTCGCCGCGTACAGGAGGCGGAGGGTATTGCAGGATGAGCGTTTCCGGCTCCGCCTGCGCCTCGGGTTGGCCCTGCCCGCAAGGTGGACCGGCCCGAGCCGCGTCGCAGCGGCCTCACTCGCGCTTTCCGCCCTTCTTGTCGTTGCGGCCCTGGTGTACCTCGTGGCGACACCGAAGGCCGAGGAGGCATTCACCGAGTTCTATGTCCTCGGTCCGGAGGGCCTCGCCGCCGACTACCCTGTGGAATTGACCCTCGGCGAACAGGCGACCGTCGTCCTCGGGATTGCGAACCACGAGCAGGGAGATGCGACCTATGTGGTTCAGGTGACCATCGGCGGCGACGAAGCAATGCTCACCCTTGATGGAGAGGAACTCGACGAGCTGGGTCCGGTCGCCATCCCGAACGACGCAGTTTGGGAAAGCGAGTTGGCCTTCTCACCATCTGAGCCCGGCGCTGACCAGAAGGTGGAGTTCGTGCTCTACAGAGATGGAGAGCTGTGCTTTGAGAACCCACCGCACCTGTGGATCGACGTGAAGGGAGCGGAGTGATCCTCTGGATTGCCATACTCATTGCCATTATCATCGCTGAGGTCGTCACCGCGGTAGTGAGCCCCATCTGGGGTATGGGGCTTCATGCCGCCCTCTTTGTGCTGCTCATCGCTCTGGCGTCCTTCAACCATCGCAGTGCCGACCGCAAGCTTTGCCTGGCGATCTCACTTGCCCCGTTGATCAGGGTTCTCAGTCTCTCCATGCCGCTGGTTGGCTTCGCACAGATCAACTGGTATCTGATCATCAGCGTGCCGCTGCTGGCCGCCACTTTCGTCGTTGTCAGGATGGTCCGGTATAGCCGCTGCGACATCGGGCTCAAGGTGAGCCATCTACCGCTGCAGTTGCTGGTGGCCTGCACCGGCCTCGTGTTCGGGCTGGTGGAGTACTATATCTTGAGTCCGGAGCCGCTGGTGGAGACGATGACCCTGCAGAGCCTTCTTCTTCCCGCCTTCATACTCCTTGTGGCCACCGGCTTCACTGAAGAGGTCATCTTCCGCGGCGTTATGCAGCGGTCGGCCCTCGATGTGATGGACGGCAGATATGCTCTGGTCTACGTGGCCGCTGTCTTCGCCGCCCTGCACATCGGGTACCTCTCGATACTTGACGTGGTGTTTGTCTTCGTTGTGGCCCTCTTCTTTGCCCTGATAGTCAAAAGGACAGGGTCACTCCTGGGAGTGACCCTGTCACACGCTCTGACCAACATTACGCTGTATTTGGTGATTCCCCTCCTCTTCTAGGGCAATACCTCCATGATCTTGGCAAACAGAGTCATGCCGAAGACCATTATCAGCGGTACAATCCCCACCCCAACGTAGCGACTCAATGTCTTGAGGCGCGGCCCATCACTGGCTGTCGCCAACTCCTTCGTAACCAGGAACACGATGAGAAGAAGAATAGCCGCAGCCCCGAGAGCCGCCACCATCGCGATCGAAGCCGTCGTCGTGGTGGTCGTGGTAGTCGTCGTCGTTGTTACTGTCGAAATCATTTGGGTCAATGATACGCCCACCGCTTGTCACGTTCAATCGGGGAATCCCTGAGTTCCGCCCTCCAAAACCCTGAAGTCACTGCCATCGTGTCCGAGTGGGAAAGCCTTTACAGTGGGAGACAGCACGTGCGCCCCGCCCTCAGGCCGACGTCGCCGATGCGAGTGTACTCAGCCCCCCGCGAACGCAGCTCAGGCGTCTGGAAGCCTCGGCTCAGGGATTCCCCGATTGCGCCTCGTACCCGAAGTGCTTAGTGTAGGCACGTCATTACTCGCGCGAGCGGAATGAAGCCCGGCGTCGCGAGGCGGCTGGGGCAGTCTGTGCCTGAGGAGGGTCTGACGTGGCGGAATGTCGCGAGAAAGAGACACAACCCACAAAGGGGTCGGCAACCCTATCACAACATGCGGACGCAACCGAGGCCTCGGGAACTGGCTCGCCGTCTTCGGAGGAGTTGCCGCGGGAATGGGAAGTGCTTTTCCGCAGTCTCATCGAGGCAGCCACAGTGGGTACGTATATTATTCAGGAGGGCCGGTTCCAGTACATCAACCCTGAGTATGCCTCTGTGTCCGGCTACTCCGCAGAAGAACTGATTGGAACCTCTCCTCTCGACTACGTCCACCCCGACGATAGAGAGCAAGTCAGAGAGAAGGCCATACGGCACTTGAAGAAGGTCGATAGAACGCCTTACGAGTTCAGACTGGTGCGTAAGGACGGCGACATCGCCTGGGTGTTGGAGCGGGTAGCTTCAGCACAGTACAGAGGCAAGCGGGCAACCGTTGGCACCTTCCTCGACATCACCGAGTCGAAACGCATTGATGAGGCCCTTCGCCAGCGGGAGCGGGACTATCAGACCCTGTGCGAGTGCACCCTCGACGGCCTGCTTGTCATCGATGCCGAGACCTTCGGTATCGTCTTCGCCAACCGTGCCGCAGCCGACATGTACGGATTCGACAGCGTGGAGGATGCCATCGGCGTCAACCCGCTCGATTTCCTCCCCGCTGATGAGCAGGAACGGGCAGCCAGGATCATCGTCGAGGACATGTTCGAGAAGGACCTGCGTGAAGCCAACGAGTTCAGGACTATCACCCGAGGGGGGACCGAGCTGTGGGTGAGCGCCGTGGGCACGAAGACGGAGTACCAGGGCCGGCCGGCCGGCCTGATCTCCCTGAGAGACATCACCGAGCGCAAGGAAGCGGAGAAGTCCTTCGTTGAGAACTATGAGAGGCTGGAGCGGATGTTGGGGCAGACGGTCGGTGCGCTGACGTCGGCGGTTGAACTGCGCGACCCGACGATGGCGGGCCACCAAAGGCGTGTGGCCCACCTCGCCGGCGCTATAGCCGCCGAAATGGGCTTGCCGGACTTCCTGGTCAAGGGAGTCCACATGGCCGGGCTTCTCCACGATGTTGGTGCTGTCTGGGTCCCCGACGGCCTCATTAACAAGCCCGCGTCGCTGAATCAAGCCGAATACGAGGCCGTCAAAGCGCAGCCCCAGATGTCATACGACATCCTCAAGGCCATAGAGTTCCCGTGGCCCGTTGCGGAGATCGTCCTTCAACACCGGGAGAGGCTGGACGGCTCAGGGTATCCGGCTGGACTGTCAGGTGAAGACATCCTCCTCGAGGCACGGATCCTGGGCGTCGCGGAGGTTGTCGAAGCCATGAGCTTCGAGCGGCCCTACCGACACACGCCGGGCATTGAAGAGGCATTGGCGGAACTCGCGAGGAACAGTGGTGTGCTCTACGACCCGGCAGTTGTGGACGCGTCCACCCGGCTCTTCCGCGAGGATGGGTACAGGTTTGAAAGGGAGTGAACTTCTTTGCCGGCACCAGCCCCGTCGCGCTCCGACGTTGGACTGGCTGAATGCGTGAGTAGAAGAACGTATGTCAAGGCATAGGAAAGCCAGGGGCGAGAAGCTCCCGGTTGGCGCACAACCGGGAGGCATCGCTACTCTGCGCGCGGCAATCGGAATAAGGGACGTGGAGGTCTTGCCTTTGCGGGCAGACAACCACTCTTCCATGTGAAGGAGGTCACACATGTTGACAGCAGCAGTTCTCTTTGGACTGGTGGGCGGCGTCGCTTTTCTCCTGGTAGGTCTTGTCGCCGTGGTCCTTGGGGTGCCAGTAGGCGACAGCTTGAGCAGCATCACGTGGGCCAGCCCACCGTGGTGGTTGACGATGCTGATACTCATCGGCCAGGCGGGGATCATCGGCGGCGCCATTGCACGATGGAGGGCTGCCCATGCCGGGGTCATAATGTGGCTGGCGAGTGCAACTGCGATCGTGATCGGCCTGGTCTCGGTCAATCAGGTGCTGGCCCTCATCGCCGACAGCCCGCTGACGTTGTCGGGCTGGCAATGGCTGGTCTTCGTCGCCCTGGTTGCCTACTTCGTGGGCGCGCTCTTCGCGCTTATGCTCGGCGGGACGCTGGCCCTGCTGGGGCATAGAAAAGCGGTTCACGCCGACACGGCGTCGCGAACGGCGAAGGCCAAGGCCACTCATGCGGCGGCACCGGGAGCACTTCGCTAGCCCCGTCAGTTTCGACAGCGGCACGGGCGGGCAGACGCGACGCGTCGCGTGAGCACCCGCAATGGCATGTACTGCTCTCACCCAGGCGCTTGGACGTAACTGGAGGGGGAGGGGTACGGCAGGAGCATCTGTGTTGGCGCGGCTCCACCGAGCGGCGCATGGCGCCAGCGGAGACCAGAGTCCATGACGGAGGGCACCCCTGCATCAGCGGCTCCTTGAGCACGACGGCCAATCCGGGTCGTTCCCGAGGCGCTGACCCCATTTGCGAGCCGTAGCTACTGCCACGCCAAGACGTTCTTCGAGGCCCCCAGGCCCCGGATCTCCAGTTCGCCCGCGTGGGCGGCGCAGCAGAACAGGCGTGAGACTGCCAGTGCCAGGCCTCGCCTGAGCAGGTATGCAAGCCCCTCGCTCTTGTGGATGTCTGTCGCCCTGCCGAGCAGTCCCATCCAGACACCGTGTTTGCGTTGACGCATTCCACCGCGACCGACCACATTCCGACGGGGAAGGGCACGGGGTGTAACCGGATTGACAATCACCGACGCTGGCCCTATGGTCATGAGAGGCAGGGAAAGCGAGACTCACCGGGTATCCGGTGCCTCGGTGCGGTCCAACCGATGAGCCTCACCCTTCTGCCAGGGTCGAGTGTGGATGAATGGAGGTGCAAGAGGCCATGAGAGCGGACTCGAAGACAGAAGCCGCGGTGATAGAGGTTGTGAACCGGTACGCTGAAGCATTCGCCAGCCGGGACGTCGACGCAACGCTGGCTTTCCTGGCGCCAGACCCTGACGTCACTTTCATCGGCACCGGAGGGGATGAGAAGCGCATCGGACTGGCGGAGATCAGGAGCCTCCTTGAGCGTGACTTCGCGCAGTTCGACGACGCGTCCGTGGAGATCAGTTCCCCTGCCGTATCGGCGGCGGGTTCGGCGGCATGGGTGGTGGCTGACTTGACTTTGCGCGCGAAGACTCGTGGCCGGGAAATCTACCTGCAGGCGCGATTCACTGTTGTGCTGGAGCGGCGGGGAGATGAATGGTTCATCGTGCAGGGACACGCATCCCTGCCGGCCGCCGGGCAGGAAGAGGGTGAAGCGTTCCCAGCATAGGGGCCGGGGGCGCTGTGGCAGGTCAACGGATACGGTTCATTATGAGCAGGGATCAAAGGCAAATCGACAATACTGACGGCACGGAAACCGCAACGCTCGCCGGCGGTTGTTTCTGGTGCCTCGAGGCAGTTTTCAATGAGGTGCCGGGCATACATAGGGTGGTATCCGGCTACACCGGCGGGACAACCCCCAACCCGACATATGACGAGGTGTGCACGGGGGCAACCGGGCATGCCGAAGCGGTGCAAGTGGTTTTCGAACCGCGGAGGATATCATTCGAGCAGATACTGCGGTTATTCTTCACCATACACGACCCGACCACGTTGAACCGGCAGGGCGCTGACGTAGGCACCCAGTATCGCTCGGCCATCTTCTACCACAGCGAGGAGCAGAGAGCCAAGGCGGAGCGGGTGATCGACGAACTCAATGCTGCTGGCGTATGGGACGCCCCGATTGTGACCGAGGTCGTACCGTTGCGCGAGTTCTACGCAGCGGAGGACTACCACCAGAGATACTTCGAGCGGAATGCCGGGCAACAGTACTGCCGCGTGGTCATTGCGCCCAAGATAGCCAGGCTTCGTGTCGAGTACCTGAAACAGGCGAAGGACACGTAGAGGGCCGTTGGGTCCAGTCGGATTTCGCGTTGAGGGGCCTTGCCGGCGGTGGAGGGCATCTGGTATGCACGGTAGGTCGAATCCGTACCGCCGGGTGATGCTCAGTTCCATTGGCAAGGATGAAATACGGCATTCACCAGGTTCTCAAGGCATCCGAACCAGTGCCGCGGTGCCCCCTGACGAGAGCGGTCTCCTCCTATCGCAGGCAATTGACACGCAGCGGGCGATTTGCTATAAGCACTGGTGCTTGAGCCCTACCACCGCAGAGCCATGCCGAAGCTCCAGCGTTGGCGTGCCGCGGTTGGAGAGCCAGCCGCGAGTGTGTTGAGGCGTTTGAGAAAAGGGGGCTTTCGTCCTCACTGGGAAGGAGGAAAGGCCAAGGGATGCGATGGGGAATGCGGACTACCCGAGTGCTATTCGAGAAGCTGTGAACTGAAACTCGATTCACGGTGGTCACACGGAGCGCGCGTGTGACCCGGCAATTATTGAAGTGGCCCCGCACAAGCGTGACCTGCCGGGACCACTGCATCAGGTGGTCGGAACACCTACCTGCGCGGGGAGCTTAGCAAATACTCGTAAGCTTGTCAAGAGAGCCCGTCACGCTCGCACGCAGCAGGACGGGCTCGTCTTGTCACCTTGAATCGCCGAGCCTGTGCGGACGACAGCCATCCCGCGCCGGAGATTGGCCGACCAGCGAAGGAAGAGTCGGTGGGAGTGTGAACAGGCTGGGGCCCGCGGTTTCACATGGTGTGGGAAGCATGCCGAGGTTGGTGCGTGGCGGATTTCACTCGACGGGACGCAACGCAAGGAACGAAATGGGGTTCATATCGCGACCTCGCATAGTGAAGGTCCGAGACTCCCGTGAACGTCGCGCAAGTCGACCGGCACGAAGACGTGGTCACCAGGTCACATGAAACGGCGGTGAGAGATGGGAAAGAAAGGCCAGCACAGACGTGCTCACCATCGCCTTGGCGCCTTGGCAATGTGGGGAGGCATTGTGGTGGTGGGTTTGGGCTCAGGTCTCTACCTGATTCTCGGAGTGTTCTTCCACGATGGAGGCCGAGACGCTGGTGTGAGTGGAGAGCCAAGCGCGGCCATCGTGGACCAACTGAGCGCGGCTCATGGGAACGAGACCTTCGTGGAGGAGTGTACTTCGATGCTGCAGGAGGCGGGATTCACTGTGGACTACTACGCGTCTGATTCGGTCACGGTGGAGTTCTTCAGGAAGCTGCCCACCCGCGGATACGGACTCCTGGTGCTTCGCGTGCACTGCGCTACGTATCATCCGGACCTGCGAGTGGTTGCCCTGTTCTCCTCGGAACGATACAGCCAGAACAGGTATGTTGGCGAGCAACTCAACGACCAGGTGTCGGCGGTGGCCTTTGCCCCATATGAGGAGGGCGACCCCACGTATTTCGGCATTACTGACAGGTTCGTGGTCTCGTGCATGGAGGGGCAGTTCGATGACACAATTGTCGTCATGATGGGATGCGATAGCATGCGATACCACTCTATGGCTGATGCCTTCGTCGAAAGGGGGGCCAGTGTGTACGTCGGCTGGGATGACCTGGTGTCAACGCCGCACACCGACAGGGTTACCATCGATTTGCTCCGACGGTTGTTGTTTCAGGGGCATACAGTGGCGAAGGCGGTAGCCGAGGCGATGGCAACCAGTGGAGCCGACCCGTACTACGGTGGTGTGCTCTCCTTCTATCCCGTTGCCAGCGGCAATTGCACCGTCGGCGAGCTGCTGAGCAGGTGATTCTGCGCCTGCGGCAGCGCCCTGCCTGCTTGCCAAACGCCGCACCAACCAGGAATCACGATCACACCCAACCCGATTGGCCGCCAAGGGTGGACCGCTCCGGCTTCCGAGTCGGTCACACCCTGGCCGAGGCAGGGCGGCGGGGTCTTCGTCTGTGTCGCCGACGTCGGTTGCGGGTCGCCACTATCCAGACCAGCAGCGCCATCAGCACGAGCACACCACCTATGATGCCAAATACCAGGTACTGCAGGTTCGAGCCCGATGTTCCTCCCAAACCACCTGCCGCCGCGACAACGGTGGCAGACACACCTACCGTGGCACTGAGACCGACAGCGGCACCTTCGGAGTCGTCGGATGGTGCCATGGCCTGCACTCTGATCGTCCCAGCCGCAGTGCCGAGAGGTGCGTCATCTGGAATGGTCACCCTGACCACAACATACGTCCACTCCCCTGCCGGCGTGGTTGTGCTGTCTATCGCGTTCGTGGAGTCGTCGAGGGCGTAGAAACTGACCCACTCGCTGACGTCGCCTTCTATGCCGAGCTTGATGACGCAGTCGCCGTCGTTGATGTGCTTGACGTAGATGGTCTGCTCGTACTCCTCACCTCTCACCGCCTCGGGGCACTCGATCTGCGGGGGGCCTACTGATAGACCTGCGGCGAGGACGGTAAGCGGAGCCAGCAGCGCCAGCGACACAGGTACCAGTACCACCCATGCCAGTCGCCACATTCTGTTCATTGTGGTCCTTCCCTTCGTCCAATCGGGCTTCAGCCCGTTCGGTATCCTCATTCTGCCATCTCAGTCCTGAGTCTGTCGTGGGGCAAACTGCGCCCACGGTCCCGACCTGTCGAGCGCTGTGAGCGCAGTCTGCCCTCCTACCTCGCGCGTGCGCCTGCAGTGGCCGCCACGACACAAGCTACGGGTCGTCGAATGGAACCGCGACACACCCGATGGTCATGACTCCGGTGTGCGCCCCATAGCTCGACTTCTCGATGTGAATGGAGAAGTCGAGCTCCTCGGTGTTGCACAACGGCAGCTTGTTGGGCAGCTCCACCGTCTCACACGGGTCGTAGTACACCTTGTTGGTGTCGTTGCTCCCCATCCTGGCGTCGTATTCCACGTTCCAGTCGGGGTTCTCCGGCGGCCCCGAGAACCCGAAGCCCATGTCGTCCTGATGCACGTTCAGCTTGATGTCGGTGTTGCCGATGTTGCGGACAGTGGCCCGGTTGGGATCGGGTGCCGGAGCGGGCGGGTCGTCGAACACGGTGTCGCCAGCGATGAGCTTCTCCACGCATACCGTCGCGTTGCCGTAGTTCAAGGCGGTGAAGTCGATTTCGAAGCCGGGAACGCAGACATACGTGAAGAAGTTCTCCAGGTCGGTGCCCCCTTCGCTCGCCCAAGCGTTGCCGGTGTCGCAAGCATCGGCCATCACCGTGTAGTTGCCGCAGGGCTGGTGATACGAGAGAACCTCCTGCGTCATGTACACGTCAGCGGTGCATTTGTCGAGCTCGTCGGCTATGTCCTCATAAGCCTCCTCTGCGGAGGCGAAGACCGCAGGGTTCCACGTGACCAGTCCGGCGGCCCACGCTGCCTCGAAGGCAGGGATGCCCACCGTCTGCTTGTCCACCTTGTCAAGGGGGAGCTGGTACTTGAAGGAGCCGTTCTCGGGAGGCCCCTCAGGGTGATACACATCGACGCTGACCTGGCTCACCGTGCCAACACCCTCGGGGTCGGTGACCACCACTCCGTACTGCACCATCTTGGTGCCGTTGTAGGTGCCAGGCGGCAGGAACTGTCCGCCTGGGGTTTCGTGGTTGGGGTCGCCGTCCTCCAAACAAGCCGTGGTATCCTGCTCCCACTTGCACTTGATTATCGGTGGCGTGGTTGTCCCGCCGGTCACGTTCACCCCGGTGTCGACGTCATCCGCCAGGACGGGCACCGTCGACAGTGCTACTGCCAGGGCCATCACCAGCACAAACGCCATGAATGCCTTCCGTTTCATAGCCTCTCCCCTTTCTAGCCTCGATTCAATCGAGGAAGCTAGCCTTATCGCCCTGATCGACCGGGTGCGGTCTCACTGCTCCCCAGGGCATAGCGGCGTGTCGCCTGGGGCTGCGCTCTACTCTGTAGGTCCGATAAGCACCACCTCCTGAAAAAGGGAGCCGGCCGCTTCCCACATCAGGTAGCGCGGCCGGCTCCCCTGGCACTTCGCCAAAGGCTGTTTTCTCTGCACGCGCAGGCGTTCCGACCACCTGATGCAGTAGCCCTGCGGACCCCGCCGCGTCGGGCCGCTATTCTCTTATCTGCGCCGAACTTGTCACACTCAAGTGTGCTTTCTCTATGGTCCTGTCTCCACTATTCTCACCAGGTCGACGTTGGCGTCTTCCAGGCTCAGCGACATCTTCGCGCGGAAGCGTAGCTTGAAGCCGGCTGAGAGATAACTCCCCAGGTCGATCTCCTCGTCTTGCCACACGTTCTCCGGGTCCACCTCGCCGCTCAGCCGGGCGACCTCATTCCACGTCGCGCCATTCCACACGTCACAGGTAAGGTACTCACCGGGGTCGAGGCCGCTCTCGATGAACCAGGAGAAGGTGAGGGTGGCCTGAGACACACCGGAGAGGTCAATAGCATTGTTCAGGGTGAGGGTGGCATCGCTTGCCGGGCCGTCAGCCTCGGCGGAGCAACTGCCTTGCCTGGCCCGCTGGATAGAGGCGAGCCAGGCATTCTGGCCGTCCTGGACCCAGTTGGAGAGGTCGCAGTCGGTTATGCCTTCAAAGCTGTCGAAGAACAGCTCGACCGGTGTGGGTGTGGGCGTTGGTGCAGGAGTGGCAGTGGGCGCAGGTGTAGGTGTGTGAATGGGAGTGGGAGTGGGAGTAGGAGTAGGAGTGGGAGTAGGAGTGGGCATCGGCGTTGGGGGAGCCCCGGCTGCGCCCGTGATTATCACCAGGTCGACGTTGGCGTCTTCCAGGCTCAGCGACATCTTCGCGCGGAAGCGTAGCTTGAAGCCGGCTGAGAGGTAACTCCCCAGGTCGATTTCCTCGTCTTGCCACACGTTCTCCGGGTCCACCTCGCCGCTTAGCCGGGCAACCTCATTCCATGTCGCGCCATTCCACAGGTCACAGGCAAGGTACTCCCCGGTGTCGAGGCCGCTTTCGATGAACCAGGAGAAGGTGAGGGTGGCCTGTGACATACCGCTGAGGTCAATAGCATTGCTCAGGGTGAGGGTGGCGTCGTTTGCCGGGCCGTCGGCCTCGGCGGAGCAACTGCCTTGCCTGGCCCGCTGGGTAGAGGCGAGCCAGGCATTCTGGCCGTCCTGGACCCAGTTGGAGAGGTCACAGCCGCTTATGCCCTCAAAGCTGTCGAAGAACAGCTCGGCTGGTGTGGGTGTCGGGGTAGGCGTAGGAGTCGGAGTGGGCGTCGGCGTCGGCATGGGTGTGGGAGTAGGCGTAGGAGTCGGAGTGGGCGTCGGCGTCGGAGTGGGTGTGGGAGTAGGCGTAGGAGTCGGAGTGGGGGTCGGCGTCGGCATAGGTGTGGGAGTAGGCGTAGGAGTCGG
>Ga0180433_10006087_pt1 | contig 15989 bp, 14 predicted proteins | sample SS_ome_8_FD_132980 | JGI IMG/M metagenome (GOLD analysis project Ga0180433, IMG submission 132980) | Hypersaline lake sediment archaeal communities from the Salton Sea, California, USA - SS_1_D_1 metaG | ecosystem: Environmental > Aquatic > Non-marine Saline and Alkaline > Hypersaline >... | reverse complement strand
CTTGGCAAGGTCTCTGGGAGCGTAGTGTATCCCAATTGGTCATGGTACTAGGAAAGCCCAAGGAGGAAGAATGAAAGCAGCCGTTTTAATAGGGCAGGAAACCTTCGCAGTGGAGGATGTGCCTATGCCTAGCACCGACCCCGGGTACGTTGTTATCAGGGTGAAGTACTGCGGCATCTGCGGCTCGGACCTTCATTTTGCAGCTAGCGGACAGCTGCCTCCCAACACCATAATGGGGCACGAGTTCGCAGGGGAGATTGCGCACGTTGGCCAAGGGGTGGATGGTTGGAAGGTTGGCGACCGCGTCACCGCGATCCCGATGATGCCCTGTGGTCAGTGTGAGGCATGCCAGCGTCAGGCTTACTTTGAGTGTGACTTTCTCCTGATAGCGTCGATCGGGCTGGGGCAAATACCGGGCGCATTTGCCCAATACGTCAAGGTGCATCCCACCATGCTGTTCTCAATCCCACCGAGTGTTGGCTTCAAGGAGGCAGCACTCAGCGAACCCCTGGCGGTCGCTGTTTATGCGGTGCGGATGGCCCAAATCACAGCAGATAGTAGAATTGTCATCATCGGTGCTGGTCCCATTGGGCTCCTTGCCTTGCAATATGCCAAGGATGCAGGTGTTTCAGCCATCTACGTTATAGAAACGGCGACGGCTCGGGCGGCGGTCGCCGCTGAGCTTGGTGCCGACAGGGTTCTTGACCCAAACCAGAGCGATGTTTTGAGTGAGATTATGCAGCTCACTGGCCGGGGAGCAGATGTTGTCCTAGAGTGTGCCGGGGCTCCTGGTACTCTCCAGCAGGCAGTCGATATGGTAAAGCCTAACGGCAGAGTTATCTTGGTCGGGATCAACCCTGAACCCGTGGAAATCGTTCCCCTAATCTGGGTTCTAAAACAGGTTTCGGTCAAGGCCGTGGTGGGTTATGGGGCAGATGACTTCCGGCAAGCTATAAGGCTATTGGAACAGGGCAAGGTCGACGCCAGCCGATTGGTGACAGACATCATCCCACTCGATGGGGTGCAAGAAGCCTTCCAGTCGCTGGCAAAACCGGGGAAGCAAATCAAGGTTCTAGTCGAGCTATGATGCTTGATGCCAAGTTCAACCATGTAGAGGCGGTATATGTATAGCTTGGAAGGCAAGGTGGCTATTGTTACCGGAGCCGGGCGCTCGCTGGGGATCGGTCGCAGCATTGCTCTGCGGCTGGCACAGGAGGGGGCCGATGTTGTAGTAAGCGATCTCTGTCATCGCCCGAAACAGCTGCCCGAATATTGCCCTGTGGCAGAGTGGGAGCAACATGCACTAGTCCGCCCGGCTAAACCATTTGCCATGAACCGAGAGGGGATCGGGGGTTTATGAACCCCATTGGTCTCCGGAGCACTTCTCTACGGTGTAAATCCCTTTATGCCCCCGCAACAAATTAAGGCCGACAACGAAGTTCACAACGGCCGCCAGAAGTATCATTCCGGGCCAAAATCCGGCGGCCATGTAGCCCACAAAATCAATCGTCCCACAGTGGAGAAATATCACCCACGAGAACAACGCATAGCGGGCAAGAACTGGCAAAGCCCAGACTTGGTCTGCCGTATCCCTCAGAACCCCTATGAGTTGTCCTCGCACCTTTCGCTCTCCCCCTGCTGACGAAGCCGGGGCTGGGCCAAAAATCGAACTAAACTTGCCTCAGCGCTCCGTTGACAAGCAACAGCGAAGCCTTATTTCTTCTCTTGGGAACAGCGCACTTGGCCGCTGTTAGCAGGGTCGCCAGCTTGGGACCAGCGAACGTCTTTGGTGTTCAATCGAGGCGGGTCAGAGACCTGGCACGAGGGTCCCTCTGTTGAGGGAACATCTTAAAAAAAACGGCGCTATAAGCTCATAGACGCCGCATGAAAACCGTAACATAAAATTGGCGGGGTGTCAAGCTACTGGCATCGCTCTGCCCAATATCGACCAAACTACAACACAATACATGGGGCAGTTAAGCTGGTGAATTCAAGGCGTAATTCGGCTGCGATGGCTTGCCCACAAGATTATTATTGGGCAGTCTTGAGCATTCCACCTGCTCTTCTACGAACGCTCCGGCTGCAAGCGCCTCTCACTGCTTGAGAATTTCTTGCACTTCCGGAGGCACCTCCACCTTTGCCGTTCCGGCGCTGCAGCGTTCTATGCTCCACATTAAGCCAGGCATCATGTGATATGGGATGGTAACGAAGAGCTCCTCAGCCTTGTAGTTCTGGTACTTCCGTGCGGTGTAATCCAGAAAGCTGACATTGAGTTCCCCCGAGACCAGAGGATAGGCAATAACCATGTGGCAGGCGGAGCCCACAAGCTCAGCCTTAGGCGGTTTGCCATCAGGATAGGTGGCCAGGGTTACTAGGCGGCAAGCCTGCTCCGGGTTACAAAGAAAGACCACCAGATCGGGCACGAGTTCCGCTTTCTCCAGCGGGGAGAGAACCACATATTCGGCCAAACCCAAAGGCGGCGGTGAGGTCAGGGTCATCGCTCGATGCATGGTGGCGATGGAGCAGAACAGCTTTTCCCCCTCCACCAGGAACTTCTTCAACATCTTGTCTCCATCCCCTGAAGGGCGAGGGCCTAGGCCCAGGTGCCAGATTCCCCCGGGACAGGAACAGCTTTCTTGGCTGAGGTTAAAGATGGCCCCCGAGCGAGACTCAGGGAGAGCCTGACACACCATACGGCTCCCACTCTCCGCTCCAGAGACCGGGGTCATGGAGTAGGTGACGGCAATGGGGCTGCCCTCCAAGGCAAGCACCTCCTTCAGCCTACCCGAGTATTCCTTCCAGATCATGTCGAACCTCCTCTTTTAATTTTATGACGGTTCTATGAAAGCTTGGCCAGCTTGTGAGCTTCCAGCCCCAATTACGATGGCGTCAAACTCCTCTGACATAGAGAGTCACGAAGTAGGGTATATAATACTTGACAAAGTGGCGGGTTGGCAAGAAAATAGCTGCAACCAGAAGGAGGTATAAAATGAAGAAGTGGGCATCAGTGGCAGCAATCGTTGTTCTTTGCCTGGCGCTGGTTATCGGCATCGCCTGCGGTGGGGGGGAGGAGGAGGGAGGGGGAGTAAAGGAGGTTAAGTTCGGCTTCGGGGGACCGCTGTCCGGTCTTAGTGGAGCCGTTATCGGTCTGCCGGCGAAACAAGGCATTGAGTTGGCTGCCGAGACCATCGGCGAGTTTACCGTGGCTGGAGAGCGCTACCGCTGGAAGGTCATCGTCGAAGATAACATGTGGACCAGCGCCGGCGGGGTGGCCACGGCTACCAAGCTCATCTATGAGGATGGAGTCAAGATAATGCACCAGTCCGGCGGCGATGCCGGGATGTCAGCCCAGGCGATATGCGAAGAATCCGGAGTGCTGCTCGATATATCGGGCGGGGGGATTACGGCACTGGGACCAGATAGGCCCCACACCTTCCAGACCTCCCCCACCTATATAATGCATACACCGGTCCTTTTCCAGTGGCTGACCACAGCCCACCCCGAGGTGCAAAGGGTGGGTGCGGTTAATCAAGATGATCAGACCGGCCACATGGTTGCTGATGCCTTTGTCAGCTCAGCCGAGTACTTTGGTCTCGAAGTGGTGGCCAACGAGTTCGTGCCCTCGGGGACGACGGAGTTTTATCCTGTGGGAACCAAGGTGGTAGCCGCCGATCCTGAACTGGTTGAAATTTATCCCGGTACCGGCTGGCCAGAACTGAAGGAACTGGGCTATGAAGGCCTTGGTGCCCATGTCCTGTGGTCGACGTCAGCGGGCGACACCGCCGGCTGGGACAATGTCCAGGGCTTCCTTGCCTATCAGCCAAACCCCTTTGGTGAGATGTCCCAAGAACTCGAGGATTTCTGTGCTGCGTTCGAGGATCGCTATGGTACCGAGCTCACCATGGGGCCACTCTACGCAGCTACCATAGTCTACATATTTACCGAGGCGATGCAGAAGGCAGGCACTGTGGACGATGTGGACAAAATCATAGACGTGCTTGAGGCCGAGACCTTCGACACCTGGGTCGGGCCGATCAAATATGGTGGCGAAGGGCTGGTTGGCATTGGGCACATAGCATTGTGGCCAGCCTATGTCGCAGAGATTAGCGACCACGACTATAATGTAATATATGAAATGTCGGCAGAAGAGGCAGAGGCACTGGCAATAGGGGTCTTCAAGTAGCAAGTGTCACACAGTGCGCCGTGTTCCAAGCTAGTTAATGATGCCCCTTTGCTCAAGCTCGGTGATCTCTTCAGGGCGCATTCCCAGGAGTTCGCCGAAAACATACTCATTGTGCTGGCCAAGCAGTGGCGCTGGGCGGCGTGGCATGGCTGTAGTGCCGTTTAACCTCCAGTGAGGAGCAAGTGCGATCCGTTTCCCCATTACTGGATGCTCCAGCTCCTCAAAGAAGCCTCGCTCCTTGAGATGGCGATCGGCATATAAGCCCTTGCTGTCAAGGGAAGGAAACGCTGCTACCCCGACCTTTTGCAAGATTTTCGTCACCTGGTAAGGGGTATGATTGATCGTCCATTCCTCCACCCGCTTATCGAGTTCATCTTGGTTCCTCTGGCGGCTATAGGCATCGGCGAACATGCGATCCTTTGTCCAGTCCGGATTTCCAATGGCGGAACAGAAGGACTGCCACTCTTCCTCAGTGGCCACGGCTATAGTAACCCACTTCCCACCACGGCAACGATAACAATTATGAGGAGCCATATTGTCATCTCGGTTTCCATTGCGCATTTGTTCCCTTCGGTTCATGGTGTAGTCCATGATGGCATCACCGAGAAGGACGCTGATCGTCTCCTGTGAAGAGAGGTCGATGTGCTGCCCCTCGCCTGTCCTCTGGCGGTAACAGAGAGCAGCAAGTAGAACAAAGGCGGAAGTTGCAGCACTCCTTAAGTCAATAGAACCCGACATCGGCTGCGGCGCAGCATCTGGATAGCCAGTGAGATAGTCGGCTCCACCAAGAGCGGCAAAAGTGGGGGCATAGCCTACGTATCCTCGCTCTGGACCTGTAGCTCCACAGGCTGAGGATGAAAGATAGATGATATCGGGCCTAATCTTGCTCAACTCCTCATATCCCAATCCGAGCCGGTCCATAACTCCAGGGCGCATGTTTTGCATTGCCACATCGCTGATGCTGACAATCCTTTTTGCCAACTCAACCGCCTCGGGATGACTGAGATTGAGAGTTACGCTCAGCTTGTTCAGATTCAAGTCATTGAAGAAGGGAGAGCGGTCAGCGCCGCGAAAGACGCCGAAACCGAGTGCTCGCAGCCGAACGTGATCCAGTCTTTGACTGCTCTCGATCTTGATCACCTCGGCCCCCATGAGCGCCAGCAACATTGTAGCATAGGGCCCAGCCCAGGCCCAGGAAAAATCCGCAATTCTCACTCCGTCCAAAGCAGGCTTGTTCATTTTCATTTTCCTTCCTAGATCACCCCATTTTGTCTCATCACCGCCAAGTCCTCTCTGGCACAACCCAAAAGCCGGCAATAGATCTCCTCATTGTGCTGACCAAGGAGCGGAGCAGGGCGAGCCAGTGCCCACGGCGTTTTGGAAAGCTTATAGGGAGCTGTGGGATATTCGATCTTCCCCGTCTCGGGGTGGTCGATTTTGACGAAGAATTCTCGCCACCTCAGCTGGGGAGAATTCACCACGTCCCGGGGAGAGTTGACCTTACCCACAGGTGCCCCCCCCGCCTGGCCACCTCGGAAAACCTCTTCCGCACTCTTGTCCATCATCCATTTCTGAACCAGCGATGTTATCTCTCTGGCATGAAGGACCCGGCCCCGTTCGTCCTTAAACCTGTCTTCCATGGTCCACTCTGGATGGCCCATAAGTTCGACAAGTCCCCGCCACTGGTTATCCTGTATAGCTGCCAGCATAACATAGCCATCCTTGCACTGCATAAGCCCGCCTACCATGCCCACTCCTTTTGCTCGGGCACGAATTGCTTCCCTGGTCTCCTTGTTGTGGCGGTTGGGGTACATGAGGTTTTCCACCCTATCCAGAGCTATTGCTGACTCCTGTTTGGATATATCTATGTGTTGCCCAGAGCCAGTTGCCCCTCGGGCATAAAGGGCAGCCAGGGTCGCTGCAGCAGCACTCAGCCCGCAATCGTAGTCCCCGATGAGCCCCGGCCCTTTCACTGGGGCTCGATCGGCAGTGACCGAGTTATCTTGCATGACGTGGGGCTCACCGCCGGCGTGAAAGCTATTGAGGTGGTAAGCCTTGTAGTCCCGGTAGGGTCCAGTCTGGCCAAATGGGGTGATGGAGGTCATTATCAGCCGGGGATTGATGGCCCTCAGATTTTCGTAGTCCAGCCCCAGCTCTAGCATCACCCGGGGCGGATTGTCTTCGATCAAGATATCCGCCCAGTTCAACAGTTGTTTAAATAGCTCTCTCCCTGTTTCCGTCTCAATGTTGAGCGTAATGCCCCGCTTATTGGTATTGAGGTAAAGAAAGAGCCCACTGCGTTCGGGGTGGGGCACATCAACTAGAAAAGGACCTCTTCTCCGCGCCTCATCTCCAATAAGGGGCTCCTCAATCTTCACCACCTCAGCACCAAGATCAGCAAACAGCTTAGTGCAATAGGGTCCAGCTACAAGTTTAGCCAGTTCTACAACCCTCACCCCTTGCAATGCTTTTTTCACCATAGTCCTCCTGACCTCCAAGATTTCTGTCGATTATTAGCCTATCTGCCCATAGAGAAAAGAAGTGCCTAAATCAATACGTTGTTACCTTATACACTTTACATAACCCTGTCCTGAGTGGCCAACCCCCGCTGATCTGGTTGCAATGCTCAGGGTCATCATCGGTGAGAACGTTTACGTTTGATTCCCACGCTCCACGCAGCCACGGCTCTTCTCCAGGCTGCTCGGGGAACCACCACCCATGTTGTGCATGAACCACCCTTGGGTCTATACCAGCGAAGTACTGGCATTTCTGCTTCACTCTGCCTCTGGGGGTCTCGATCCACACCCAGTCGCCATCGGCGATACCCAACTCAGATGCTTTTTCAGGATTGATCTGAATCCGGGGATCTGGATATTTCCGGCGAAAGGAGTCGATCTGACGATGCTCCGAATGGTAGTAGGGCTGAACTCTACCTCCGGTGATCAATATAAGGGGATACTCTCGGGCAAGTTCGAAGTCTGAAATCGGGGTCTCCTCCGGTTCCTCATAGCGGGGCAAGGGGTCATATCCCAGACTCTCCAGAACCGTCGAGTATAGCTCAACCTTACCCGTTGGCGTCCCAAATCCTGTCTCGTTGTATTTTCTCTCCGCGCTGGTAAGCCTCTCAGAGCCACCTTTTTGGGCGATGAACTCGCGTATCGTATAGCCCGTGGGGCTGAGTCTATGGTCATAAGCCTCCTCTAAAGTCTGCCATGGCCAGTATTCCTCCTGCCCCAGCCTGATGCCCAGTCCACGCCAGAAATCGTAGTCAGTTCTGCGCTCGTACTTGCCCGGCACATGCGGAGGAAAGGCTGTCTCACCAACTTCCAAGACATTCATGGTATCGTGGAGGGTGAATACCAAAGGTCTTTCCAGCCAGGATGCAGCGGGCAAAACGTAGTCTGCAAGCTCGGCGCTGGGCGTCATCCAGAAATCCACCACCACGTAGAGGTCCAGCCTCTTCAGCGCCTCATATACTAGTTTGGTGTTGGCGTGGGCCACCATGGGGTTGCTACCCACGCTTATCATCGCTCGCACTGGGTATGGCCTGTCGGTGATAATGGCGCGATAGGCAATGGGAGCCCAAGCATGGCAGTGTGCATTTTGAACTAGCTGTAGCCCCCAAACCTTTCGCATGTTATCCCGAACCAACTCGTAGCACTGCCAGGAGAAGAGCCTTGCTCTTTCTGCACCGAGCATCTTTGCCTTCTGCTCTGGAGGGAGCTTGTCGCTGAGTTCGGTTTCACTATCTGGAATTACAGGGGCATCGCACCCGCTAAGCCTTTCGCCGCCGCGAACATCGAGGTTGCCGGTAATCGCAGGCAGGATAAATCTAGCCTGCATAGTCTCTGCATTATTGGGCAATTGCTCTATACCCATAGTATCAAAGGTGGCTGCCGGTTTGCTGGTGGCATACAGGCGGGCTGCCTCTCTGATCTTCTCGGCGGGCAGCCAGGTGATCTCGGCTACCTTCTCTGGTGTGTAGTCACGGGCCCGGGCTACAAGCTTATCGAAACCGTGGCACCATCTTTCTACGAATTCCTTGTCGTAGAGCTCCTCAGTTATGATAACATTTATCATCGCCATAATGAGGGCGCCATCTGTCCCCGGCCTCGGCTGCAGCCATATATCGGCTCGCTCTGCCAGCTTGGTGCGCCTGGGATCAACGACTATGAGCTTCGCCCCCGCCTTTTGGGTGGCTAGGATGGCATACCACAGCAGTCGGTGGGACTCTGATGGATTTGCCCCCAGGAGCAAGAGACACTTGGTGAGCTCTGGCCTCAACCAAGGCTGATTTCCTGGCCAGCCATACATGGCTGCGGAAATAACATTGGCCGGGCAGAAACAGACGTTTGCCGGTCCGCCGACGAGATTGGGACTGCCGAAGAGGTTGAAGAAACGGGCGGTGTACTCTTGGTGGGTTCGATATGTGCCCATGGTGAAGGCTAAGGTCTCAGGGCCATAGATGGATTTTAGCTCGGCAAGTTTTCGTGCTATCTCATCTAATGCTTGATCCCACGAAATCCTTTGCCACTTACCCTCGCCCTTCTCTCCCATCCTTTTCAAGGGGTAGTTGAGTCGGTCTGAGTGGTGAAACCACTCTGCCGCCGCTCGCGCTCTGGGACATGCTTTAACCGTGGTAGCTAAAAGATTGCCCTGGGGAAGCTCCTCATCAACATCTATCTTTATCAGTTCGCCGTCTTTGATATGCACGCTTACTCTACAATGGCAATGACACCACATGCATATCGCTTTTTTCACCTCGACTTTCTGTGTCGGGATTCTCACACCTCCACAAAATCCGGCAATGCCAATTAGATTTTAGCATTTGTTTCACCTTTAGGGCAAGTCAGGAGCCACCCATATCGGGAATCGAAACATACTGGTATCCAGGTTTATTGCACGGAAAAGCGGGTGATGTTATGATTACCGCGTAAGCTAATGTCAAGGGTTTACTTCCCTCAGTGTGCGCCTTCCAGTCTGGGATGCCCTAGGAAGGCATTCTCTATGTTTGAATCCGTTGTCGCTAAGCGATTTTTCCAGAAAGGGGCATAATCATGGACTTTGCTTTTACTCCGGAACAGGAAGCCTTTCGCCAGGAGATTCGTCAGTGGGTGAAGGAGAATCTGCCGCCGGATTGGGACGCAGTGGGATTCAGAGCTGAGCACGAGAACCGCGAATTCAGCAGGCAGATAGCCAAGAAGCTGGGAGAAAAGGGCTGGCTCGCTGCTGCTTGGCCAAAGGAGTATGGTGGACTGGGGCTGAGCCCAATCGAGCAGCTAATCTACAAGGAAGAGATGAATTACTACCGGGTCCCAGGAATCGATATGGGCGTGGGAGGCATAACCTGGATTGGACCGGCATTGATGATCCTGGGCACCGAGGAGCAGAAGAAGGAGCATCTGCCACCGCTGGCTCGGGGCGAAAGATGGTGGTGCACCGGCTACAGCGAGCCCGAGGCTGGCTCTGATATGGCTAATGTGAAGTGCCGTGCTGTTCTTCATGGAGACGAATATGTTATCAACGGGCAGAAGCTATGGACCAGCGGTGGTGAAATCAATGACTACTGGTGCTGGTTGATGGTAAGAACCGGACCCGAGGAGCCAAAGCACAAGGGCCTCAGCCTTCTCCTGGTCGATTTGAAGACCCCAGGTATCACCATCCGCCCATTGATTGACATGTCTGGCACGCATGACCTCAATGAAGTCTTCTACGATGATGTGCATGTTCCGCGGAGGAACCTGGTGGGGGAGGAGAACAGGGGCTGGTATAATGTAATGATTTCCCTCGACTTTGAGCGCACTGCCGGGGTTGCCAGAGCTAGCCAGCTCCGCAGGATGATGGATGAGCTGATAAAGTTTGCCAAAGAGACCAAGGTCAAGGATAAACCCCTGGCACAGGACCACCTGGTTCGGCGCAGGCTGGCGGAGATTACCATTGAGACCGAAGTCTCCCGCATGCTGGCCTACCGCGTTGTCTGGATGCAGACCAGAGGTCTCATCCCCAACTATGAGGCCTCGATGATAAAACTTTACGCCACCGAGCTGATGCAGCGAGTTGCCCACGTAGGGACCCAGATCATGGGGCTATACGGGCAACTGGGAATAGGCTCCAAATGGGCACCGCTGAAGGGGGCGATGGAGGACGTATATCTATCTACCGTGGGCCGTACCATCGCCGCCGGCACCTCTGAGGTCATGCGCAACATCATTGCCACCAGAGGGCTGGGGCTGCCCCGGGGCTAGTGATGCTCCTCAAGCGCTGAGGTTCAGCCTATCCAAAAAGCTCATCAGAACGTCGTTAAATGCCTCAGCCGCTTCCTCATGGGGAGAATGGGTCGCACTAGGAATGATAACCACCTCGGCATCGGCTATCAGTTCTCTCATGATTTGTGCCGCCTCGATGAAGAGAACATCCTCTTCCCCGATGACGATGAGGGTGGGAACCTTGATTTCGGACAGGCGGTGGGTGACTGGCTTCCAGTTCCAAATGGCATCCCAGGCGTATATATAGCCGTTGACTGAGGTTTGCAGCATTTTTTGCCTCGCGACCTCGCGCAGTTCGGGGTGCTTTTCAAAGCGTTCCCGCATCATGGCGTTTTGGGCGGCGTTGTATTCGAAAGCGGCTTCCATTCCCTCAGTTCGAGCCAGCCTGTTGGCTTCCGCCTTTAGCTTGGCATATTCTGGGACTTGCTCCATTTGACTTGAGGTGTCAACCAGCACCAAGGCAGTGACCATTTCAGGATGCTCCAGGGCGAACTCCAAAGCCATGAAGCCCCCCATCGAGTGCCCCACGAGGCAGGTTTTGCTTATCCCCAGATGTTGAAGCAAACCATAAATATCCCGGGCAAATATGCTTACCGAGTAGTCATCTGGGGATGAAGGCGCCTCGGATTTTCCCTGCCCACGGTGGTCCATGGCCACAACTCGATGTTTATTGGATAGCACCGGGATCTGAAAGGCCCAGTCTTGATGGCTGCCGGTGAAGCCATGGAGCAGGATGATCGCTGGCCCTTCACCTGAAAGGTGGTAGTTGATTTTTACTCCATTGATAACTGCGGTTGGCATCGCTTCCTCCTGATTGCAATTTGGATGAGCCTGGCTCCTTGATTAATGAGATGTGATCCCAAGTGCAAATTGTAATCGAAGTTGACCCCGCTATCAAGCGGCAGCAATAGTTACGTTGGCAGTGTACAGTTGCCATACCAGCGTCGATGCGCTACTATTTCCTATGGAAGCCCGATGTGGTGTGATTGCTGCGGCAGAAAGGGAGGACACCATGGAAGAGCTAAAGAGCGCCTTTGACATCGCCATGGAACGGGCGGAGAAGCTGGGGAAGGCATCGCCAGAGGAAATTAGAAAACGGGATCTCGTTCCCCAGGGGGAGAAGTTGGCCGCCCGATATCTTAAGGGCCAGTGTGACCTAACAGTTGAACTGGGCAAGTATGATGACGAGGCAAGAGGATATGTAGCTGAAAGCGTTAAAAAAGTGCTTCTCAGAAATTTGGACGTGCCTAAAAACGAAGTGGTCAAAAGGACCACCCGCAGGGCAATGGAGGGAATCAAGAGCCTGAAGGATGATAAGGGAGGCGTTGAAAATGTATACAGCAAATTGAGACGCCTTTTCAAGCACTATGAGGATGAAGGAGCGCAACAAAGAAGCCAGGCCTATGAGGAGTTGAAACGGGATTTCTACCGGAATCTCCAGCAGTTGGCTCAACAACAGGGCATACCCACGGGAATCAGCATTGATGTGGAAAGCCATCCCCAATTTCAGGAACAGTGGCGGTTGACTCTAACCAAACTCGACGCCCAGTACCGCATGCTAATGGAAGAATACAAGCTGGAAATTGAGCGCATCACTTGAGGCAAAGTATGGAAGTGGCGAGGTGAATAGGGAAACCTTGAGATCGAAGTTTCTCGGCTCTCTAATAGGCACTGCGGCGGGAGATGCTCTGGGTGCGTCTATGGAGGGATGGCGTATGGTCGCTGAGGGTGAGGTCGAGGCTCTAGCCGAAAGGGGCGGCCCTCTTATTTACACCGACGATACCCACATGGCCATCGGGATAGCTGAGTCGCTGATAGCAAAGGAGGGTTTTGACGGTGAGCACATGACGCGCACCTTCATTAGAAACTACGAGCTTGAGCCTTTTCGGGGCTATGGGCCAGGACCACCCCGCATTTTCAGGATGATAAAAGGCGGCGAAGAATGGAACAAGGCGGCTGGGAAACTGTATTCCGGTGGCTCCTATGGCAATGGCTCAGCGATGAGGATCGCCCCTATAGGCGTCTTCTATCATGATGACCCCCCTACTTTAAAGCAGGTAGCCTATGAGTCCAGCCAAATCACCCATACCCATGAACTGGGAAAAGAGGGCGCAGCTTTGCAAGCCTGCGCTATTGCTTCGGCCACTGGGGCAGAGCCTTCTTCGCCCTTTAACCGCGACGATTTCCTGGGGAGGCTAAGCGATTTTATAGAGCACGAGGTCTACAAGCAGAAACTGAGGAGCATAGAAAGCCTAATCGGGGAAGGAGATAAGGTCAGGGTGGTCTTGGAACTGGGCAATGGCATCGAAGCCTTCAATTCAGTTCCCACAGCCATCTATTCCTTCCTCACCCATCCCCAATCCTTTGCCGAAGCTATCATTTATGCCATAAGCCTGGGTGGTGATACCGATACCATCGCCGCCATGACCGGAGCCATCTCCGGGGCCTACCTCGGCATTGAAGCTATTCCTGAAACATGGAAGGAAAGGCTGGAAAACAGGGCTTATATTGAGGAATTAGCAGAGGAATTGTGGCTGATAAAGACGAAAGGATGAGCATCAAATGTGTAGTTCTATGATGTCGCCATCTTCTAGGACATGCCCCCGTTTTACCTTCTGTCCATCGAATTTCCCTGAGCCCCAGACCTGGGCATATTTCAATTTGGCATGAAAATCCTTATGGATTGACTCGGCTGCATCCTCAGCGGTGCTCCCCTTCTTCAGGATTACTGGCTCCTCCAGGTCCGCTTTTTTCCCCGGAGCCTTGGTGTATACCCGAATAATTTCCAGGTTGCGATAGATCTCCCGCTTCAACTCCTCCAGGCCCTTACCCGCTTTGGCTGAAATGGAAACGATGGGGAATTCAGCGCCATATTCAGCCTCCAATTTCCTATAGCTTTCTCCTAAACTGTCCAGATCAATCTTATTGCCCACAATCAAAGCCTTCTTGGGATATACCCACTGCTCGGTCAACTCTTTTCGCCCGATGGGCCTTATCCTCAGCTTCTCCAATTCCTGAAATGTTGCTTCCATCTGGCTTACGGAGTCCTGGCTCAAATCCACCATAAGCAGAAGGAGATCGGCACCCCGCAACAGGTTCGGTAACCACGGCTGGGCATTGCGGTCAGTGATGGGGGGGATATCCACCAGTTGGATTTGAATATTTTCAAACTTCATCATCCCTGGGGTGGGGATTTGAGTGCTAAATGGGTAATCAGCTACATTGGGCGCTGCCTCGGTAACCGCCGCTACAAACTGAGACTTGCCAGCATTGGGAAGCCCTACCAGTATGATCTGGCCAGCCCCTTCTTTGTTTACATAATAGCCAGCTCCCCTTCTACCGGTGGCCAGCTTTCTTTGCGATTCCTCGCTGAATTTGGCGATCTTGTTCCTTAGCAGGGCGCGAAGCTTATCGGTGCCCTTATGCTTGGGCATGATGGAGAGCATAGCTTCCAGAGCCTCTACCTTCTCTTCGGGAGTCTTCGCCTGTCGGAAGCGCTTCTCGGCCTGGAAATAATCCGGTGGCAGATTTGCCGGCATGACCGCCCTCTGTTTTCAACTTTAGCAGGCGTGCTGTAGCACCACGATCTCTGTGGCTGAGGGGAGCTGCCCTTGCTTGAACTCCACCTCTGTGGTATCCATCCGTTTCACATTTTTTTTGCCCGTTAGAAAAGGCTCGACATCGGTTACCGGAAAGGAGGGACACTTTTTGGTTTGAAAATGCATCGGGATGACCACCCTCGGCTTGAGCCGATCCACAACGCGGTTGGCTGTGGCGGCATCAATGGTAAAGGTTCCGGCCATCGGTAGCATGAGGACATCGACCTCGCCGATCTCGGCCTGTTGCTGGTCGCTGAGCTCATGCCCCAGGTCTCCCAGATGGCAGAGCTTAACTCCGTTTACCGTGAAACAGAATATGTTATTCGGACCTCGCTGGCTGCCTTCGCTGTCGTCATGATAGCTAGCTATTCCCTTGAACTCGATCCCTTTGACCTGGTGCTTACCGTCCCCCTTTACCACCTGAGGGCTGCCGGGAACTCCCTGGACATAGTTATGGTCGGCATGCTCGTGGCTGACGACCACGATGTCAGCGGCATCCTCTATTTTGCCGTAATCGAGCCCGAACTGACCCGACTGGTAAGGGTCAGTGATGATCTTAGTCCCCTCATCTGAGGTGATGAGAAATGCGGCGTGACCGAGCCATTTTACCTTCATCTAAAACCTCCTTTTTGAACTGTTTGCTGTGTAATCTTTATTTTTTAGCCAGGGTCAGGGCGAGGTTGACCAGAGTTCTGACCCCAACTCCGGTCGCTCCTTTGACCAGAAAGGCTTTGTCCTTATCACTTTCAGAGGTGCCGGCGATATCCAGGTGCACCCAAGGTGTATCCTCGGCAAATTCGGCCAGGAACTGGGCAGCACTTATCGCTCCGCCCCACCTTTTTCCGACGTTCTTGATATCGGCAACATCGCTCTTATTCAACTCTTTATACTCCTCATACATTGGCATCTGCCACATACACTCGCCAGCCTCCTCGCCGGCCTTTATCACCTTCACGATTAGTTCCTCGTTGTTGCCAAAAGCGCCGCTACAGAAGTCGCCCAAGGCGATACGGCAGGCGCCGGTCAAGGTGGCTACATCTATTACAGGGGAAAGCCCCAACTTGCGAGCATAGCTCAGGGCATCGGCCAGGATGAGGCGTCCCTCGGCATCGGTGGAAACGATCTCAATGCTCTTGCCATTCGCTGCCCTGAGGATGTCACCTGGCTTGAGGGCGGTGCCGCTGGGTAGGTTCTCCGTGGCTGGGATCACCCCGGTGACATTTATCTTGGGCCTAAGCTGCCCTATAGCGCGCATAGCCGCGATCACCGTGGCCCCGCCAGCCATGTCCCCTTTCATCTCCTCCATACCCTCGGAGGGCTTGATTGAGATTCCCCCGGAGTCGAAGGTTATCCCCTTGCCGATGAAACCCAAAGCGCTTTTTGACCGCTTGTCTCCCTTATAGCTAAGAATGATGAATTTCGGTGGCTGCCTGCTTCCCTGGGCCACGCCGAGGAGGGCTCCCATACTCAGTTGCTCCATCTCCTCTTGCTCCATCACCTGGCACTCAAGCCCATAATCCTGAGCCACTTTTCTTGCCACTTCGGCCATATCGGTGGGGGTCATATAATTGGCCGGCTCGTTGGCCATATCCCGGGCCAGATTTGTGGCCTCAGCCAGGACTATCCCTTTGGCGCATCCCCGCTCCATTTGGGGGAGCTTGCTCTCATCCTGCTCCACAATGAGCATTTCTTTAATCTCACCCTGCTCTGACTCCTTGGTCTGGTGCTTGCGGAAGGTATAGAGCCCCAGGATAGTGCCCTCGGCAACTGCCTGAACTGCTTTCTCGGAATCGATGCCTCCCGTGCCCGCTCCGTGGGCGATTGTGCCCACTCGCTCCACTCCTGCCTTGCGCAGGAAGCGGCATGCCTCAGCAGCGACCCCTCGAATTCGACGAAGGTCTAGGTCCTTTTCCTTTCCTAAGCCAGCGACAACCACCCTCG
>Ga0180433_10006086_pt1 | contig 15989 bp, 20 predicted proteins | sample SS_ome_8_FD_132980 | JGI IMG/M metagenome (GOLD analysis project Ga0180433, IMG submission 132980) | Hypersaline lake sediment archaeal communities from the Salton Sea, California, USA - SS_1_D_1 metaG | ecosystem: Environmental > Aquatic > Non-marine Saline and Alkaline > Hypersaline >... | reverse complement strand
GCGTGCCGTCGACGGGGTCAGCCTCCAGATACGCCGGGGTGAGATCCTCGGCCTGGTGGGGGAGACCGGTTGTGGCAAGACCACCCTCGGGCGGTCAATCCTTTACCTACTCAAGCCTACCAGCGGCAGGGTGGTATTTGACGGGATGGAGCTGGGCAAGCTCAATGCGAGTAGGCTAAGGAACCTGCGCCAGCACATGCAGATGATGTTCGAGAATCCCTACGCGTCCCTGGACCCGACCATGCGTGTCGGCGAGATCATCACCGAACCGCTCCAGGTGCACCACCTGGCCAGCGGCGAGGAGCTGGAGAAGCGCGCCGAGGAACTGCTGGTGCTGGCGGGCCTGAATCCGGGCATGGCGGAGCGCTATCCCAGCGAGTTCAGCGGCGGTGAGCGACAGCGCATAGAGCTCGCCCGTGTGCTTTCCGTCAGGCCCACGTTCATGGTCTGCGACAATCCACTGGCACACCTGGACGTCTCTATCCAGGCCCAGCTGCTGGAGACGCTGAACTGGCTGCACAACTGGCGCAACCTGACATACCTTTTCATCGCCCATGACCTGGCCCTGGTGCGCAGGATTAGCAACCGCGTGGCGGTCATGTACCTTGGGCAGATCGTGGAGACCGCTGACTGTGACGAGCTGTTCGATAACGCCCTCCATCCCTATACTCGAGCGCTGCTCTCTGCCGTCCCCGTCCCCGACCCCAGGGCAGAGCGAGAACGCCAGGTTATCCTGCTACCCGGTGAGCTTCCCAGCCCCACCCATCCCCCGGCCGGCTGCCGTTTCCACCCCCGCTGCTACATGGCTACCCCCAGGTGCCAGGAGGAGGTGCCCGGGCTTGAAGACCGTAATGTCCCGGGACATTTCGTCGCCTGCCACCTCGCCTGAACTGCTGCCGCCTGGACCAGCCGACTGCACCACTCCCGTGCGGGCCCGTCCCCCGGGCTGCTTGACACAGGGCGCACCCGCCGACTAAAGTGCACACAGAGTTGTTCCGGCAGGCCCGGCGGCAATATCACCGTTCGGGGGAGGTAGGAGATGCTGCCACAGTTCGCCACGGGCTCCCCGTTCCTCGAATCGATGTGGGCCCTGGGCATCTTCCTGGTGTCGTTACTGGCGGCCTGGGGTATCCTGGCTCTCATGCGGGGGGTCAGGAGGAGGCAGGAGAGTCGGGGGAAGACCGGGGCCCTTCCCCGCTTGCTTGGCAGTCTGACCCGCACTGTCTTTCTGCTTATCGTCTTTGAGGGCATAGTCCTGGCGCTGTCTACTCCCACCTACCTGGCCGGCTGGCGCGGGGTCCTGAAGAACGCCAGCATTGCCGTGGCCATCGTTTTCGTCGCCGACGGTCTGGCCCGGGTTACCGCGGCACTGCTGGAATGGTACCTGCGCTCGCGCGGGGTCCGCCGGAAGGCACGCATAGACGAAGGGATTGTCCGTTTCCTGCGGCGAACGGCGTTCGTGGTGATCTACCTGCTGGGCGGGCTAATCCTGCTGGACTTTCTCAGCATAGACATCTCTCCTCTCATAGCCGGACTGGGGATCGGCGGCCTGGCCATCGCCCTCGCCCTCCAGCCTACCCTGGGCAACTTCTTCGCCGGGACGCAGATAGTCTCCGACCGCGCGGTGCGCGTGGGCGACTACATTGAGCTGAACGGCGGCACCCGTGGCTACGTGACCGACGTCGGCTGGCGCAGCACCCGTATCCGCACGCCCTACAACAACATGGTCATCATTCCCAACTCCAACCTGGCCAACAGCATCATCACCAACTACTACGGCCCGACCATGGACATCGGCGTGATCGTGAACTGCGGGGTCAGCTACGATTCGGACCTGGAGCACGTGGAGCGGGTGGCGCGCGAGGTAGCCCACGAAATCAACAGAGACCTGGAGGAAGCGGTCAAGAACTTCGAGCCGTGGTTCGGATTCGAGGCGTTTGGAGAGTCAAACATCAACTTCTGGCTGTGGCTCCAGGCCAAGGACCGGCTTGCTTCATTCAGATTGACCAGCGAGCTCATCAAGCGGCTCCACGGCCGATTCAGGGACGAGGGTATTACCATCAACTACCCTGTGCGCCGCCTGGTGTACGATCAGGTCAGCGGTGCGCCGCTCCCGCTCAACCTGCCGCCGCGCAGCCCACGGCAGGAATGAAGGCGCCTCCTTCTGGCGATGGTCCCCGTATCCAGGGGCCCCTACAACAGAACACGGTGCCGTTGGACTCCGGGCCCTCCCTGGTTGCGATGGCACCGCGGCGCCAGCGGCAATCGCGGTAGCACTCCAGAAAGCCCGAAGGCAGACCGTAGACCCGGACCACCTCCATTTGACACTCCAGGCTGCTGATGCTACACTGCAACTGCCCCACGGTACTGCTATTCCGCTCCGTTGCCACGCTTCGAGACCATGAACAGAATCGGTATCATCTACCACCCCCTGAACAAAGCCGCCGGTGAGCTTGCCCGGAAGCTGGGAGGAATCCTGGAGTCGCAGGGCGTATACGCCTGGCTGTGTTCCGCGTGGGCCAGTGACGAAGCCCGCTGCCAGGTGGAAGGTACCGACCTGGTCCTCAGCATAGGCGGCGACGGTACCATACTCCGCGCCGCCCAGGCGGTCGTTCCCCGGCCGGTGCCAATCACCGGCATCAACCTGGGCAATCTTGGCTTCATGACCGAGCTTACCGTGGAAGAGGCGGAAGAGAAGCTGGCGGGCTTGCTGGAAGGGAAGGGCTGGATCGACGAGCGGTGTCTGCTCGAGGCCGAGGTAGCCCCGACCGAACAGGCCGAAGAGCAGAGCAGGTTCTACGCGTTGAATGACGTGGTGATTGCCCACGGGGCCGTCGCCCGCGTCATCTACGTGGAGGCGAGCATAGACGGTGAGCCACTTACCACCTACAAGGCGGATGGCATCATCGTGTCAACCGCCACCGGCAGCACCGGCTACGCCCTCGCCGCGGGCGGCCCCATCCTCCACCCCCAGTCGCTGGAGATGCTGCTCGTGCCGATAGTCCCTCACCTGAGCACCAGCTACAAGCTGGTGCTCGCGCCGAGCGCAGTAGTTGGGTTGCGCGTCAATACCTCCTACGCCGCCATCCTGACCGTAGACGGACACATCAACACCCCGCTGGCAAGCGGCACCGTGGTGACGGTGAGGCGCAGCGCCACCACCATACGCTTCCTGCGGATTCACGCCGGGAGTTCGTTCTACGGCTCACTGGACGAGAGACTGAAAGGAAAGCAACCCTAGCGGAGTCCGAGCATGACACCAGTCGAGAAGGCCACCATCAGAGACGCCGAAGACATGCACCGGCTGATAAACTACTTTGCCAGCCGGGATGAGATGCTGCCCCGGCCCTTGAGCCAGATATACGAGAACATACGGGACTACTTCGTGATACGACAGGACAGGCGGGTAGTCGGCTGCGGTGCCCTGCACGTGATGTGGTCGGACCTGGCCGAGGTGAAATCTGTGGCGGTCAGCGAGGACCACCAGAGCCAGGGGATTGGATCGGGCCTGGTACAGGCCTGTTTGAATGAGGCCGCTGATATCGGCGTTCCCATCGTTTTCTGCCTGACCTACAAGCCTGCCTTCTTCAAGAGGTTCGGCTTTGCCGAGGTGGACAAGATGACCCTGCCCCGCAAGGTGTGGACAGAGTGCTACCACTGCCCCAAGTTCCCGAACTGCGACGAGGTAGCAATGGTCTACACTGTGGACGCAGGCCCCGCTTCGCCGTAGGAGCGGGGGATGGTTGCGTATCTGGAGGTATGGTTTGCCCGAAGAAGAGACTCTGAACAGCAGCACCGTCTTCGACGGGAGGGCCGTCAGGCTGCGTATAGACACGGTTGAGACCGCCGACGGCCGCGAGTCTACCAGGGAGATCGTGGAGCACGACGACTGCGTCACTATCATTCCGGTGGACGAGGCCGATAACGTGCTGTTTGTCCGGCAGTACCGCAAGCCGGTGGAAAAGGAGCTGCTGGAGCTACCCGCGGGCGGTATCGACCCCGGCGAGGATGCCGAAGCGGCGGTCCTCCGCGAGATGCAGGAGGAGACCGGCTACCTGGCGGGAGAGGTCGTGAGACTGGGCGGATTCTACTCGGCGCCGGGCTACTGTACCGAGTACCTTCACCTCTACCTTGCCACCGGGCTAACCCCGAGCCGGCTCCACGCCGAGGATACCGCCGCCATCACCGTGGAGCGTGTGCCGGTGGCCGATATCCCCCGCCTGCTTACCTCCGGCAGACTGGAGGATGCCAAGAGCATCGCCGGGCTGTACATGTACCTGGAGTACCGGAGAAAAGGCTGACCGGACCAGGCGGAGGAGTGCCATGCTAACCGCGGCCCATTTCCTTCTCACCTACAGATGCACCTTTGAGTGCGACCACTGCTTCGTTCACAGCAGCCCACGGGCCAAGGGTACTCTTACCCTGGAGCAGCTTGAGACCGCCCTTGATGAGCTGGGCAAGGTCGAGACAGTGGAGCGGGTGTATTTCGAAGGCGGGGAGCCGTTTCTCTACTATGCGCTGATGGTGGAGGGTATCCGGGCCGCCCGCAGCAGGGGACTGCAGGTGGGCATAGTGACCAACTCATATTGGGCAACAACCGAAGAGGACGCTGAGCTCTGGCTGAGACCTCTGTTTGAGCTGGGGATCGCCGACCTCAGCCTGAGTGACGATCCGTTTCACTACGAGGATGAGAAAGAGAACCTGGCCAGGCATGCACTGGTGGCGGCGAGAAGACTGGGCATGCCCGTGGGAACCATCTCAATCGAGGCGCCCAGAGTTGAGGACAGGGAGCAGGTCCGCGGAGACCCGGTAGTTGGTGGCAGCACCATGTTCAGAGGCAGGGCAGCGGAGAAGCTGGTGGAAGGCCTCCCCACCAGGCCGTGGCAGGATTTCAGAGAGTGCCCCTACGAAGAGCTGCGTCACCCCAGCAGAGTCCACCTGGACCCGTATGGGAACGTCCACGTGTGCCAGGGCGTATCCCTGGGCAACATGTGGAAGACACCCCTGTCCGAGCTTGTGCGTACCTACGACTGTGACTCACACCCAATCTGTGGGCCGCTGGCAAAAGGCGGTCCTGCCCTCCTGGCCACGGAGTATGGCATCAAGCACAGCCCTGAGTACGTAGATGCCTGCCATTTCTGCTATGCGCTCCGACTGGCACTCCTGGACGAGTTCCCTGAGTACCTGGCCCCAAGACAGGTGTACGGCCTGTAGGTATTCCTCCTCTGGAGTGAATATCGGCCCGGTCGGTGACACGGACCCCGTGCCCTGCCTTCGGCACGCTAGCCAAGCTGGCCTGAAAGCCTGCGCCCGCCCAGAAGGTGCATGTGGAGGTGCGGGACAAGCTGCCCTCCCTGCTCGCCGCAGTTTATCACCACGCGGTAGCCGCCACCGGAGACCCCCTCGCTACGGGCAAGCTGGTTAGCCACGCTCACCATGTGCCCGGCCAGCCCCGATTGCTCCTCGCCGAGGTCGGAGAGATAGGTGGTGTGCTGCCTGGGAATAATGAGCAGGTGCACCGGCGCCTGGGGATTGATGTCGCGGAAGGCCACCACTTCCTCGTCCTGGTAGAGGATGTCAGCGGGTATCTCGCCCGCGACAATCTTGCAGAAGACGCAGTCCATTTGCGCTACCTCCCTCTCCGGTACCGGGCCCGGCCCTGCTCGAACAGGTCATTCCCCTGGGTATCGTTGGCGACGATTGCGGGGAAGTCCTCGACTACCAGCCGGCGGATAGCCTCGGTACCAAGCTCCTCGTAGGCGACGACCGTGGCCTCCCGCACACAGCGAGCTATCAGCGCTCCCGCACCCCCGATTGCTACAAGGTAGACCGCCCCGTACCTGGTAATCGCTTCCCGCACCGCCGCCGAGCGCTCTCCCTTGCCGATCATGGCCCTCAGCCCTTCCTGGAGCAGGCGGGGGGTGTAGGCGTCCATGCGACTGCTGGTGGTCGGTCCCACTGACCCTATGACCTGCCCCGGCCGCGCCGGCGATGGCCCCGCGTAGTAGAGCGTCTGTCCCCGTATGTTCAGAGGGAGGTCCTCACCCGCGTCGAGTGCCTCCGCCATACGACGGTGGGCTACGTCGCGGGCGGTGTAGATGATACCGGAGACCAGCACCCGGGTACCGGAGCCGAGGTCCCGGGCCATCGCGGCGTTCATGGGAGAGCTTACTCTGAGGAGACCGGAGCTATTCACTCGAATTCACAACACCGCTTCCTTGTGGCGGGCGCTATGGCACTGGAAGTTGATGGCTACCGGCAGGCTGGCAATATGGCAGGGCATGCTGGCAGCGTGCACCGCCAGTGCCGTCGCCCTGCCGCCCAGGCCGAGAGGACCGATGCCCAGGTCATTGACCCGCACCAGCAGGTCCCTCTCCAGTCGTGCGGTTTCGGGGTCGGTGCTGGGTATCCCCACCGGCCGGAGGAGCGACCTCTTGGCAATCAACATTGCGGTCTCGGCGGTACCCCCGATGCCGAGGCCGATAATCATGGGCGGACAGGGTCTCCCACCCGCCTGGTCGGCCGCCTCCACTACCGCCCTGATGACACCTTCGCGGCCGTCGCCGGGGGTAAGCATCACCAGCCTGCTCATGTTTTCGGCACCCCCGCCCTTGGTCATCAGCGCAATTGCGAGGCGGTCGCCGGGGACGATCTCGGGATGAACCATCGCCGGAGTGCCGTCGCCGGTGTTAGTCCTAGTGCTGAAGGGCTGCCGGACCATGGACCTGCGCAGGTAGCCTTCAGCGTAGCCACGGCGGACCCCATCGTCTATCGCCTGGCGCAGGTCGCCGCCCACTATGTGGACGTCCTGCCCGATTTCCAGGAACACCACCGCCGTACCGCAGTCCTGACACAGGGGGCGGCGCTCTGCACGGGCAATGCGGGCGTTCTCCAGAAGCTGCCCCAGGGCTTCCCTGGCCAGGGGAGAATCCTCCGCCTCCCGTGCTTTCTCCAGAGCAGCAAGCACATCCTCCCCCAGGTCGAAGTTGGCCTGCTGGCAGAGCGCGGCCACGGTCCCGGTTATTGCCCCGGCCTCTATCTCTCTCAGAGATGTCCTCCACAAGTACGCCCGGGCAAGCCAGGAGACACGCACCATCGCGGTCTGCCCTGTGCCTGCCGGGGCAGGGTATTACCCGACCGGTGTGGCAACGCGGCTTTCCAGCCAGTCCGAAACCAGCTTCAGCACACGCGCGTCAACCGGCTCCCTGACCTGTTTCTTGTAGCTGGAAAGGGTGGGCGCGCCCTCTTCCACTCTCAGCAAGTGCGTGCCGTCGGGGAGCTCATGGTACTCGATCGGACCACGAACAAGCATGGCCATCTTCTTTAGGTCCACCGGGGCTACCTGGATGTCCTTGGAGCCGGTAATCGCCAGCACCGGTACTCGGATGCGCGCCAGGTCTGGCGCCGGGTCGTAGCCCATGAACTCGCGCATCCACTTCGCGTTCAAACGGCCGACAATCTGCACCCGGTACCAGTCGCGTCCGGAGCGTTTGATCTTGTCAAGCTGTTTCTGCTGTGACCTGACGATGTTGATGCGGAACATCCTGACGAGCAGGCGGGGAATACCTGTCAGGCTCGCGGCCACCTTGCGTGCCTGCCACTTCAGTGTTTCCTCGCCGCGCCTGGCCGCTCCGGCAAGCAGAACTACCCCGGCAACATCGGCCCCTTCCCCGGCAAGCCTGGTGGCAATATGTGCTCCTTCACTATGCCCGAGCAGGAATACCTGGTCCTCCTCGGCAGCCGCCTGCGACTTCAGGAACTCCAGTGCCGCCAGGGCATCAGTGGCATTGTCAAAGAAGCCCGTACTCCAGTAGTCGCCTCCACTGGCACCGACCCCTCTCTTGTCGTACCGGAAGCTGGCAAAGCCCCGTGCCGCCAGGTGATGCCCGATCTCACGCAGCGCATTTATGGGCATGCGCCTGTGGCTCTCGTTACGGTCCACCTGCCCCGAGCCGGGCAGCAGGAGTACTGCCGGAAAAGGCCCTGCCGAATCAGGCATCGCCAGGGTGCCGGCAAGCCGGGTTCCCACCGATGCAAAAGTGACTTCTTCCTCTATCATCCTCTTACCCCGGAGAAGGTGACTTTCACTGCCCCCACAGCAGCACGTTTCATCCGAGCTTCATCACCCCGATCAGCTCACGAACCACATCTGCCGAGCGGGCCACCGCCGCCCGCTCGTTTGCAGTCAGCGTCAGCTCGACGACACGGTCCACGCCATTGCGGCCGAGCTTCGCCGGCACGCTGATCACGGTGTCAGTAATCCCGTACTCCCCGTCAAGACGAATGGCACAGGGAAGGATTCTCATCTTGTCCAAGAGAATAGCGTCCACCATCATGGCTATCGCCGCCGAGGGCGCGTAGAAAGCGCTTCCGGTCTTGAGCAGCCCGACCACCTCAGCTCCTCCGGCAACCGTGCGCTGTACCAGGCGCTCGACGGTCTCCGATGGCAGGAGCTCGGTTATCGGGTCGCCGTGCACCGTGGTCAGACGGGGGACAATCACCATGCTGCCGCCGTGCTCCCCCAGCACGCAGGCATCAACGTCCTCCACCGAGACATTCAGCTCGGCAGCAACGAAGCTGGCAAGACGGGCCGCGTCCAGAACACCGGACAGGCCCAGGACCTTCTCACGCGCGAACCCGCTATCGTGCAGTGCCAGATATACCATGGCGTCAATGGGATTGGTGGCGATGATCATGATGCACTCCGGCGACCGCTCAACAACGCCGCGCGTCACCCCCCGGACGATCTCCATGTTCATGAGCAGGAGATCGTCACGGCTCATGCCCGGCCGGCGGGTTATGCCTGCCGTGACCACCACCACATCCGAGTCTGCCGTCTCCTCGTAGCCGTTGCTCCCCATCAGGCGGGTGTCGAACTCCAGCAGGGGACCGGACTGCTGGATATCCAGGGCCTTACCCTGGGGAAGTCCCTCCACGATATCAACCAGGACGATATCGGCGTAGTCACGCTCGGCAATGCGCATCGCGCAGGAAGCACCGACGTTGCCGGCACCGACGATGCTCACCTTGAACCGGCTGCTCATGGGCTCCATCCTTCCTGACCCCAACGGTCATCTCAATTCTAGTGGTTTCCCGCGGGCCGGGCAACCCGCGCACGCCGTCCGGGCCCGGTGATTGACCCCCGCCTCCGTCTCCGCATACAATAGCCATACGCGAGGTCCTGATTTGAATCTGTCTGTGCAGCTTGCCCCAAACAACGAGAAAGGGATGCTCCTGGCCAATCCGGTCATGAATGCCTCGGGCACGTTCGGCTACGGTACCGAGGACGGCGCCTTCTTCGATGTCCAGAGACTGGGGGCAGTCATCTGCAAAGGCACTACTCTCAAGCCCAGGGAAGGCAATCCCCAGCCGCGGCTGGCCGAGACTCCCGCCGGCGTGCTCAACTCCGTCGGGCTCCAGAACATCGGGGTGGAGGCGCTTATCCGCGAGAAGGCTCCCGTCTGGGCAAGCTGGACCGTACCCGTCATCGTGAACATCGCCGGCGAGACCGTGGAGGAGTACGCCCACCTGGCTGCGCGACTGGACGGAGTGGCCGGGGTGAGCGGCCTGGAGGTGAACATCAGCTGTCCAAACGTGGCCGCCGGTGGCGCCGAGTTCGGGGGCAAGCCGGGGCCTGCCGCCGAGGTCACCGCCGCAGTCAGGAAGGCCACCACCCTGCCAGTGATGGTCAAGCTCACCCCGAATACCGGGGACATCGTGGGCGTGGCGCTCGCGGTTGCCACGGCAGGAGCCGACTGCATATCCCTGATCAATACCCTGAAGGGGATGGCCATCGACGTGGCCAGGCGGCGTCCCCTCCTGGGTAACGTCTTCGGGGGACTGTCCGGCCCGGCAATAAGGCCGGTGGCGCTGCACATGGTCTACCAGGTGGCAAGGGCTGTGAGCGTTCCGGTGATCGGATGCGGCGGCATCATGTCCGCGTCCGACGCCCTGGAGTTCATCATGGCGGGAGCGAGTGCTATTCAGGTAGGCACGGCCAGCTTCACCAACCCTCGGGCCCCGCTTGAAGTCCTGGAGGGGCTAGAAGAGTTCATGCGCGCCGAGCGGATAGCAGACATACGGGAGCTTATCGGGGCGGGGAGGGGGTGAGGAGCCAGGTGACCGGACATGAAACCCCCATAGTGGACAGCCACGCCCACCTGACATCGCGTGAGTTCGACCCTGACCGTGCCGAAGTCATCGCCCGTGCTCGTGAAGCCGACGTTACCAACATCGTCACCATCGGTACCGGGCTGGAATCTGGGCGGGAGGCGACCACCCTTGCGGAAGCGGATCCCGGTATCCTGGCGGTGGTGGGTTTCCATCCGCACAGTGCCGACTCCGTGACACGGGAGGACGTCGCTGCGCTGAGAGAGCTTGCCCGGCACCCCCGGGTGGTAGCCGTCGGGGAGATCGGGCTGGACTTCTACCGGGAATACTCATCCAGGGACGGCCAGCATCAGGTGCTGGTCTGGCAGCTTGACCTGGCGGCCGGGCTCGGCTTGCCGGTGGTCATCCACTGCCGCGAGGCCCACCAGGAGATGCTGCCGGTGCTTCAGCAGTGGAGTACCGGTCTGGACACGGCGGTCAGGTCTCCGGGGATAATCCACTGCTTCATGGGGGACACGGAGACCGCCCGGCAGTACCTGGACATGGGCTTCTACCTCTCGCTGGCCGCATACATCGGCTATCCCTCCAGCAGGTATGCTCACGGCACGATAAGGTCCATCCCGCCTGACCGGCTACTGGTGGAGACGGACTGCCCATACCTGGCCCCCCAGAGCCGGCGCGGGAAGCGCAACGAGCCCGCCTACGTGCGCGAGACCGTTGCCAGGCTGGCCGACATCCGAGGGGTACCTTTCGCGGATGTCGTCCGGCAGACCACCGAGAACGCCGGGCGCGTGTTCGGATGGCAGGGGGACAGCGCATGACCGGGGAGGAGCGCACCCTTATCACCGTGCAGGTACAGCCCAATGCCAGCCGCAACCAGGTTACCGGCTACAACGGCGAGATCCTGCACGTGCGCATTGCCGCGCCGCCGGTCAGAGGCAAGGCCAACCGTGAGCTGACGCGGTTTATCAGCGAGCTCCTGGGCGTGACCGGCAGCAATGTGTCCATAGAGAAGGGACATACCGGCAGGCGGAAGATGGTGGCGGTCAAGGGGCTGACGAAAGGGCAGGTCAGGTCCATGGTTGAGGGTCTGCGGCCGTGAACGCGGCGGTCACGGGAGGACTGAAATGGCAGTGGCCGGACTGAAGACTGTTGCGAAGGCATGGCCGGTATGGCGCTCATGGCCTTTGCCCTGGTAACACCCTTTCCTGGGGGCCGCCCCACCCTGCCCGGCGATGGACTTGTGCCCGCTCCAACGAACGGGTTCTATAGCTACCATTTCCTGGAGAACCTGGTAGGCTGCAACATCCATAGCATCGGCCAGGTAGTGCCCGAGTAACGGCCACGACGATACCAGCGAAGGCCTGCGGCTGCATCCCAGGATGCCTCCCATGCCCGTCGCTGTGCTTGAGCCAGGACAAACGCTGCTCTCCGGTGGCAGCCTGGACCAGACCACCCGAATTACCTGGCCCTTTTCCCTTGAGAAGCCTGACCAGACCACCACGCGCCTGATAAGCCGGTGGCGCTTCTACTACCGGCCGGGGCTGGCGACCAGGGTGGGCTACGGCTTCCTGCTCCAGCCAACCGCCTGCGTGATGCAGCGCAAGATGCTGCCGGGCATCCGGCGGCGGGCCGAGGGGACAAAATGACGGAACAGGTTCGGGCCCGGCTACCACTCGAAGGAATAGTAGCCCAGGGCCGTATCAAGGCTGCGGCGCTGCTTTCCCCCCAGCCAGAGCTGGAGTATCTTGACATCGCGCAGATACTTCTCTATCTCGTAGCCGTAGGCGTACCCGTAGGAGCCCATCAGCTCCATGGCCCTGTTGGTCACCCGGATAGCCGTATCGCAGGCACAGTTCTGCGCCGCCGAGCACTTGGAAAGTATGAAGGGCTCCCCTATCCGGCCGAACTGGCGGGAGGCCTGCATCTCTGCGACCCTCTGGTAGTAGGCGAGGGCGCCGTCAATCGCCTGGGCCATCTCTCCGATGATACTGGCGTGGAGAGAGCGCGACCTTACCGGCCTTCCCGCGATCTTCCTGCCCCGGGTGTAGTCCACCACTATCTCGAAGCAGGCCTGGGCCACCCCGATTGCCCACATGCAAGTGCCGAGTCTACCCCTGGCCACGGTATCATGGAAGTGGCGTGCATCTTCCCCCGGCCCTGACAGGCGGTTCTCCTTCGATACCCTGACGTCGTCGTAGAAGATCTCGGCGTTGATATCCGTCCAGCACATGCCCATCTTCTCGATCGGCCTGCTGAAGGACAGTCCGGCGGCACCGGGAGGAACATGAACCAGAGCGATGCCGTCGTCTCCCGCTGCCGGGTCAGTGGTACACAGGGTCAGATAGGTGAGGTCGGAGACGCCGCCGCTGCTGGGCCATATCTTGTGCCCGTTGATAACCAACTCGTCTCCCTCGAGCCTGGCAATCGTCTTTATGGCATGACCGTGCTGGGTGGGGTCCTCGGCATTGGCGCCGCCGGCGGGCTCGGTCAGAGCCATACACGCAGCGTGCGGCCGTCCATCGCATATCGTCTTCATCAGCGGCTCCGCCAGATCACGGCGCCCCGCGCCAAGAAAGGCGCTCATGGTCCAGGGTACTATCCCAAGGTGAGTTGCCAGCCCGCAGTCGCCACGGGCGATCTCGCACATCACCAGCGGCTCGACGGCGCGGTTGGCCCCCAGCCCACCCACAGACTCGGGCCAGAACATCCTCTGCACCCCGATGTCGACCAGCCCCTGGTGGACCCGCTCTATGGTCTCCCTGGCCAGCTTCTCATCGCGGTGCCATCCGCCCTCAAGGTCCCGCCGACGGGGCATTATCTCGCCATCGACGAAATCCCGGACCGCCTTCACCATTTCCAGGTCTTCGTCACTACAGCCGGGCGCACCCAGGTACTTCTTCCTCAGGTCTGCAATTGACACCATCGGCGTTCCCTCCTGGCCGGGATTCACCGGCCCCGCATACGCCGTCATTCTACGCCGGAGGTGGGCAGAGGGCAAGCCGCAAGAATTACGCCGACAGGGTGGGCCACATTACTCTCGACCTGCAAGCAAGGTACCCACGCGTTTTGACTTGCGGCTGATTTGGCGGTATCATCCACCTGTTGCCGAGATCACCGGCGGCCGCGGTTTCCGCCATGCCTTGAATTCTCCAGGTATGGCGGGAGGAGATAGAAGAGAGGAGGTAAACCAAATAGTGGACAGAGAGCGCACCACCTATACTGTAGACGAGCGGGGGATTGCCCACCTCACGCTCAACCGGCCGGAAAAGCTGAACGCCTTCGACCGGAAGATGCAGGCGGAAATCGCTTCAGCGCTGGACGAGGTGAACCAGGACCAGAACGTGAAGCTCCTGGTGATCACCGGCGCAGGACGGTATTTCGGCGCGGGGCTTGACGTAAAGGAAGCCGCACAGGCTACCCCCGGGGCCGGTCAGCAGAAGGCGGTATGGCCTGCGCCTGCAGGGGCCGGAGACATCCGCGCTATCAGCGTCAAAAAGGTCTCCATTGCTGCCCTGAACGGGCCCGCAGTTGGTATGAGCTGTGATCTGGCGCTGTCCTGCGACTTCCGCATCATGGCTGAGTCGGCTACGCTTTGGGAGGCATATGCCAGGTTGATGCCGCCAAGCGCCGGGACATGGCTGCTACCAAGGATGATAGGTCTGCAAAGGGCAATGGAGGTCCTGCTCCTCGGTGAGCCGATTCCCGCGCAGAAGGCCCTCGAGTGGGGCCTGGTGTATCAGGTGGTCCCTGACGACCAGCTGGAGGCAGCGGTGGACGAGCTGGCCGCCAAGATCCTGCGCTACTCTCCGGCGGTCATGCAGTACGCCAAGGCGGCTGTCCTGGGGGGCCTCTCCAAGAACCTGGTGGACGCAATGGACTACATCGGTTGGACGCGCTACGCAGCTCAGAACCTGGGGATTGTCAAAGAGGCTGCCCGTGCAATCTCGGAGAAAAGGCCGCCAGACTACCCCGCATGATGCCGGCGGGTGTAGACAGATAGCTGCGGAGTCGAGGAGCGGCCGCGGCAGAACTGCTTCCGGGTGGATTACGGTACCCCGGAGCAGTGGACCGGCTTCTCTATCGGAAGGCGCCGGGGTTACCTGAGGTGAGAGAATGGATTTCTCCGTAGAAGAACCGTACACGGAAGATCAGGCGGCATTTGCCCGCGAGGTGCGTTCCTGGCTTGATGACAGCGTCCCTGATGACCTGGAGTACCCCAGGGACCCGCGTAAGATGAGCCGGGCGCAGTGGGAGAAGCGCCGGGAGCTGGGACGCAGGCTGGGTGAGAAGGGATGGCTGCATCCCGAAGTCCCCCTCCAGTACGGAGGCGGAGGTCTTGATGCTGCCCGTTCCGCCGTTGTCCACCGGGAGATCGCCGCCAGGGGTCTCAGTCTCCCGCCCTACTATGACATCGGGCCGACCCTGGCCGCGCCGGCTATTCTGGCCTGCGGAACCGAGGAGCAGAAGGACCGACTCCTTCCGCGCATCTATCGCGGGGAGGCGGTTACCTGGCAGCTCTTCACCGAGCCTGAGGCGGGAACAGATGAGGCCAACCAGCAGACCAATGCGCTGCGTCACCGCCGCGAGGGCGACCACTTCGTGGTGAATGGGAGCAAGATTTTTGTTGGGGGGCTTTATGATCCGCCAGACCAGTTCCTGCTGCTGACCCGGTGTGACCTGGAGGCTCCCCGCCATGAGAACCTGGCCATGTTCGTCGCACCGGCGGACCTGCCCGGCGTCTCTATCGCGCCCCTCGGCCTGTTCCCGTCAGGGAACTTTGGCCAGGCATGCAGTCCGGCATCCGTCACGGCCCCGGGGGACAAGTACTCCGTCTTCTTCGATGACGTCAGGATTCACGAGTCCTGTCTGATTGGTGGAGAGGGCGGCGGCTGGAGGGCTGCCAACGCTACCCTGACCGCCGAGCACGGGGACAGAAGCAGCGGCCAGACCCACAGGCCGGGACCTGCTGCTGAGCATGTTGCTGGAACACTGCCGCAGTGATCCCCGCATTACCGCGCGGCTGCGGGAGAACCCGTCACTGCTGGAAAGGCTCGTCACCGTCTACACCAGAGTCGAGATACAGAGGCTGTGGACTCTCAGGAATGCATGGCTGTCCTCCACCGGGAGACAGGTCCCGTATGCCGGGCCGCAGCTACTGCTGTACTCCAAGGTGCTGGGGAACGAGCTGCTCAGTGACATCCTGGCTATCCTGGGGCCCTGCGCCCTTACCGACGACCCCGAATGGGGGTTCGATGAGGGTTTCTTCGAAATCGGTCAGCGGGGTGGGCTGTGCACTGCTCCCGCGGGTACACCCGAGGCGCTGAAGATAGTCATCTCACGCGCACTGGCGCTTGGCAGGCAGCCAGCCGGGTCTCGCTAGGCCACGAATATCGGTCCCGGCGGAGGGGTGGCAATTGTCAGGGCTCCACACCCAAGCGAAGAGTCTGTCGCGTGCGACAGGGGGAAAGCACATGACAGCCCGCCGATGCTGCTCGGCTGATATGCTGGCAGGCGGATGACTTCGGCAGCCGCTCCTCTGACTGCGCTACCGGGTCACTCCGGTTGTGCTCGGGCCTGGTCGCCTTGACACCTGACCGGCCGAAGGTTTATACTCAGGGTACAACGCGGGGTGGAGCAGTGGCAGCTCGTCGGGCTCATAACCCGAAGGTCGTTGGTTCGAATCCAACCCCCGCTACCAATTGGAATTGAAGGGAAGCTAATAAGCTTCCCTTTTTTATTTTCGGCTTTTATAATTACTAATCGTCTCATAATAGTATAGACATTTCTGCCTCAATCGGTTATCATTGAGGCATGAGAAAAACTGATGCGCGACGGTTAAAACATAATGAACTCACCGAACTTCGGAAACGTGGAGT
>Ga0180433_10006084_pt1 | contig 15990 bp, 9 predicted proteins | sample SS_ome_8_FD_132980 | JGI IMG/M metagenome (GOLD analysis project Ga0180433, IMG submission 132980) | Hypersaline lake sediment archaeal communities from the Salton Sea, California, USA - SS_1_D_1 metaG | ecosystem: Environmental > Aquatic > Non-marine Saline and Alkaline > Hypersaline > Sediment... | reverse complement strand
GTCATTGGTTTTTCCTTCGCTGTATCCGGCAGAACAATGCCTCCTGCGGTTCTTTCTTCGGCTTCCTGGGGCTTTACGACAATTCTGTCATCCAAAGGTTTAAGTTTCATATATCTCTCCTGTGTTTTAATTTTATATTTGATATTTTATATTTTATATTTTTCCAATAAAAACTTTATCCATCGTCAGAGGTGAGACTACATCATTCCCATGCCGCCCATACCGCCCATACCGCCCATGCCGCCCATGCCGCCCATGCCGCCCGGCGGCATACCACCGGCTCCGGCGGCTTCGTCCTTATCCTTGGGCTTCTCGGTAACAAGACAGTCGGTAGTCAGCAGCAGCCCCGCTACGCTCGCACCGTTTTGCAGGGCTATTCTCGTAACCTTAACAGGGTCTATTACCCCGGCCCCAACAAGGTCCTCGAACCTGTCCTTGTCGGCATTATAACCGAAACCGTCTTTGCCGCCCGCAACCTTGTTTACTACAATGTTGCCGATAGCACCGGCATTGTCCGCGATATAATAGCACGGCATCTTCAAAGCACCGGCCACAATCTGTGCGCCGGTATCTTCGTCGCCTTTGAGCTTAAGCGACTCGACCGCCCCGATACACCTGACAAGCGCCACCCCGCCGCCCGGTACAATTCCTTCCTCTATGGCTGCCCGCGTAGCGTGAAGGGCGTCTTCTATCCGGGCCTTTTTCTCCTTCATCTCCGCTTCGCTTGCCGCTCCTACGTTTATTTGTGCGACTCCGCCGGTAAGCTTGGCTAATCTCTCCTGGAGCTTCTCCCGGTCGTAATCGCTCGTGGTCACCTCTATCTCATCACGTATCTGATTGATACGACCCTTAATCGCCGCTTCAGAGCCTGCACCTTCCACAATAATCGTGTTATCATTGTCTATGGTTACCTTTTTCGCCTGGCCGAGCTGAGTCGTCTTGATATTGGTAAGCTCAACCCCCAAATCCTTGTATATCGGCTCGGCCCCGGTAAGGACCGCGATATCGCCAAGCATCGCCTTGCGCCTGTCTCCGTAGCCGGGCGCCTTGACCGCCCCCACCTTAAGAACACCGCGAAGCTTATTTACCACCAGAGTCGCAAGGGCTTCACCTTCAACATCCTCGGCTATAATCAGAAACGGCCTTTTAGTCTTGGCAACCGCTTCGAGAAGCGGTACCAGCTTGCCGACATTGCTGATTTTATCCTCGTGAACAAGGATAAAAGGCTTCTCTAATTCGCAGACCATATTATCCGGGTCGGTAACAAAATGCGGGGAAAGGTAGCCGCGGTCAAACTGCATGCCCTCTACGTAGTCAACGGTGGTTTCAAGGCCTTTGCCCTCCTCAACGGTAATTACGCCGTCCTTACCGACCTGCATAAAGGCCTCCGCCATCTTCCTGCCCACTTCAAAATCATTATTTGCGGAGATGGCCGCGATGTTCACTATGCCGTCCTTCTTCGAAATGTCGATGGGCCTGGCCAGAGAAACAAGTTTATCAGTGGCCGCAGCGACCGCTTTTTGTATCCCCCGGTTCAGAGCCATTGCATCTGCACCAGCCGCTAAATTGCGGTAAGCATCCTTGAAAATCGCCTCGGCCAAAACCGTCGCCGTGGTTGTACCGTCACCCGCCACCTTCGAGGTCTTGCTCGCGGCCTCCCTGACGAGTTTCGCTCCGAGGTTCTCGGCCTTATCCACCAGGTCAATCTCTTCAGCCACCGTTACACCGTCCTTCGTTACCTGTGGGCCGCCCCACCCCTTATCAATAATTGCATTTCGACCGCGCGGGCCTAACGTTGACCTGACCGCAGAGGCAAGTTTCTCAGCCCCGGCCAGTAGCGACTTGCGTGCATCCGACTCGTACGCCAATTCTTTCACTGCCATAATTCCTGATTCTCCTCAATTTGACCTTAGAAACAGCATTACTGCCCTACCGCTATGCCTTTCCGGGCTTGCCTGTCCTGAGCAAGGCCGAAGGAACCCGGAATCCACATTTCTGTCCCTGGATTCCTGCTGAAGCAGGAATGACATGCGGACATTGATATTAGCCATACTACATAATTCCCTCATTATTGCAAAGCCGGTGCCAAATTGCACCCCATAATAAGGCATTTGGGTATAATTTAACCGTAAGTGTAGCTTGGGACTAATGTTGTGAAACACAAAAATTGAAACAAAAAGGCACAAAATCATCCCTCGCCGGATTGAAACTGCCATTTTGAGGCCTGTCAGCCTATATGGATACGCCAACTTGACAGGCCTGTTCCCAAGTTAAAAAACCACATTAGGAATTTAATTCGTAGTGAGTACGATTTACGGAGTGTACCAAAAATGCGCATAAAAAAAGGGAGGCAGGCTGTTTTGACAAACAGGTTTTAGAGTCTGTCTCCCTGTTGCGATGTGCCGTTTAGTGCACTCTACCGCGGATAGTACAAAGGCTAATACGCCGGTTTGCACTCGCAACATATTAAGTATACAAAATACAACCGACAATGTCAACAAAAAAAGCTAAAGTTTATCGGACTTTACCAACCCCAACTCACACTATCATGCCGGACTTGCCTGTCCTGAGCAAAGCCGAAGGTATCCGGCATGACAAGGTCAAATCCGGTTAAGAAAATATTGACTCTCTTTTGGCAAACGATATAAACAAGATATGACAAAAGCTGCTATTTTCTTTCTTTCGCGCCGTTGGCCAATAGTATTGTCGCTGTGCATAATCACACCAGCCGGCTTTTGGTGCAAAGTTTACACAGGGCCGGGCGATTGGTGGTTTAACGACTACGGCGGCGGCGTCGCGTATGTGATATTCTGGTGCCTGGTTGTGTTTTTCATCCGGCCCGAAAAAAAATACACCGCAAAAATCGCAATCTGGGTCTTTTTGATAACATGTGCCCTCGAAACGCTTCAACTCTGGCAACCGCCCTTTTTGCAGCAAATCCGGTCAACATTTCCGGGTAAAGCCCTATTAGGCACCACATTTGTCTGGTGGGATTTTCCGCACTATGCCATAGGATGTTTTATCGGCTGGCTGTGGATTACCTGGATGGCTCAACTAACCCCGTCAGCGGAATAAAAATCGCAACTCAATTCCGAAAACCGGATTTGACACAAAAATACACTTTGTCAAAAAAGTATAACCGCTGCAAAACTGCGGCGGCAACACTTTTTCACAATCCGCAAAGACTCAGGCTCAGCCGTTTTCATTTTGTCCCTTGCTTTAAGTTGTTTTTACAAATCCGATAAATTAATATATAATTATACCTTATGGAGCATAAACAAAATTCACATAATCGTTTGATCCGTAACCGTATGACCCGGCGGGAGATACTAAAATACGGCCTCTGTGGAACCGCCGCGTCTTTAGCACCGTCTGTCTGGCTGACCGGCTGTATAAAAAAACATTCGGTTTCCGACAGACCCAATATCCTCTGGTTCCTGTGGGATACCGTAAGAGCCGACCACATGAGTCTCTACGCTTACGAAAAACCAACAACGCCGTTTCTAGACGATTGGGCACAACAGGGGCTGGTATTTAACAACTGCACTTCTGTTTCCAACAGTACCATTCCTACGCATGTGTCAATGTTTACCGGATTAATGCCGAGCGAACACCGTCGGGATAACACCCAGAACTATCTTGGCGATGCTTTCACTACTTTGCCGGAACTGTTGCATAAGCACGGCTACCAAACCTACATGTATTCGGCAAACCCGCATATAAACCAAAGCCGCAATTTCAGCCAGGGATTCGATGCCGCAGAGTGCCCCTGGGAAAAGAAGTATAAACGCAAAGCACTGAAGATATTTCAACAAAAGCTCAATCCTCTTGACCGCAGTACAGATGAGCTGGAGACCATCAATCGCTTTCGGATTATTGGAAAGAAGTGGCCGGTTCCCGCCCAGGCCTTTACGGCCAGCGGTGAACTGGCTCAACAAGCTACGGAAAACTGGCTTGAAACCTGCACCCGTAAACGCCCTTTTTTCGTATTCTTAAATTACATGGAGGCACACCAGCCTTACATACCACCGGATTTATATCGCAAGCGACTAATGAGTCCGGTGCAGGTGGCAAAATCATACGGTGTCTGTCGCTCCCATTTGGCAAAATGGAGCTATACTTTCGGGCTTAAAGAATATACCAAAGAAGAAATCGAGTTAACAAAATTAACCTATGACGCGACACTGGCGGATTTGGACAATCAGCTAAAAGAGTTCCTTGCTTCGCTAAAGGTACGCGGCTATATGGACAACACAATGATAATTATTACATCGGACCACGGCGAACACCTGGGAGAAAAGCATATGCTGGATCACCTTTTCTCCGTCTATGAGCCGTTGATTCGCGTACCACTGATAATTTATTATCCGAAACTGTTTTCACCGGGCGTCGATGACCGACCGGTTATGAATTTTGACCTGTTCCCAACAATACTCGATTCAGCAGGTATTAAAATGCCTCAAGACCTGCGTACCAAAGCCGTGAGCTTATTGCAACCAAAGGATGAGCGTATCCAGGTAGCGGAACGCCCGGCTCGTAAGGCCCATCAGTATCGCATAGTCCAAAAAGATTACCCCAATTTCGACCCGACTCCGTGGAACCGCCGGCTGCGCGCGGTTTACCAGGGAAAATATAAGTTTATCTGGACATCTGACGGGCAACATGAGCTTTACGATATCAAAGCGGATCCCGGCGAAACGAAGAACCTGGCGGGTGCTAAACCCCAACTTGCCGCAAAGCTAAAAACTATCCACGATAACTATGTCAAGACTCTTGTAAAACCCAAAACCGCCACACAGGAAAATATACCGATGACGATTCAGCAGCGAAGACGCCTGGAGTCCCTGGGATACACAGGCCCCAAACAAAACTGACCTGTCCGTAACATCGGCCGAATCAACTTATTTGCACTAACTTTGACCGGCCCGGCTACCGTCTTGACCGACAGACCGAATAAATAAAACTACTTTATCACTGATTCTGCTCTCAGTGAAACCCATTTTGACCATAAAAAGAAACAATTGTCTGTTGTTAGCCTCGGCAACATAACGTCTTGCAACAACCGACCTGATCTGTGGATATCGCTGAACAAGCGCTACAAAAGACTTAAAATATCCCTGCTTCGTATTCCCTGCCAGGAAACGCGACGCTTTGATACGCAAAAACGCCTCGGTCTGCGGACCACGCTGAGACATATACATCCAAACGCCGATACCATCGGCCCTTACTATCATCTGGGGATGCTCGGAACTGAGCATGGCAACAGCGCCCCCGACAAAAGGCGCAGCCAGCATGGTACCGGGCGGCGGCTTCAGTGCCAGAACCTCGCGAGCCAAAGCCAAGCCCCGGGTTTTATAACCCGGCAAGCCTAACCTGGTATTGTTGCGGAAAACAGACGTAGAGGATGCAGGTAAATGAGCGGCTGATAACAAAATCAGGGCCGATACGATAATAATGCGCCGCAGTTTGAGACTTTTCTTTTCAAGCCGCAATACCACACCTGCCGCCGACAATCCGATAACAAGCGGAAAAGGAAAAAGGTAAAACAATCGCCAATAGATATTCGGAGATGTAATATATTTAATCATTACCGGGCAAATAAAAGGATTCAGGTAAAATGTGAGAAGCAAAACAATCCACATAATCAAAAAATTCCGTTCACGCTTTCGGACAAACATCAGTGCCGGGATTGTCCCGATTATCAAAAACAAAATGGTGGCCGGCCCGGCAAGAACGAGTCGAAAATTTTCAACAAATGTTGCAGGGGCACCGACATTGATAGGCGCATTTTCACTAAGAAGAGGCAGGGAAAACAGCAAAATGCTCGCCGCATAAACGGCCGGGTAAAGCAGAGTGAACAAATACAAAAGGCCGCACCTGAAGCGAGACCTCATGTCCGAAACGTAGCAAAAAGAGCAACTAACCGCCAGGACCAAAGCCAAAAGCGGAATCAACACAACTCCACTGGCGGAAAACCCGACGCCTGCCACGGACAAAACAAACAAGTATAACCAGGTTCGGCCCGATGGAGACCGGAAAAAATCCATCGTAAGCGCGCAGAACAAAGGCACTCCCACGGCCAGCAGCACGACTTTGCCCTGAAAAATCCTGTTGAAGGCGAAATTACCGAAACTGCGATGCTGCTCGCCCATCAAAATCAGCGACAGACAAATAAAAAATGCTCCGCTAACCGCCGAACCCGGAGAAAAGGAAAATCGGCTTATCAGATAGAACCAGACCAAAGGAATCATTCCACCAAACAGAACCGGCGCAAGGAAATAATACACCGTCAGCAAATGTACACGTGTTACGTACGCCAAAATCCCCTGGGCATATTCAAAGGGAAGGGAGGTCCCCACGTGGCAGGATTCGAAAGGTTCGCTGCCCGAATCGATAAAGTGGATATGAAAACCCATAGGTTCCTTCGGATTCGCCAAATAATGAACGACATTTGGAACGTAGTATAAATCGTCCTGGTCGGGCCGATGAGAAACCAGGCAAAGCAAAACACTGAACAAACAGCTTATCAAAAGAGCAAATAATACCGAACGCTGAGAAATAGCCGCTGCAAAAACCGCCTTTGAAATCTCATGCCCAAGCACCAGAAAAATAACAGTTATTGAAGAAAATACCCCGATTATCGCGTAAAGGTAAAAAGGTACCCCGAAAATCTGACAGATATGGGTTATAACGGTTAGAATCGCAGCTGCGGACATAATCGCAACAAGAAGGGCTTTTACAAGTTTATATAATGCTGATTGCTGGTCTTGCAATCCTGCCGCTTCTTTGGAGTTCATAACCTTTATATCCTTACTGGACCGGCAATCCGGGGCTTCAATGTTAACCTTAATCCATTCCCGCCTCTTTTCGCCGCCGACAATGCCGCTGCAGCGAACCATATTAAAAAACAATAATAACAAACCCGAATCAAATCCACAATGTACAAAATAAAGTAAAGCAGCGCCAGCTTCAGCATATCACACCGGTAAAACGAAACGGAGAAATAATACTTTTTGCTGTAGTTTTTGCACTTCTTTAGTTAAAATGCACGTTCCTGAAGTCGATGACTCACAAGAAAAAGACTCCTGGGGCCCAAAATACTGAATCAGTGAGTTTATGAACACCTTAATAAAAGAAAACAAGAGCTATTTAATTCTCTGTGCCGTAATATTGGGCGCCGCTCTGGTGTACAGTATCCTGGGACGCAGCGTCCTTGCCGGCGCTTTTGAATCAACCGGCAACATGCAATTAGACGGACACCAGACAATAAAGCTGGCTGACAAAACGGCCTTTCTCGTCCTGGCGGCAGTAGCGGTCGGTTTTTTATTGCACCGGCTAATTTTAGGAAATAAGCAAACAAGTCTGACCTGGGCTATATTGATCTTTGCCGCTATTTTGACATCCGTTTATAAATTGAACCCCAACAACCGTATTTATTCCTTCCACGGCTTTATGCATGCGGGTATGGTTTACCAAATACTGAATGGCGATGTTCCGCCATCCAATGCGCTGATGAGCGGCGAGATGCTGCCGTATCCGTGGGGATTCGAGTATATAACAGCCCGGATTACGCAGCTTTTTAACATAAGTCCGTTTTATTCCTTCGCAATAATAAATGTAATATCACTGGTTGCATGCATGATTTTAATTTATGCCGTTTCTCGGCTTTTGATAAAGAACAAAGACGCAAATATCTTGTCGGCTCTGATTGCTGTTTTCGCCATTACCATCGGTAACCATTATCTGCTGGACTCGCTTAAGCATATCGGCCTTGCCCAGGCATACCGGGGAGTCCCGGCATTTGTTAAGTTTTCCAATATCAACGGTATTCCACCGGGACTGGTCTTCTATTTGCTGTTTTTGTATTCGATTATCAAAATATTTATCGACAAAAAAATCCTGCCGGCAGCACCTTTGTTTTTATTAGCTGTTGTCGGAGTGGGCTTTATTTATCCACAATTTTTGCCCGGCGTCATCGCCGCTGCCCTTGCATCCTGTTTGGTCAATATGATATTCAGGACAATGCAGGACAGGGGCAATTGCATCCTGAGAAGTGTAATAGCGACGGCATTGCTAATCACCGCCTGCGCGATTTTGTATCCGTACCTTACTTCGATTACCTCCGGGGTGAAGGGACAAATGCAGTTTTTCAATTTCAAAACTTTATTAATGAACGCGGCGATTTATCTTGTTATTTGCTTTCCTGTTCTGCTGTTAATCTTTTTGAACAGAAAACATCTGGCCAGGAATACAGACAGGCGGGTTTTATTAACTATCGTAACCGTAACTGTTGCAACATTAGCCTGCTACCTGTGCATACATCTGACCTGGACGAACGAATATAAATTTTCGATGCTCTCGATGATAACATTAGGTATTTTGGGAGGAGTTGCTTTTCGTTTAATGGCGCAGTGGTGCAAAAAATCCGTCGTATTCATTTTACTGCTGCTTTTCATATTTCCGGCTTTCAACAATATCTATACGAGGCTCAGGTATTTCGATTCTTTTGAACCGCCGTATATTGAAAAGGACGAATACATCTATTCGAAAAATGCCGAGGAAAACCAATTATACGAATGGATAAGGAACAATACCGATACCGACGACGTTTTTATCGACACCGAGCCACTCCTGCCGGTTCTTGCACAAAGACGCTTGTACATTGCGCTGGACAGGCAGGTACAGGGACGCGCCGTAAGGTCTCCGGGATATGGCTTTTTGCTCATGGATTTCTTCAGATTAATATGCGGCTATGAAAGAAAGCTGATTGCCGAAAGAACCGGCATAGTATATACCATATACACTTCAAACCTGGATTTGACAACGGCACAAAAGGAGAACCTCTTCGCTGTGGCAAACAAAGTGTATGTGATAGTCAGGAAAGCTTATATTCGCGGCAAGTTCAATAAGAGTGGTTTTGAGAAGGTTTTCCAGTCGGCGAGAGGCAATTTTCTCGTGTACCGCCTGACGAAATATAACGCTCACAATTGAATTTTCCCGTTCGCCCGCGGGTAACAACCTTTTAAAAAGTTACGATACTGCTGGCGGGAATCTATTACCCTTCTCAAACTGACCGATCTGAATCGGGTATTGGCTTTAAGTGCTTTATTGATAAGCTTATAAGCAATCTTGTCATTCTGAGGCGTCCACATGTCATTCTGAGCGCAGCGAAGAATCTCAACCCTCCGCACACCTGGGATTCTTCACTCCGCTACGCTCCGTTCAGAATGACAGGTGGTACGTCTGACGCTCCAGTCAGCATGACAACAAAAAACGGTCAGTTTGAGTACCCTTAAGGAGATAAAAATGCCGGGAAAGTGTATATCCGCAAAAACACACTTTTGCTTGACTTGGAAGGCTGTTTTTACGATAATATAGATTTGGGAGATTTGAGACAAATAAAATGACCGCACGGATAATCAAATACATCCTTATATTGGTGCTATTAACGCTCTTAACCGCCGGTTATGTGGCCGGCTTTTCATTCGGTTTGCGCTACTTCATAATCCTGTTCCCGGTAACCCTGATAACCGCCTTGATTTTGGCGTTTCTTGCCATATTTCACATTATCAGGGCCGCCTTACAACTCCTGCTTCGCCGAAAGCGAAAAGCACCGACAAAAACCCCGGCACCTTCGATAGCTTTTAATATCTCAATCAGCATTGTCTCGCTTATTATACTTGCGGTCTTTGTTGGAAACGTTTTTAAGGACCCGGACAGAACAGTAAGAACCTCCGGCAACCCTTCAGCAGGGGCCCTCAATTCGTTACCCTATGTTGGATGGACTCCCGCCAAAGATGATATAAATAAAAAAGGGGTTACTAAATATGACGCCGAAAAAGCTTCTGACGGTATAAACCTGTTTATGTCCGCCGGCGGCACGGAAGTCCACCTTATCGACATGCAGGCAAGACCGTTGCATACCTGGTCAATCAGACACACAGGGCACAGGTTCCACGAAATGGCCGAACTGTTGCCAAACGGCGACCTGCTGGCGATTGTCTATAGCAGAAACCTGGTAAGATTCGACTGGAATTCCAACGTGAAATGGGTAAATGATAAACGGTATCATCACGAGATTACCCCCGCCCCTGACGGAGACTTCTACGTCCTGGGACGAGAAGACGAATTGAGAATCCTGTTCGGCCTGCCGGTCCCCTTTGTTACCGACTACATTGCCGTCATATCACCCGATGGAAAAGTTAAACGGAAACTCCAGCTTTTCAATATCGCCAAAGAGCACATCCCCTTTTCTTCGGTTGCAAAAATATATCGCTGGATGACAAAAAGTGATAATCGAAAGAGCCTCTTAGCCGGATATGAAAAGCAAAACTACTACCTCTCACAGAGCACTCTTTTTGATATATTCCACAGCAACACTATTACTATTATCGACAGGGATATCAAGGGAATTTGCAAAAAAGGAGACCTGCTGATATGCATCAGAGAGCTGGATTTGGTGGCAATAATGGATTTTGAAACCGAAAAATGTCTCTGGAAATGGGGACCCGGCGAACTCAGCAGACCGCACCATCCAACGCTCTTGGCAAACGGAAATATACAGATTTTTGACAATGGACGAATTAAGGGTTATTCCCGTATAATAGAACTGGAGCCTGTATCAAAAAAGATTGTATGGCAGTACAAAGCCAGCCCGCCAAGCCGATTCTATACCGCGATAAGGGGCTCCGCACAAAGATTGCCGAATGGAAATACACTGATAACCGAAACCGACAAGGGACATGTCTTTGAAATTACAAAAGGCGGACAAACAGTGTGGGAATTCTACAATCCATACGTGGACCTGCGGCGAAAAAAACGAGCCATAATATACCGTATGCCGAGAATTACTGAGCCACAAAAATACCCGTGTTTGAATATGCTAAAAAAATAATTATGAAAGAACTCAATCAAAACGATTGGAACAGACACCTACGTTACCCTCGAACGCTCTTTGCCCTAATGATGTGCGCAATATTTGTGCTGACCTCATGCAGGAAGGCATCTACTTGCCGCCTCAGCGGAGCGGGAAAAGAGAAACCCCCTAACATTATCGTCCTGACAGTCGACACCCTGCGAGCCGACCATATGGCACTCTACGGCTATCACCGCGACACTATGCCTGCAATCGAAAAACTTGCAAAATCAGCGGTCGTTTTCGACCAGGCAGTAGTATCCCGCGGTAACACCAGAGCAAGTTACGCTTCCATGCTGACGTCATTACACCATTTCCATCACGGGGTGTACAACAACAATTGGGTATTGCACGAGAATTTTACCACACTGCCGGAGGTACTTAAAAAAGCAGGTTACCATACCGCCGGTTTCGTCAGCAACTTTGTTCTGGTCGGTAACCTGTCCGGTTGCGACCAGGGTTTTGATGTTTACGACGACCGGGTCGAAGAGCGCGAGCTTAATCGACCAAACTTCGAAAGGTCGGCAGGTGGCACACTAAAAGCCATCCTCGAATGGCTCCAGAACGAACCGCCACAGCCGTTTTTCCTCTTTACCAATTTCATCGACCCCCACGGCCCCTATACGCCGCCCAAAAGATTCAGGGACCTGTATAAAACGCATAAAGTAAAAACACTCAACCGGAAACAGATTACCAGCTACCAGTATGTCGAAGATTCCCTGAACTACTATGATTATGTCGATAGATATGACGCCGAGATTGCTTATGTTGACCAGGTACTCGGCGAGCTGATCGAAACCCTCAAAAGCAAGAACCTATGGGATAATTCTCTGATAATTTTCCTCGGCGACCACGGTGAATCGCTTGGTGAACACAACATCTTTTTTGAACACCAGTTCAACCTCTTCGAAGAAACCGTAAGGGTACCTCTGCTGGTCAGGCTGCCCGCCGTCCGGGACGGAACCGAACCGGTTACTCCAAAACGAGTATCCAGCCTCGGTTCGCCGATGGATTTAATGCCCACTATACTCGATTATCTCGGAATTACTTTGAAAGACAAAATAGACGGCCGGACCCTGCTGCCTTTGCTCGATGGTGATAAGGTTACCGACCGGATGATGTTTCACGAGTTTCCCGACCACTGTATTCCGGCATCAAATCCCGACTCTTACGCCGTCCGTACGGCCACGCACAAACTCATAAGAATCCTGACTCCAAAGAGCGGTCAAACCAGAGCACAGGTGGTATTCGACATCATCGCCGACCCTCTGGAACAACGGCCCATTCGTTACGACCAGAGTGTGGAACTGCATCGCTCCCTGGCCAAAGAAATGAACACTATGTTAAAACAGGTCGCCGAATATGAGATTCCGTACGAGCTGACCTACTACGATGTGCCGCTCGGCAAACGAACCGAGTATGTCGAGCAGCGTAAAAAGGAAGGGCCGAAAAGAAATATCAAGACATTGACGGATGACCAAATCGAGCGGCTTCGAGGACTCGGATACATCAAATAGCATCTGCTGCGCCAAAGCAACAGATAACATAATATTTAGCCCCGGCACCCGTGGCCGGGGTTGTACGCGAAACGTTTTACGCGGGGTTTAACCGCGGCATGAAAGTTGAACAAGTCGGTCAGGTTGAGTAGTTACCAAGGGGGCTAACTTGGCGGTGCAGTGTGAGCTATGCCCGAAACTGTGTATTATTGAGCCGGGGCAAAGCGGCGATTGCAGAGTCCGCATCAATATCGATGATGTCCTCACAACCGTTGTGTACGGCTTTCCCTGTTCGATACATTCCGACCCCATCGAAAAAAAACCACTCTTCCACTTTCTGCCCGGCACAAATATCCTGTCGCTGGCAACAGTCGGCTGCAATCTGCACTGCCTCAATTGCCAGAATTGGGAGATATCCCAGGCAAATCCCGAAGACACACCGGCTGCACCATATCCGCCCGAAAAGCTCGTTGAAATCGCCCGCGAAAATCGCTTTCCTTCGCTGGCTTACACATATACCGACCCCGTTGTTTATTACGAATATACTTATGATACAGCAAAGCTCGCGCACGAAAACAATATTCGAAACGTCCTTGTAACCGCAGGTTACATTAATCCGGCACCCTGGAAAGAGCTGCTCAAATTCATTGATGCCGCAAATATAGACTTAAAAGGTATCTCCGAAGATTTCTATCGAAACATCTGTTCAGGAACCCTCAAGCCCGTCCTGGACGCCCTGGTCATCGCAAAGGCAAGCGGAATACTCCTGGAAGTTACAAATCTGGTGATTCCCACGCTTAACGACAGGCCCGAGCAGATACGCCGGCTCGTTAAATGGATAAGAGCAAACCTCGGTAGTGATACACCGATGCATTTTTCGAGATTTTCGCCGCGTTACAAAATGAGACACCTGCCGCCCACCTCGGCCCAAACCCTTGATACAGCACGCGAAATTGCACTCGAGGAAGGATTGAATTATGTGTACATAGGAAATATACTAAGCGCCGAAGGACAGAATACATATTGTCCATCATGCAAAGCACTCTTGATTGAGCGCAGCGGATATACTATTTTGCAAAACAGGCTCAGCAAAGGCTGCTGTCCCGATTGCAATGAAAAAATCTACGGAGTATGGCAATGACAAGGCGTAATTTCATCCGGGTAATATCCGGCACACTTTCAACTGGTCTTGCGGCACTGTGCTGTATCGCCGAAAAAGTCCTGCCTCGAAGGTTCACAAGGGCCGTCCGATGTAACAGCTATCCGGGGCCTGTCAACAGCAAAAAAAATATAAAAAATGTCGGCAAATGGAGTGGTTGATATGAAGCTTAAGCACAAAAGCATCCAAAAACACCCGGCCTGTTTGATAATAGTCTTATATTTGACTGCTGTGCTATCCGTCGGCTGCTCCAAATCCGGCGAACCGCCGATGCACCGGAAAAATGCCAAAACGCGGGATAATAACGAACAAATAAACTATACAGGTTCGAAAACCGGGGAAAATCAAATGAAAGACGAACAAAACCAAAAAGTCGTCTTCACCAGCCCACTTGCCCAAAGAGGCTGGTATCCAGCCGATGCCGCGATGATGCGCGACCAAATCAACGGATTCTTCGAAAAAGCTGATGTTACCACAAAATCCGACCTCATCGCCTTAATAATGCCACACGCCGGGTACCGTTTTTCCGGGCAAACCGCCGCTTACGCCGCAAAAACCGCTCCAAACAGATACAAAAGAATCATCGTAATCGGCCCCAGCCACTACGTCAATATGCCCGGCATACTCAGTGTCCCTGAAGCTACCCATTACAGCACACCCCTCGGACTGGTCCCCCTTGACACCAAGTTCATCGAAAAACTCAAAGAAAATCCCATGTTTCGCAACATCCCTCAGGCACACGCCAATGAGCACAGCGTTCAAATCGAGATACCCCTTTTGCAGTTCGGCCGAACGGATTTTAAACTTGTCCCCATCGTCGCCGGCAATTGTTCCCCAAACCAGATTAAAGACGCCGCCGATACCCTCAACAGCCTCATTGACGCCGACACCCTCGTTGTCGCAAGCTCCGACTTTGTGCATTACGGCCCAAACTACGGTTACACGCCGTTCAAAGAAAATATCCCCGAACAGATAAAGAAACTCGATATGGATGCCTACCAGCATATTGCCAATCTCGACCATAACGGTTTTCTCGAATTTAAAGGAAAAACCGGTGCCACAATATGCGGATATATCCCAATATCAATACTGCTGGCAATGTGCCCCGAATCGACAAAAGCAGAGCTGCTCAAATACACAACGAGCGGCCAAATGATGGGCGATTTCAGCAACTCGGTAAGTTACCTCGCCGTCGCGTTTACCGGAAAATGGAACAAAAAAAACCCGGAACCAAAAATACAAACTCAGAAATTAACCGAAACCGATAAAGCCGCATTGTTGAAGCTGGCAAAACAATCCCTTCGCTTCTACCTCGAAAAAAACAAAATACCCCAACCCTCCGATGTGGGAGTGGAACTTACAGAATCAATCAAACAAACCGGTGCCGCCTTTGTTACTCTCAAAAAAAACCGTATGTTGAGAGGATGCATAGGCGATATAATTCCGCGAGGACCGCTCTATGAGTCGGTCATAAGAAACGCCGTCAACGCAGGCGTTAACGATTACCGATTCCCGCCGGTAACCGCTTCTGAATACGACAGGCTTGTCTTTGAAATCTCCGCCCTGACCGTCCCAAAACCGATTGACTCACCGGAAAAAATCAGAATCGGAACGGACGGTGTAATACTGAGAAAACAAGAACGCTCCGCTGTCTTCCTCCCACAGGTCGCACCCGAGCAGGGATGGAATCTCGAACAGATGCTATCACACCTTTCGGCAAAAGCGGGTCTGCAACCTGATGCCTGGAAACTGGACGCACAGCTTCTCGTCTTCCAGGCCGATGTTTTCGGTGAGCATGAATGATGAAAATGCTTCGCAGCTTTTTCGTATTCAGCTATGGCCTGTTCACAATTGCTGCACAGACTCTCCTGTTCCGCGACTTTATCTCAACCTTCGAGGGAAACGACATCGCAGTCGCAGTCTTTTTCGCCTCCTGGTTCCTCTGGGTAGGCTTCGCCGCCTTTATTGTTTACAAAAACAAACACATTGCCGAACTTTGCCAGAAACACATCGAACTGCTTTTGTTGGCATATATACCCGCCTTTGTCCTCCAATGGACATTAATCCTCTACGGACGAAATTTGGCCGGTATCCGGGCTTACCATCTGTTCCCCACCGCACTTATGATTCTTATGTCGGTCCTGGTTAACGCCCCTGTCAGTTGCATCACAGGACTGTTCTTCCCCACCGCCTCAAGATGGAGCCGGCTGGATGATAAACTTGCCGTTTCAAGGGTATATATCCTTGAGGCAGCCGGGAGCTTTTCCGGTGGACTGGGCGTAACGATTCTGCTGACTATGGCTGTATCTTCGGCAAAAATCTTTCTGATAATTGCTGCTATTATCTCATCGGCTGCTCTTGCCGTCCGCCTCACCAGGCCCCGCCGCATATCCGCGGCTTTACCGGCTGCTATTACGCTC
>Ga0180433_10006083_pt1 | contig 15990 bp, 15 predicted proteins | sample SS_ome_8_FD_132980 | JGI IMG/M metagenome (GOLD analysis project Ga0180433, IMG submission 132980) | Hypersaline lake sediment archaeal communities from the Salton Sea, California, USA - SS_1_D_1 metaG | ecosystem: Environmental > Aquatic > Non-marine Saline and Alkaline > Hypersaline >... | reverse complement strand
AGAGATACAAACGTCGCATACCTCAGCAAGCTCGTTTCCCGCTGCACATTACCGCGGTAGAAGTCGACGGTATACGTCATTGATTGGAAGGTATAGAACGAAATGCCTACCGGCAAAAGGATGCCGGGCGCGGGCAAAGCATATTGGATGCCGAGTGAAGATAGAAGCGCATTGAGATTCTCGGTGACAAAGCCGCCATATTTGAAAAACCCCAGTAAGCCGAGATTGTTGACAATGCTTATGCAAAGCCAGGCCTTGGGACGTGCACTTCTGGCCATGCGAGCGACGACCATGTAGTCAACGATGGTTGAGTAGGCGATGAGCAGGGGGTAGAGCGGATTGAACGATGCGTAGAACAGATAGGAAGCGGCCAGGACAAATGGAAGCCGGAACCGCGTGTTCTTCAGGCCCAAATAGCTCGGGTACACAACGATGAAGAAGAGTACAAAGGGCCAGGTGTGAAACAGCATTTCGTGTCGTCTTTCATTGCATCAATGCGCGGATGTGGGCCTCTACCGAATCGGCCAGTCCCTGCAGGTGGTATCCTCCCTCCAATGTAGATACGATCCGACCTTCGCAACACTTCTCGGCTATTTCCTTGACAATGCGGGTCAGTTGCGCGAATCCATCGGCGGTGACCTTCATACTGCCGAGCAGGTCGTCTTTGTGGGCGTCGAATCCTGCGGAGATGAGTACGAAGTTCGGGCAAAAGTCCAACGCCGCAGGTTTTAGCTTCTCCTGAAACGTATTCAGATAGATGTCGTCGCCGGCACCGGCCAGCAAAGGGACGTTTATGGTGTAGTTCAGCCCTTGGCCTGTTCCCTTTTCTGTTTCGCTTCCTGTGCCTGGGTAGAAGGGATATTGATGAACGCTAAAATATAGCACGGAGGGGTCGTCGTAAAATGCGGCCTGCGTCGCGTTGCCGTGATGCACGTCCCAATCCACAATGAGTATCTTCTCAAGTTTGTATTTCTTCTGGATGTATTTTGCAGCGATGGCGATGTTGTTGAAGATGCAGAAGCCCATTGCCCGATCTTCTACGGCATGGTGTCCCGGCGGGCGAACAGCACAGAAGGCGTTCGTCACCTTTTTTTCCATAACCGCATCAATGGCGCAAAGTACGCCGCCGGCCGCCATCACCGCCGCTTCGTAGGACTTCGGCGATATGGGGCCATCGATGGAATCCAGGTATTGGGTGCCGTTCTGGCAACTCTCTCGGACACGCTCGATGTACTGCGGGCTGTGAATCATCGTAATCCACTCTGTCGCCGCCCGCTTTGGTGACAATAGCAGTAATTGCGTATACAAGCCGCTGGCCTTTAGTCTATCGACTATCGCCGCAAGTCTTTCAGGCCTCTCCGGATGGCCCGGCGTCGTCTTATGTTCCAGGTAGATATCATCGTAGACAAATCCTGTATTCGCATTGGTATTAACCATATTTGCCCTTTCCGGATTGGGGTTTGTGACTTTCTTCTGCGGCGCTCTGCGAACGCATCGGAAGCCTATCGCATCGCTGGCCAGACACGTATCGTCGATGGAAGGGTCACTTGTACGGTAGGATGATCGGCAGCTCTCCGGATGGGAATTCCATGCTCCGCCTCGCAGGACGCGCTGCTTTGCTTCGCTCGGACCTCGCGGATTCCTGTCCGGACTGTCTTTGTAATAATCCGCCGAGTAGAAGTCGTTGCACCACTCCGCCACATTTCCGTGCATATCATACAGCCCCCAGCGATTGGGCTTCTTCTGCCCCACCCGGTGGGTTCTATCCCGGGAGTTATCAGCGAACCATGCATAGCTCCTGAGTCTGCCAGGATTATTACCGAAGCTGTACCTGGTGCTCGTCCCTGCTCGACAGGCGTATTCCCATTCTGCCTCTGTCGGCAACCTGTAGCCGTTTGCATCAAAATTGCATCGCCATGTTTCTTCATCGTAGCACAGCTCGAGGTCCTCGGCTCGCGAACGTTCGTTGCAGTAAAGGGCCGCATCGGTCCAGTTTATTTGCTCCAGAGGGTTCCTGGGGTCCTTGAAATGAGAGGGGTCCGGAAGTTGATATTTTTTGAATTCATCCTGTATGACTTCAAACGTATCCATTAAGAACGCATCGACCCACACTTTGTGTACCGGCTTAGCATCTGGTGCGCCGGCGTCGCTTCCCATCTCGAACCAGCCTTCCGGAATCGCCACCATCCTGATTCCTGTTTTTGTTTCTATGGCCTCAGGTGCGTCAGTCGGCTCTTTTGACTGACGGCAGCCGGTGGCAACTGCAAGTACGAGCAGCGCATGAGCAATTTCTACTACCTGCCTATTAAGTTGCCTGCGCATGGTCAAATCCCTTCTGGCTGAACCCCGCTTACCGGATTAACGCTCTGATCGGCACCCAGTCAGACTCTTTATTGTGGTTTCCGTCGGTGGTGATTTTGACATATTTGCCGGACATATCGCTGACGCATATATCCCAGCCCGGTGCCTTGCAGCCCACCTGCTCATTTGCCTTCGGACCGTAGCTAAATGCAATGTACTTGCCGTCCGGCGACCAGCAGATATTGTACAGGTGGTGCAAGCCTTTGTTGGGGTGCTCTTTGTGTTTGCCGGCCTTCAGGTCATAAAAGAAAATTCCTTTTGTGGCAAAGTCCCTGGTAGTATAGCGATCGAATTCACCCTTTAGATAGGCGATGATTCTGCCATCCGGGCTCCAGCAGGGCTGTCGCGCATTTCCAGTAGCTTTCACCCGTTCGGTTCCGTCAATATTCATATAGTAGACATTTCGAATTTTTTCTCCGTTGACTAATTCATCGGCCACGAAGCAGATTTTGCTGCCGTCCGGTGACACGTGGGGATACATCTCATCCACATCGGGTGTTTGGGTAAGATTTGCCGGATGCGAACCATCCGCATCTATCAGATGCAATTCCCAGTTTTGCCGGCCACTTTTCTTGCGGTAGGTCTCATATACAATTCGAAAGGGAATTCCTTGCAGTGTCATCTCGGCCCGTGGACAGGGAGTGTCCTGCAGTTCGATTTGCGTCGGGCAGCGGGATTCACCGCCGGCATTGTTCTCTGCGGGCAGGCCCCCCAGAAGGCACAAACAAATCATCACCTTTCGCCCGACTGACCTTATCGGTATGGCGCTGAGTCCATAGCGCATAATAGCACCTCTACAGAGATGGATTGCCTCTTGTGACCTCTATGTCCTATATTTTCGCGTGCGCGCTGAGGTGAGTCAAGAACCAAGTCAGGCGGGAACACCGCTTGTACACATGTGCAACGCCTTTTGCATCGACGCGTGCCAGATGTCACCGTAGCTGCGGCGAGGCCTTCGGTATCATCTGCGCTTTCCAAGAGGGACCCAGTCCGGCTCTTTGTTGTGGTTTCCATCCGTAGTGACTTTTACCCATTTGCCTGACAGGTCGCTGATGCAGATGTCCCAGCCGTGCGCTCTGCCACCTACCTCTTGCTGGCCTCGGAAGGGGCCGTAGCTAAACGCAATGTATCGGTTGTCCGGTGAGAAGTCCACATGGTAGACCTTGAATTTCTCTGGGCATCGGACAACGTCGCGGATATTGGTCACTCTGGGCTCAGGCCCATTCAAATCAATATCGCCGACACATAGATTCCAATTGGTCTCACCCCACACCATTTTCGTGCCGTCCGAATTGAAATCGGGCCTGCACCCTTTAACGCCCCAGCGTGCCAAATCGAACACGCGCGTACCCCGCGCTTCAAATGCAATAATCGTATCGCTGTAGCCCATGCCGCCCTGCACCGCCGCCACGAACCATCTGCCGTACGGCGACCAGCAGATAGCGTAAACGTGGTGCAATTCCTTATTGGGGTGTGGCCTGTGCAGACCGGTCTCCAGATCGTAGATGAAAAGTCCCGAGGTCCCATAGTCCCTTGTTGTGTAGCGCTGATATTCCTGCTTAAGATAAGCGATGCTCTTACCGTCAAAGCTCCAGCAAGGCTGCCGAGCACGGCTGGCGACTCGCACACGCTGGGTTCCGTCGATGTTCGTGTAATACACGCTTCGGACTTTTGCTCGCCCGATTCCTTCATCCGCTACAAAGCAGATTTTCGTCCCATCCGGCGAAACATGCGGATACATCTCATCCCGATCAGGGGTGTTTGTAAGGTTGGTGGCATTGGAGCCATCCGCGTTCATCATGTACAGTTCCCGGTTTTTCGTCCCGCGGGTATTACGATATGTTTCGTAAATGATCTTATAGGGGATCTCCTGCAGATTAAACTCCTCTCGGGGCGAAGGTACGATGCGGGGCTGCGGCCCCGGTCGTCTTGGCGCACCGCAAACGGCCATCTTAGCCAAGACGAGAAGGACGCAGCAGATGGTGGCAATGCGAGGTTCTGATCCCCACGCAATCAGCCGTGTTTGTGCGGTAGTTCGCAGCATTTTCGTACACCCTGGCTTTCGCCTCGCTCAGAGGCAATCTATCCACGCCCACAAGTATAACCGATGTTCCTTGATAAAACCAGGAGCAAGGCTGGTAGAATTTTTGGGATGAATCTGCTAGAATAACTATCGGTATGGTGTGCAATATGAGTCCGACCTTACCCGGACAGGCTTGGTTAAATATAACATCCGACAGACCTGTAGTATGATAGCCACTATCTCGTGCAAGTACTATATACGGAGATTTCGTCGGGTCGGTGCAACGAATCCCCAGAACGCACGTACCCTCGATGGGCTTGGCTGTCCTTATACCTGGATTTTTCAGCGAATGGTAGCAAAGCGAGTATTTGTCCCGTGCGACAATGAGAGATATTACCTTGACATTGACGCTGCTGATGACTTTATTGCCGCTGAAAGAAAACGCCTTATCATAGCTGGAGCGATTCTCATAGCATTGTTGCTCATATATGTGGTGTATCTGCTTGTGGTCTATTTCTGACAGCCGGCTGCGACGAGGCCCAAAAAGGAGACAAAAATAACCCGACGAGAGTTTTCCGGACACAGTCTAATGCTTGGAGTGGGTCTTCTCGCCGGCTCTGCCAAAGGCAATTCAGCAGGGCGTGGACCATGAGCGGATAATGCATAGAAAAAACTTGAAAGCAGCCGCGCGTTTGTTAACTTGGTGCGTTAAGCAAGTTTTGGGCGCAGGTATGACGGCAAGAGGAAGCAACGTTCCAAGGTACTACCGAATAAGCTGGCAGATTATCGGCAGGGCTACGCTACAGCGATGAACGGACGGCGCTATGTGATGCGAGGCCTGCTATTTAAAATCCATCTACTCCGCTTTGCGGATAATATTCCGGTGATGATCGAGGTCGGATATGTATCCGTGCCACTCTGTCCCGGCATTGATAAGCAGGACTTCACGGGCTCGCTGTATGAGATATAAGAAAAGCAATACGGCCTGCACCTGACGGAGATCCATCAGATGCTAAGTACGGTTATGATTGATGCAGGCACCGAAAAGTTTTTCGATACAAACGGTCCCATCCCTGCTTTCAGAGTCGAGGGCGTGACATTCCGCGGCAAAGAAGTGATTCTTGAAATGGAAGATTCGACTTACCGAGGTGAGAAATACCTGTTTTCGGTCCGCGCTGGACCGAACGCCGCAGTGGGATGAAGCAAGCAGATGTGCATACAATGTATGTAGCCGGAGCGAAAGATGTATTCACGTGACTTCCTGGAACAGCTATACCGCACGCTATACACGATCCGTGTTTTTGAGACGGAGTGTATCAAGCTTTACCGTCAAGGTTTTATTATCGGTTATTTCCATCCCTACCTGGGCGAGGAAGCGATCGCCACAGGAGCCTGTGCAGCGCTGCGGGAGGACGACTACATTGTGAGCACCCATCGGGGTCACGGGCATTGCATCGCAAGAGGTGGCCAGCTAGAGAAGATGGCCGCCGAGGTCTTGGGCCGGCAGGATGGTTACTGTCACGGCCAGGGTGGCTCCATGCACATTGCTGATGTCACGAAGGGAAACATCGGCGCGAACGGCGTTGTCGGTGGCGGGATACCCATCGGCGTCGGCGCGGCACTGGGCATAAAAATTCGGGGCGGTGACGAAGTTGTAATTGTCTTCTTCTCGGACGGGGCCTCAAACAACGGCGTTTTCGCCGAATCATTGAACCTGGCGGCCATCTGGGATTTGCCGGTCGTGTTTATGCTGGAGAACAATCAGTATGCTGTCTCCAGTCCCATCGAAGAGATGACGCGCGAGCCGGACCTGTACAAACGTGCCGCAGGTTACGGCGTGACAGGCTGGTTGGTGGATGGAAACGATGTGCTTGCGGTTTACGAGAAGACGAAGGATGCTGTGGACACCTGTCGCAAAGGCAAGGGGCCTGTGCTGATTGAGGCCAAGACATATCGTCATGGCGGCCACCACGTGAACGACCCGGGTCTGTATATGCCCAAGGAGCGCATGGAGTATTATAAGGCTAGAGACCCGGTCAGAATCGGCCGCAAGTATCTATTGGAAAAAGGGGGTTGTGCCGAGCAGGACGTTGAGGCCGTCGAGCGGCAAGTCAATCAGCGGATGCAAGAGGCTATAGAATATGCCAAGAACAGTCCCGAACCATCCGTTGAGCAGTTCCTGCAGGAGGTTGAGCAAAATTGAGCGGTGCCGTAGATAATGCAGGCGTACAGACGGATCGACAGATAATGTATCGTGAAGCCCTCAACGAGGCGCTGCGTGAGGAAATGCTGCGGGATGAGAGTGTCTTTCTTGTTGGTGGGGGCATCGGCCGGCGCGGCGGGTCGTACAAAGTCACCGCTGGTTTGCTCGACGAGTTCGGCCCGTGGCGGGTCATTGATACGCCGATTTCGGAGGCCAGCTTCACCGGCGCGGGCGTCGGCGCGGCAATTACCGGGATGCGGCCGGTCGTAGAGATACTTTTTATCGATTTTACATCTTTGATCATTGATCAGATCGTCAATCAAGCTGCCAAATACAGGTTCATGAGCGGCGGCAAGGGCAAGGTGCCGATGGTGCTGAGAACGCAGGGCGGCAGCGGCAACGGCCTGGCGGCACAGCACTCCCAGAGTCTGGAAGCGTGGTACTATCATGTTCCCGGCCTCAAATTGGTCATGCCTTCCACACCTTATGACGCCAAAGGTCTGCTGAAAAGTGCTATCCGAGACGACGACCCGGTCGTTTTTCTTGAGCACAAGCTCTTATACATGAACAAAGGGCCGGTGCCGGAAGCCGAGTATACCATTGAACTTGGAGTCGGTGACATCAAACGCCGGGGAACGGATGTCAGCATCGTGGCATGGTCCAACATGGTCGGCAGGGCACTGTCAGCGGCTGAAAAACTCGCCCAGGAAGGAATCGAAGCCGAAGTCATCGATCCGCGAACTTTGGTGCCGCTGGACAAGCAGCTCATCCTTGAATCCGTGCAGAAAACGGAGCACTTGGTGATTGTGCAGGAAGCCGTCCGCAGGGGCGGTGTGGCCTCCGACATCGCCTCGATTGTGCAGCATGAGGCCTTTGATTCTTTGGATGCTCCGATAGAGATTGTGGCCGGCAAGAATACACCGATACCATTCAACGTCCACTTGGAAAGGGCTTCGGTGCCGCGAGAACAGGACATTATTCAAGCGGTCAAAGGATCGCTCGGTGCGTGAGAGAGATTGGAGGCAAGAAGTATGTCACTTGAGAATATGAAGAAAATGCTTGCGGTCGCCACGACCGGCAAGTACGCGGTCGGTGCCTTTAACATTCTGGACTACAATTCGACAAAGGCGGTCGTACAGGCTGCCGGGGAAGCAAAGGCCCCGGTTATTATTCAAACGTCCGCCAAGACGGTGATATTCTGGGGTGCCACATCGATTATGTCCTGGGTGAGGGAGCTTACCGCTTCAGCGAAGGTGCCGATTGCCTTGCATCTTGACCACTGCAAAGACCTGGATTTGATTAAGCAGTGCATCGAATCAGGCTGGACTTCTGTGATGATCGATGCATCCTCGAAGCCTTTTGAAGAAAATGTTTCTCTGAGTCGGCAGGTTGTCGAGATGGCTCGCCCAAAGGACGTCACCGTGGAGGCCGAACTCGGCGCAATCGTTGGCGTGGAAGATGACCTCCACGTGAAGCACCAGGATGCGCATTTAGCCGATCCGCAGCAAGCGATAGACTTTTGCTCTCAGGTCCAGCCGGACTGTTTTGCTCCGGCCATTGGAACCGCACATGGTGTTTACAAAGGCGAGCCGAAGATTGCATACGACAGACTTGAAGAAATCGCTACGAAAACCGGTGTCCCCATCGCCTTGCACGGTGGCACCGGCCTATCGGACGAGGTCTTCAGAAAGTGCATATCGTTGGGCTGCGCCAAGATCAATATTTCGACGCAATTGAAGTATGCATTCATCGACGGCTTTGTGGGCTACCACAATGCAAACAAGACGGAGTATAATCCGCTCAAGGTTATCGAGGCCCAGTTCAATGAGTTGAAAAAGGGCATAGTGGCCAAGATGGAACTCTTTGGCTGTGCGGGGAAGGCTTAGCAGGAGGCATTACCGATGGCGACAGCGGTGCTCATGCCCCAGGTCGGGCAGGACATAACAACCGCCAAGATCGTTGAATGGCTCAAGCAAGAAAATGACCGGGTGGAAAAAGGTGAGATAATTGCCGTCGTGGAGTCTGAGAAGGCCGCGTTTGATGTCGAGGCGTATGAATCCGGCGTCTTGCTGAAAAGACTGTACGCCGAGGGTCAAGACGTGGAAGTGCTGACACCGATTGCCTATATCGGCAAGCCTGGCGAGGAAGTCGAAGAAGCCGCAGCCGAAAGCAAGGCTGCCGATGACGCGATGCCGACTGCAAGGTCCGGCGAGACCACTGCCGTGCAAGTGACCGAAGGCGGGCCTGGAATTGCTGCCTCACCCTCGGCGCGCAAGTTTGCGCGCGAAAGGGGCATTGACTTAGCTACTGTGACCGGCACCGGGCCGGGCGGAAGGATAACCAAGAAGGATGTACTGGCTGCCGTTTCTGATGAAGCCGTGGTCCGAGAGCGGGCGGGCCAGGCCGATACCGTCATACCGTTCTCGCCCATGCGTGCGCGGATTGCTCAGCGTCTGACCCACAGCAAGCAGAATATTCCACACTTCTACATCTCGATGGATGTCAATATGTCCCAAGCTCTGGCCTGGAGGCAGAAACACAACGACAAGATTCAAACAAAGGTGACGATAACGGATATGATAACCAAGGCGACCGCGGCGGCACTTGTGGAGTTTCCAAAAATCAACGCCCATGTGCAAGCTGACAGAGTTATCCTGAAGAGAGCAATAAACATCGGCGTGGCCGTGTCGGTAGAAGACGGTCTTATCGTGCCTGTGATTACCGACGCCAACAAAAAGAGTATCGATGAAATCAGCAGCATGTCACGGCAGAACGCCGAGGCCGCTCGAGCCGGCAGGCTCAAACCGCAAAGCCCCGGCACGTTTACCATAACCAATCTCGGCATGTATGCGGTCGATACATTTGTCCCCATCATTAATCCGCCGGAATGTGCGATCCTGGCGGTTGGAGCCATTGCGAAAAAGCCCGTGGCAGCGGGTGTGGAGGTCGCCGTTCGTGAAATGATGACCATGACGCTGGCGTGTGACCATCGCACGGTGGACGGGACGTATGCGGCCCAGTTCCTGGAGAGAATTAAGCACTATCTTGAGAATCCAGCTTTATTAGAGGGTTGAGAATGGCAAATCAGCTCAAGGCACTGATTTTCGATTGCGACGGCGTATTGGCGGATACGGAGCGTGACGGCCACCGGGTGGCTTTTAGCAAGGCATTCGCCCAAAAGGGTTACGACATCGAATGGGATGTCCCCCTGTACGGAGAACTATTGAAAGTGGCGGGCGGCAAGGAAAGGATGCGGCATTACTTCCAGGAAAATGGCTGGCCTGAAGAAACATCCGACAAAGATGGTTTAATCAAGGAGCTTCACAAGCTCAAGACAGACCTGTATATACGGATGATCGAGTCCGGCGAGCTGCCGCCGCGGCCGGGTGTAGCCAGACTCGTTGATGAGGCAATCGCTGCAAATGTCCGATTGGCTGTTTGCTCGACCTCAAACGAACGTGCTGTCAATCTCGCAGTGGACAGGCTTCTTGGGCCAGAGCGAAAGGCTGGGTTCGATCTGATTTTGGCTGGGGACGTGGTGTCGAAGAAAAAGCCCCATCCTGAAATATACAATCTCGCCCTGCAGCGCCTTGGACTGCAACCGCAGCAGTGCGTTGTGATTGAAGACAGCCGAAACGGACTTCTGGCTGCCAAGGCTGCGGGCATACCATGTGTGGTCACGACGAACGGCTATACGGAAAATGAAGATTTCGCTGAGGCGGACCTCGTGGTCTCCGAACTCGGCGATCCGCCGAACGTGCAGGTGAACTTGGAGACTATCAAGAGTATTGTGGCCAAGCAATGAGTATCGTTGGAGAGGACTAAATGAAGTTATTTCTGGATACCGGTGACGTGGAAGCGGTGCGAAAGGCGTACGATACGGGCCTAATTGATGGAGTGACAACTAATCCCAGTCACATCGCCAAAACCGGTAGGAGGTTCAAAGAGGTGGTCAAAGAGATATGCTCGATAGTGCCGGGACCTATCAGCGCCGAAGTCCTGGCCGAAGACGCGCAGGGAATGGTAGCCGAAGCCCAGCAAATCACCGCTATTGCCCCGAACGTGGTGGTAAAGATTCCCATGACGGTTGAGGGTATGAAAGCTGTGCCGGTGCTGGAGAAGGAGAAAAACATCAAAACGAATGTCACGATGGTTTTTTCTTCCACGCAGGCCTTCTTGGCGATGAAAGCCGGTGCCGCTTTCGTCAGCATTGTGTTGAGCAGACTGGATGCGATAGCCAATGAGAGCGTTATCCTGGTGGAAGATGCCGTGGCTATAAGAGATAACTATGGCTTTGGATCGGAAATCATCGCCGGCAGTATGAAGACGCAGAACCATATCCTTGCGTGCCTGCGAGCGGGTGTCGATATTGCAACGGTGAATCCGAGTCTTTTCTTCCAGATGTTTAAGCATCCACTTACGGATGCAGGATTAGCACAGTTTGCTAAGGATTGGCAAAAGGTGCCGAAATAAACTGGGAAGGGCCTGCCGTGCCTGAATCCAGACAGACCGTATTGGCTTTTGGCGAAGTGCTGTGGGACATTTTGCCCACCAAGACGATTCTGGGCGGTGCGCCCTTTAATTTCGCTTACCGTGTGAATTCCCTCGGTGATAGGGGGTTAATGGTCAGTCGGCTCGGCCGCGATGAGCTGGGCCAAAAAGCCTTCGATAAGGTTGTGGAGCTGGGATTAGATACCACATATTTGCAGTGGGACGACCAACAACCGACCGGCACCGTCCCTATAACCTTCGACAAGAACATGAAGCCCAGCTTTGTCATTACGCCGGATGTTGCCTATGATTATATCGAATTGACGGATCCGCTGCTTCAAGCGGCATCAGGTGCGGATTGCTTGTGTTTCGGCACGCTGGCCCAGAGAAACAGTACGTCACGTAAAACGCTGGCGGCTGTGATTGAGCACGCGCCAAAGAGCTTGAAGATATTGGACATCAATCTGAGAAAAGACTGCTACAACCAAGAAAGCGTGACATCATCGCTGAAGAAATCAGACATCCTGAAGCTCAACGATGAGGAGCTGGCGGAGCTGGCCGAGATGTTGTCACTGAGCGGTTCAACGATGCCGGATTACTGCCGGCAATTGTTGGGCAAATGGGCCCTTGCGTATTGTTTGGTGACTTTGGGTGACAAAGGTGTCTTTGCGGCTTCCAAAGAGGGCGAGGAGGTTCACGTTCCAGGGTATAAAGTCCGGCTGGCCGATGCCCTCGGCTCCGGCGATGCTTTCACCGCGGGCTTTATAAACAAACTGCTGCGGGGAGAGAGTCTGGCGCGTGCCTGTGAGTTCGGCAATATATTGGGGGCAATCGTCGCCACACAGGCGGGCGCAACTGCTGGCGTCAACAGTGAGGATATCAGTGAATTCGTGAATCAAACCACGCAGCGCGTTGTTCACCCGGACCTTGCGGAGTTCACACTCGAACAGGAGAGAACAGATGGCTCGTGACGCACGGTTGATATTGATTCTCATAGTATGCCAAACGTTGCTGACGATGCCGGTTTCGGCCCGGCCGGTCCCCGGGGATGTTTTTCGAGAGTATATGTGGTATAAAGAGGGCGGCGACGCCGGCGGTGCGCTGCGCATCGGCGGCAGGGTTGGCTATGAAGGGGTAATCACCCTCGATCATGATTTCGATTTGGAACATGCGGTCAAAGCAGAAGTGGTTATTGAAAAGATACTCTGTCACGACAACACCAGAGGTCTTGCCATTCAGATCAATGACCGCGACTGGCTTGAGGTTCCCGAAGCCAAAGCCATACCGTATCCCCAATGGGCGTACCAGCATCATTTCTATCCGGTGGTTCAAGTACCGTTGTCCTTTTTGAAAGCCGGCACGGGCAATCGGTTCGCGATGAAAGTCAGTCAGGAACATCCCTGGAATTGGCCGCAAAATCTCATCTACGGCGTACACTTTCGCATCTACTATGATCCGCAGAAAAAGTCCCATCCGACCGGCAAAATAAGCTCCATTGAATCCGGGGACACAATTGGCTTGAAAACCCAGTTACAGGCCGAAGTGAAAAGGCCCAACGACAAGATCAAACAGGTCGATTACATCGGGCACTATTACGACGTCAACTTTGAGGGCGATGGCATCTATCGTCAATGGCATTATCATTTCTTCCACGGCGACATTATGCACCATATTGGCTCAGTGAATACCGCCCCTTATCAAGTAACGTGGGATACTTCATGGGTGCCCGATCAAAAAGACGGTGTGCAAATTGCCGCCAGAATCATCGACGAGACCGGCATGGTTTACATGACCGAGGCGGTAGGGAGCCTCAAGCTGGTACGGCCAGGCTGGTCGGTCGAGTTGTGCGAACCGTACAACATCCCCACCAAGTGGGTCACGCGAGCGGGAGAGAGACAGGAACGTTTTGATGTCGCCGGCGACTTGAGCAAGGCCGTCGCCGCCCAACTGGTTTGGTCGAGCTGGAGCCCGGGATATATGAATGGCGTCTACATCAACGACAAGAAAGTGTTCGACAGCGAAGGGCCGAGATATGAATACTATGCCCACCACGTGACTCTGGACGATGCGAGCGCTCTTAAGCCCGGCGCCAATGTCCTGAAGACGGGCAAGACACCAAAGATAAACGGCAAAATGGTCCACGGCATGGAGGTGAATTGGCCCGGCATCATGGTCTTAATTCAATACAAGAACCAGTAGTGTGGTCTGCGGATTGATTTCGTGCCGAATGGTATACGAGAAAGCGAGGTCGTTATGAACAATAAGATATGTATGGGAATATGGGGTATGACGAATCTGCGAGACCGCTTCAACGTCAGCGGCTTCGGAGAAGAGGTCGCGGTCATCGACCGGATCAAGAAGGTCGGCGAAACGGAGGGGGTCGACGGGATTGAGCTGCACGTTCCAACGGAAATCGATGACTCCAATGCTGCTGAAATTGAAAAGGTCCTCAAAGACTACAAACTACAGATGGTCCAGCTTTGCGGCCACACCTGGACCGAAAAACAATACAAGTTTGGTGCCCTCGGGGACACGGACGCGAAAGTGCGCTCTGCGGCCGTGGATCGCGTCGAATGGGCGCTGGATATGGGAGCGAGATTCGACGTACCCATCAGCGTGCTGTGGCCCGCAACGGACGGCAATGATTTCCCGCTGCAGACGGACTACGTGGGCCTTTACGACCGCTATGTTGATTCGGTCCGACAAATCCTCGATTATCTCCACAAGAACAAGTACAAAACCAAAATCTGTGTTGAGCCCAAGCCGTTTGAGCCGCGTTCGTGGATCATGATGGGGACGACCGCCGCTGCACTTTGCATCGTCCAGGAAGTGAACGACCCCAACTTTGGAATGAATATTGATGTCGGCCACAGCCTTATCGCCAAGGAGAACATCGAAGACATGTTTTCGTTGGTCCTGCGGGCAAAGAAGCTCTTCCACACGCACTTCGACGATAATGACCAGCAAGCCGACTGTGACATTCCACCCGGCTGTGCTAACTTCATTCGTCTCGTGAGCATCATCTACGTGCTCGACCAGGAAGGCTACGATGGATGGTTCGGCCTGGATTTGTTCCCATATCGAGACGACCCGATAGATTTCATGAAGCTGTCGGTGGAGAATCTCAGGTTAGCGCAGCGCGTTGTTGATTTAATGAATGAAAAAGGCGCAAAAGAGCTGCGGGCCAAAGGAACAGACGGGCCGGCTATGTCCAGGCTGATACGGGACTGCATGAGAGAGGCGAAATAGAAAGGATCATGCCATGAAGAAAATGAAAGGACCCGGTATTTTTCTGGCTCAATTCTTAAGGGATGAAAAACCATACAATAGCCTTGAGAACATCGGCAAATGGGTAGCCGGCCTCGGTTACAAGGGAGTCCAGATTCCGACGTGGGACCCACGGGTGATAGACCTGGACAAGGCCGCCGAATCCAAAGCCTACTGTGACGAACTCAAGGGCAAATTGAAGGACATGGGCTTGGAAGTCACAGAGTTGTCGGCTCATTTGCAGGGGCAGGTCCTGGCCATTCACCCTGCCTATGAGATTGCTTTCCAGCCTTTCTATCCGCAAGGCCTGAAAGACAAGCAGAGGGTTGAGTGGGCGACGGAGCAACTGAAAAAGGCGGTGACTGCCTCGGCGAATCTGGGGACCGATAGCGTGCCGGTCCTCTCCGGCGGCTTTGCGTGGCACATGATATATCCCTGGCCGCAAAGGCCGCAGGGGCTCATTGACGAGGCCTTCAAGGAGCTGCACAAGCGCTGGAAACCTGTGCTGGACTTGGCCAAAGAAAAAGGTGTTGTGATATCCTATGAATTGCATCCCGGCTCGGACATATTCGACGGCGCAACGTTCGAGATGTTCCTGGATGTCTCCAAGAACCACCCGGCTGCGTGCTTGTGTTACGATCCGAGTCACTTTCTCTTGCAGCAGCTCGACTACCTTGCGTTCATCGGGCTTTATGGCGAGCGGATTAAGTCGTTCCATGTGAAGGACGCCGAATTCCGGCCGTCCGGGCGTGTGGGCGTGTATGGTGGGTACGAATCTTGGTCTAAACGAGCAGGGCGGTTCCGGTCTCTCGGCGACGGGCAAGTTGACTTCACGCGGGTATTCACTCTGCTGACCGAAGCTGGCTATACCGGCTGGGCAGTCCTGGAATGGGAGTGCTGCGTCAAGAGCCCCGAGCAGGGCGCCAGAGAAGGAGCACCGTTTATTGCCGACCATATAATCGAAGCTACCGAGGTTGCCTTTGATGATTTCGCGGGCGGCAAGACCGACGTGCAGCGAAACAGGCAGATTCTCGGTTTGCAGTGAAAACCGTGGCGCATAGTGTGAAGATAATAAGGAGGTAAAAGCAAAATGGTTATTGAAATAGTTCGCAGGGCTGTCGTGGGCTTGATTGTATCGGCTTTGGCTTTGCCGCTTCTTGCAGTTGCTGACGTGGCGTTTCATCATGTTATTGTAGACGACAGTGTCAGAGACCCCTGGGCAAAGATCATAGGTGACATCAACGGCGACGGCTTTGCCGACATCGTGATCGGCGGCCGCAAAGGGCCTTTGGTATGGTACGCCTATCCACAATGGGAAAAAGCAGTCATCGCGAAGGGGGGATACCGAACCGTAGACGGCGAACTGGGTGACATCGACGGCGACGGAGACCTGGATGTGGTCATGGGCGGCCTTATTTGGTACGAAAACCCGCGGCCCAAAGAGAATCCGGGCAAGAAGCTCTGGCAGGCACACAAAGTCGCCGACCATCCCACGCATGATGTGGAGCTTGGTGACCTGGACGGCGACGGCGATATCGACATCGTTACCCGAGATCAGTCGGAGTTCGGACATAAAGCGGGCAACAAAATCTATCTCTGGTACCAGGATAAACTTGGCGGATGGACGAAGAGGGAGATCACCTGT
>Ga0180433_10006080_pt1 | contig 15994 bp, 13 predicted proteins | sample SS_ome_8_FD_132980 | JGI IMG/M metagenome (GOLD analysis project Ga0180433, IMG submission 132980) | Hypersaline lake sediment archaeal communities from the Salton Sea, California, USA - SS_1_D_1 metaG | ecosystem: Environmental > Aquatic > Non-marine Saline and Alkaline > Hypersaline >... | reverse complement strand
TCAGATCTATAAGCATCTTACTTCCACCTGCTTGTTCCACTAGACGCTTAATTGGTGCAGAACCCGGGACAACGATGGCAACAACCTTATTAACCGCGATGATATTACCGAATCCAACATGTATCAACTCAGTGTTCAACAATGTTCTCCTTACAACTCACAGATGCTAGATCCTGCCAAAATCCCGAATAAGATACATCAGCGGCTTCTGCGTTGTCAATACTTGTTCCGCCTTGTGCAATCAATCCCGCGATTGCCAGCATCATCGCAAGACGATGATCTCCGTGACTATCACACTCAGCAGCATGTAGCTTTCGTCCGCCGCGAATTATCATTCCATCCGGTAATTCCTCGATCACAATTCCAAACTTTGACAGTTCCTTAACTGTCATAGCAATTCTGTCGCTCTCCTTCACCCTGAGCTCCTGCGCATCTCTTACAATCGTTTCTCCCTCTGCCACCGAGCCTGCCAGAGCCACAAGGGGTATTTCATCAATCAACCGCGGAATAATATCGCCACCTATGCTTACTCCTCTTAAAGAACTCGTTTCTATAACTATATCAGCTACAAATTCGCCACCAATGTCATTCTGGTTTCCTATCTCAAATTTAGCACCCATTAGTTGCAACACATCTAATATACCGTTGCGGGTACGATTAATTCCTACATTTTTCAACATCAATTTGGCTGCCGGATGTATAGTACCGGCCACTAACCAGAAGGCAGCAGCACTGATATCACCGGGGACTATTACATCCAGAGCTTTCAGGGTACTCGACGACACGCGTATTTCATTTCCAGTAGTTTCAATTGAAGCACCCATAGCCTTGAGCATCCTCTCGGTATGATCACGAGAAGCCATCCGTTCTATTACAACCGTTTTGCCGTTCGCATACAGTCCTGCGATTAAAAGTGCCGATTTTAGCTGAGCGCTAGCTATTGGCAGATCGTATTCTATGCCTTTTAGGCCGCCTCCCTTTATTACTAGAGGGGCCTTTGAATCATTGTCCCGCCCCCATATCTGAGCGCCCATGAGTCTAAGGGGATTTATTATCCTCGACATGGGCCTCGATCGCAACGACGCATCTCCTGATATTACAGAGAGAAAAGGCTGCGCGGAGAGCAATCCGGTGAGAAGACGCATTGTAGTGCCGCTGTTTCCTGCATCAAGTATGTCTTCTGCTTCAGTAAGTTGTGTACCTTTAACCAGAATATTATTGTCTCCACATACCTCAATGGGTACACCGAGCTTTTGCAGACAGTTTACGGTAGATAGACAATCCTCTGACTGGGCGAAATTACCTATGCGGGCGCTGCCACTTGCTATACTGTTTAAAATAACAGCACGATGAGATATTGACTTATCTCCTGGTACTTCGATCTCACCTTCAAGCTTCTTTGCACAGGTTACCCGTTGTATCATCGCTTGTCCTCTTGTGCCCAGATATCTCTCGCCTGTTTAGCCTGATACAACATATTAAAAGTGTTCTCGCTATCGTCGTTCGCTATGACCAATCGATACTTTTTTAATTCATCTATGTATATATCTATCCATTGCAATATGGAATCTCTATTCGTGAGGCATATGTCTCGATTCATGTCCGGATTACCAGAAGCAAGACGGGACATATCGCGATATCCACTTGCAGCAAGTTTAGCCATGTCAGGCCATTGAGGAGTTCCCGTAGTTGCAGAAACAAATGCTGATGACAACAATATCGGGAGATGGCTCACAGCCGCAACTAAAGAGTCGTGCACATGTGCATCAATGATCAGCGGTATAGCCCCAATCGATTGAACCAGGCCTGCTAACATCTCCAGAGCGCCATTGCTCGCCCTCGGTGACGGCGATAGACAGTATATGCATCCTTCGAATAGCTCTGGCTCCGCTTGCTCTAGGCCTGACGTTTCCTTCCCCGCCATCGGATGTCCGCCGATAAAATTAACACCTTCGGGTAAAAACTCGTCTGCCCACCTTACTACATCAGCCTTAGTACTACCGACATCTGTAATAATACACCCAGGTTTAACATCAGAGGAAATCACTCTGAAAATGTCTCTGATTTTCAGTACAGGTGTTGCAATTACTATTAAATCGATATTAGTTACACAAGACCTTAAATCCATCGCTGCTGAGTCAATAACACCCTGCTGCAACGCTGCTGAACAGGTCTCCGAACGCCGACTGTATCCCAGAATATGAACGTTATAGTTTCTCGAATTCTGTTTAAGGGCCAGGGCCAGGGAGGCTCCTATTAACCCCAGACCGATTATGCTTATATTTAGTGTAGGTGAACTCAAAGTAACTACCTCATTTTTTAAGTCAAATGATCATACCACTCTTGAGGAACTATTAGAGATAGCAGAGATATGCTGATGGATAATACAGAACCAGTTATTCGATATCGTTAAATGGCAACCATGGTTCCTAAAAGTACGTAGCCTCGTCATGTCATGATGTATTATAGCATAGTATATGTAGTCACCAAACCGAAAAATGAACAGCTGCCATCTCCTAAACAACTTCTCTGCTACATCATGAACTGATTAAATTTCTTTTAGCTTCAAACATGTGATAAAATGAGGTTAGCATTCCGAGGGAGGAACCATGGACGCCCATCGCGAGATATTCTTTGAAATCCCATACGCATGGATAATATATATACTCGCCGCCATATCAATTACAGCCCTTGCCTATGCCTTCTACAGAAGGTTAAAACTCTGGCGAGCAGGTACCAGGGATGATTCATTCTCCAACATTGGCCTGAAAACAAAAGCCTTTATTCGTACAGGTATTGTCGATGGTCTCCTTCATAGAAAGATATTAAGAGACCGTTATTCAGGGATATTCCATATTCTTATCATGTGGGGAGCATTACTTCTTCTTTTCGGCACTGCACTCGATGTCATCAGTCATTATATAGTCGATTTCCTGCATGGTAATACTTACCTTGCAATATCCTTTCTCGCCGATCTTGGTGGTGTGATGATCATACTAGGCGTGATCGCACTTGCAGCAAGACGATATATACAAAAACCGGACCGTCTTGACAACAGGTTCGATGATTGGGCAGTGCTCTATCTGATTTTCGTAATAGTTATCTCCGGCTTCATCGTCGAAGGTCTGCGCATGGTAGTTACTGATGCAACCTTCACTGAACAGCCTATAATGTCCGAATGGGCACCCTGGTCTTTCTTTGGATTTGCATTTGCTAAAGCATTTGAAGGTGGCGGAAGAGATTTACTCTTTACCTATCAAGTGCTCTGGTGGTTCCATTCGATCCTGGTAATTGGAGCCATTTTCTATATTGCTCTTCGTTTGTCGAAACTCACTCATATTGTGGTTTCTCCCATCAATGTATTATTCCGATCATCCAGACCAAAAGGTGCCCTAAGGCCCCTGGACCTTTCTGTCAATCCTGACCAAGTGCCATCATATGGAGCATCGGAGATATATCACTTCACTTTTAAGGATCTTCTTGATCTTGATGCCTGTACACGTTGTGGTCGGTGTCAGGAACTCTGCCCAGCATATCTAAGCGGCAAGCCGCTTTCGCCAAAGAACCTTATTCAGAATCTTAAAGCGTCACTAACCGAGCAGGGACCTATTATTCTTAAGTCAGACCGCTGTGTGAACGATCCATTCGACGGCTGTCGATTGATGATGAGTGATGTGGTTACAGAAGACGAAATTTGGTCCTGTACTACGTGTCGATTTTGTCAGGAACAGTGTCCGGTTTATATTGAACCCATCAATAAGATCATAGAAATGAGACGTAACCTCGTCCTCGAGCAGACTAAATTTCCTGAGACTGCTATGAGTGCATTAAGAAGTATGGAACAGAGGGGGCACCCCTGGCAGGGCATAGTCGCTACCAAGGAAGACTGGGCAGAAGGGCAAAATGTTAAACTGATTGGCGAGAACGGTCAAATCGATATACTCTACTGGGTTGGCTGTACGGCAGCCTTAGAAGAGAGAAATATAAAAATAGCAAAAGCCGTGGTAACCCTACTACGTGCTGCTGATGTCAATTTTGCTATCCTGGGCAATAAGGAGAGTTGCTGTGGAGAACCGGCTCGCAGGATAGGAAACGAATACCTGTTTCAGACGCTTGCTAAAAAAAATATAGACGTGATGAAAAAATATGAGATAAAGAAAATTGTCACTTCTTGTCCCCACTGCTTTAACACCATTAAAAACGAATATCCACAATTTGGCGGCGATTTCGAGGTTGTCCATCATACCGAGTTCCTCGCCGATTTAATCAAGCAAGGCAAATTAAAGGTTTCCCAGAACTTTACTAAAAATACTACCTATCATGACTCATGTTATTTAGGCAGATACAATGATATTTACGCCGCGCCGCGACTCATTTTGCAGAATGTTATGGACAACGGGAATGGACCTCTCGAGATGGAACATACTATGAACAAGGCTTTCTGCTGCGGTGCTGGTGGTGGCAGGATGTGGATGGAAGAGCAGATTGGCAGGAGAATAAATCAAATGAGAACTGAAGAAGCCATTGATGTTAAAGCCGAGGTAATTGCTTCTGCATGCCCCTTCTGCCTCCAGATGTTTGAAGACGCAATAAAAAGCCTTGAGCAAGAGGGGTCGATGAAGGCCATGGATATCTCTGAGATTTTATTGTCTAACCTAAAAGAACAATAGTGCATATATATAGTATCATTTTACCCATTCACGTGGTTTTCGCAGAAGGTATCCCCACATACCACCCAGGACATAAAAAATTACCTTCCATTCTCCTAATATCCGAGAGTAATGCCATATATACTTGGGGAATATTAGTATGAATCTCACACCAAGTACTATAAGCTGCCGCTTATTAAAATGCTTCTCAAGAAATATAAAACGTCCCCGGGTAGCATAATAAACAGGTCTACCTGTGAGTCTCTTCTGTTTTTCAGGTGGAAGTGCTTTATGCCAAATCTTCGAATCAGGGACGAATAGAATCTTGTATCCTTGTTGTATCGCTCGAAGACAGATATCAACATCTTCCCACCCAAAAAAGAATCTCTTATCTAACATCCCTACTTTTTCTAAAACCTCACGGGTAATTACCATATAGCACCCGCAAATCCAACCAACTTCTTTCATTTCATTAAATAATCCACTATCTACAGTCCCACTGCCATATATAGGCGTTTCGCCCGTTTCGTAATCAAGTAGTCCGCCTGCAAACCAGATCATTTCGGGATTTTCGTAACAATAGACCTTACCACCAGCAATACCTACATCATTATTAGACTCCAAAGCTTCTATAACTGGTTGGAGAAAATCAGGGGAGACCACCGTATCATTATTTAGCAGCGTAACGTATTTAGCTCCTCTAGCCAGCGCTTCCCTTATTCCGATATTACATCCCTCGGCAAAACCGTAATTTTTTTTATTTGTAATTACAGTGATAAAATCTTCGTAATTTTCCTTTAAAACTATGGCATCGTCTCCCCTCGATGCATTGTCGACTAATAATATTTCGTAGTTGGAATAGGTCACCTTTTTAAAAGAATCCAAACATTCCATTGTATCTTTGAGGTTATTCCAATTTACGATAATTATCGCTACTTTGGGTGAGGACATCAGGAGCCACCTTTGGCTTTCCTTGCTACCGCTACAACGTAACCTGAGCTAGTAAATTCGTTATCTATGAATTGATGTATACCTTTATCCCTTTCGACCGAGTTATCGGCAAGTGTAACGTCACATTGACCATATAACGTAATATCACAAAAATGGTTTCTCAACAATTGTTCGAATTCTACCGGCCAGAACTCCCTTACATGAAATCTATTAGACGGTCTATCTTCGTTTGGAGAGAATATCCGTTTGTTTGGCGTGGAACAGATCAACATGCCTCCCTTTTTTAACACACGATGAAACTCAGAAACTAGCATTTCGTATTCATATACATGTTCAATAGTCTCGAATGACATGATTATGTCAAATACATCAGAACAAAAAGGTAGACGCGCGCCATCAGAACATAGGAAAGTCGTCTTATCGCTGCCATACCAATGGTTAGCGTACTGCACTGCCTGTATGGATATATCTGCACCAATAGCTCTTCTCGCTCCCCTTTCCACTACATGACCTATTCCATAACCCGTCCCACAAGCCATATCGAGCACGTACTTTCCCTTGACGAATTCACCTGCAAATATATACCGATCAATATGTTCCCGGTATACTTCAGGAAACGTTTTTCCAGGAACAACCCTCTCTCCAGTAAATTCTATATCAATCCTATTTGCATCCATCTATATGTACCAAAGCTATTCTAACACATTAGCTAATCAGGTGATTAAATCTATAGTAGTAATTAAACAGATTCCCTGTTTATCAACTGTGATTAGGAAAGTGAAGTTTTGAGGAAAAAAGAAGCCCCTCTATGAAGAGGGGCGACAATGTTATCAACGAAAATAATTAATGAGACATAAAGGGCGTTGGTCTTGGCGTAGTATCACTGATATCGATCCACCCCTGGCGTAGTGCCAACACTACTGCGTGAGTTCTATCATTAGCGTCCAATTTATTGAGAATCGACGTGACATGGTTCTTGATTGTCTGTTCGCTTATGCCTAGTACATGCGCTATTTGTTTGTTTGAATATCCTTCTGCCACATACTTCAACGTCTCGGTTTCTCTTGGAGTTAACGGTGTTGCCAGAGTCTCCATTGCCTTTCCCATGAGAGACAGATCCTGGAACTGTCGTAGCACTTGTTCAGCTACTCGCGGCCTGTTTAACAGACAATCATTTATCGGTCGATCGCCTCTGTGAATCCTTCTTACCGCATTAGCAAGCTCATCAGGAGCAATATCCTTTGTCAGATAGGCTACGACACCTATTCTTATTGCCTGAAAAAGCTGTTCATCATCTGGACTTGATGTAAGTGCTATAACTGCGACATTCGGACATCGTGCAGTTATCTGTCTACCCAAATCAAGGCCACGTAATAATGGAAGATCTACATCAAGAAGTACGACTGCCGGCATGAATGCTTCTACAAGGCCTACCGCTTCATTATCTGGTGCGCATTCCCCCACTACCTCAATATCGCTACTAGAACTCAATGCCTGTCGTATCCCTTGACGGTAGAGCGTTTGTTTATCAACAACGAATACGTTGATTTTCTCCATAATTATCCTCCGTTATAGTAGTACTGGTATCCTTAGTGAGCTTATCATAGTACTTATTTACCTGTCCATAGTACTTTATTCCTAATCGAAACCCCCATTTAGTCCTACTTTCTTACTTATTATACTACTTTCTTACTTTCTTACCTTAGCGAAGTGGACTTTACCATACATTAATGACTTTGTCAATACTTTTTTATCCAAAAATATAATTGTTATATAAGAATAGTATTACCTTCATACTAGCAGTCATAATTGTATCTTCGAGTCGATTTAGGTCATTGGGTTTTCCAATATGACAAAACGAATAACATATACGGGAGGAAAAACACGTTCGCCCTGAGCTTGTCGAAGGGTTCTCATCGAACAGTGTTTTTACGTCATGTTCATGGTTCGACAGGCCTGTACTGAGCATGGTCGAAGTGCTCACCACGAACGGCACTATAATATATTACTAAGCGGCTCGCTAACTGCCCTGCGCTACCGTCTCTCTTCCTATCACTGATGTGATCTGAAATATTTCCCAAGAGGGAATCTTAGGGGGGATCAACAGTCGAGCAGTACGAAGACAGGGGATCTGGGAGGAGCCTGTCTCAAAAGAGGGTGTCCTTCCAAATAATGGAAGGACCGGGTCCTTCCGCTCCGCGAAGGATCGTCGTGTTCGTGGTTCTTCCGATATCAGAAGAATCTAAGGATGTCCCCGAACCTAAATATCCCCCAAGATGGAGCCATAGCGAACATCCTTCTTGGGAAGGACTGGGGGGATCGAGGGGGTTGAAAAAAAACTTTTGAGACAACCTATGGGGGTATCCCCAGTTAGAAAACAGGCTGTCCGAAAAGTATATGTCATTCTGAGGGAGCTTAGGCGACCGAAGAATCTTTGCTATGATCAAGCGAGATTCTTCACTTCGTTCAGAATGAGAGTGTATGGATTTTCAGACAGCTTGCGAGGGGGTTGATCAAAGATTTTATTAAATCGATACATCCAATCTCGATTACGGGTAGGAACCGTTGAATCCTGCGTACCATAAACCGTCTTTTTTATAACATCCGTAAATTTTCCCGCCTCTGCCTATTATCCATGTGTAACTGCCATTATCGCTCCATAGATTACCATTAAACACGGCGCTGCTTGATCTTGGGTACTCCACTATGTATAAATGTTTTTCTCCTGTTACAGGGGCTGCCGTGCCAGGATTGCTGTCCCCGGGATCAGCTACATCTTTCGATATGTTGACCAGTAATCCCATCCAGATAGCAGCTAACGAAATATCGTTATCGTCGACTTCTTCACCTTCGTTATATGCCTGATCCTGATTCAGGTCAATGTACAGAAGTGGATTGCCTTGATTATTACTAACTTCGTCTGAAGGCTTAATATCCGCGGCTTTTCCATTTGTGGTTGGGAAATAGTGATCCGCGGCCATACCATCTATGTCGCCCCACCGCCAGATGCCTTCGTCATTATATGGTCCTCTATGGACATCCGTCCAGAAAAAAGCCACCGTAGTCCAGATTGTTTCCTTATCATCGCGAAACTGCGTTTCACTACTTCTTTTCACTGTTCCTAAGAAGTTAGGCACAACCACAGCAACAAGTATCGCCAGAACAGCGATGGTTATTATTAGCTCGATTATAGTGAACGCTCGATTATTCGTACGTAAAATGTTAATCACCTAACTATGCCCTACTATTAACTACGTTCCACTAAATAGCATAATCTTACACTCATTGAAAAAGAGCCCCGCAGCAGTACGGGGCTCTTTCATGCCGAGCTCGGCTAAGTAAAAAACCTGATCTTTACATCACGGATAATTACCGCTGAAGCCTGAGTACCAAGTACTTCCACTAAGGTAAGCACCATAAACTTTGCCATTCTTACCTACGATCCAGGTGTATGTACCGCCAGGCGAAGCGGGATTACCATTATAAGTCGCGCTGCAGGAACTTGGAAATTCGGTGAGGTACATTGACTCCTCACCAGTAATTGGTGCAGCACTACCACGATCATTTGTTGCACTTACAGCTGCTGCTTCATTTATCAGCAATCCCATCCAAATAGCTGCAGCAGATATATTTCCGTTATTAACCGCACCACCTCCAAAATCTAGCCTTGGATTGTCTTGGGAATCAGTAACACCAAGATTCTCTGTGATATCTACAGCTGAACCGGATGTAGTCGGGAAATAGTGACCCGTACTTCCATTGGCCTGCCATTCGCCAGCATTAGGTCCTGCATGTACATCTCCATAGAACGTCGCAACAGAAGTCTGTATAGTTTGTTTATCAGAACCATAGGCCTGGCTGCCGCCACGGCCAAACAGTCCCATCACGTTGGGTACCACGACTGCCGCCAGTACACCGAGGATGGCGATTACGATCAATAACTCGATCAGGGTAAAGCCTCGCTCCTTTTTTCCAATCCTTATAATTAGCCTCTTCTTCATTTGTCACCTCCTTTCCGGCATAGCTCCAAATTTTATATATCCTTCTACAGGCTAATATAGCTGTAGTTCAAGGTCTATAGGGTGATAGTACTGAAGCATCTGTACATTTAGTAGGGTATGATCATTGGAGTAAGGCATGTGACTTTTTAACCACTTCTAATACTCGTCCGGTTCCAGATCCACCGAAACGGCACCTTTACTATCAATACGCCATACACCATCATCATGATGTCTGGGGAGGCGTTTTACACAATCAGGGTAGAACGAGTAAGTCTTGCCACCATCTGTGAAGCTGGCATTAAAGTCGATAGGAGCGTATTCACCGTCAGGGGGCAATTGCCCGGATGCAGTAGGTACCTTGCCCTGGCTTTTGAGTACGTATTGCCCTAATGCTGTGTCAACAGTACTGATATCTGTACTCATCGATGCCTCGCGACTGCTGCCAAACACTCCCGATACCAGAAGAACCACCACTACAACAACAATCATGAAGATAATGAGCACCCCGATGAGTTCCATTAAACTGAATCCGCTTTCGGAGTTCATTTTCGTGTTGCGTTTCATTGATTTAAACATCGTACCAACCATTTACCTTGTGGTTATTTGTCTCACTCTTTCAATTCTAGGTAGACCTGTACGTATCCACAATAGCGATATCGGTTCATTTAGCATGGTGATTTGGTACCATATAATGTTTGGTTCCTTGAAGTAGCCACATAGGAGTGATATAAGAAGAATATATGGATTAATGTAGACTAGATCTTTTCCAGCAATGAGGTCAGATTTACCATCGCGACCTGATAAACGTCAAGTATAGAAGGCCCCCATATTAACGTAAGAACCATGCCGCCGGCAAGAAAGGGGCCAAAAGGAATTGCATCTTTACGGCCTTTAACCCTGAATAGCAGGAGGAATACAGCTACAAGACCACCGTAGAGGATTCCCACCATTAAGGCAACAAAAATCAGCGGAAATCCGCAGGCCAATCCCATAAACAGCGCCAGTTTAACGTCTCCCATCCCAAGACCATCAGGGAAAATCAGGAATGGCAGCAGCATCAATGTTAAACCAATAGCACCACCCAGCAATGCGGTGAGTGGACCTATCTCGAAACCAGCCCAAAACCATGAAAATAATAACGCTACTATCATAGCAGGATAAATTATTTTATTAGGTATAATAAGATGCTCCAGATCAATAACAAAGATGACCAGCAGAATACTTACATAGGTTAAGGCAATTACGAGCTGCAGCGTCCCTCCCCAAGAAACATGGTACAGAATATACCAGGTAAGAAAAACAAACAGCATTACGCTGGCAATTTCTACAATAATGACTCTCACCGGAATCTTAATCCCACAGTAGCGACAACGTCCCCTCAGCCATAGGTAACTCAAAATAGGAATAAGATCGGGGATTCCCAATCTCTGACCACAGCTATCACAGTGTGATGGTGGACTGACTATTGACCCGCCTCTTGGTATTCGGTCAATACACAGGTTAAAGAAGCTGCCAAAAGCCAGCCCAAAAATACCTGCCATGATTAAACTCATAACTGACATAACTGACATGTCTATATCCTATCTCGAAATGTAGTCCAGTCCATTTCAAAGAAAAACTAATGCCTCCCGGGAGACTGGCGCTTTACTTTTTCCCTTTAAGCATTAGACCTACATGGGTCAAATATTTGGCCTGTGGAAACTCAGGTGGGCAGTTAATAGAAATATCAACGCTGGCAACTTCGCGTTCGGTCATTTCTACTACGCCCATAACAAGCTCAGGATCTACAGCAAGCTCTCCGCAGAGATACACTGCAGCGTTTTCGCTCAACGGATTTTCCAAATTGGTGCGATTATAATAGTCTATAGCCCTGGGCAGTTCATTGAGTACCGCACGACATGCCTGTTCAGAATCAACTGCCCCTCTAATAGCCACACTACGAAATACCGCAGGTTTGTAATCAGCGACGATTATTACTTCCACACTGTCAATCTCAGCGTGAACGACAATTCCTTCCTTACAACCAACTGCGCGAGCCAGGGCAAAAGGCATAAGTTCGACGTCCTTTAATTGAACACCGGCGGCCTTGCATGCATCCACCAGATTTATGACATTGGTCCTGGGAACTGTGAGAACGTAGACCTCCTGTTTATCAGCTCTTTTCGGCATGGGATAACAATAAACATAATCGCCTTCCAGCGCTGCTGCAGTTGATGTCCTTTTCAATTCTCTCATTGCCAAATCTTTTATCTGGCCCTTTTTTACATTTGCGGGAAGTGATAGGATCTGCGCACTGCTGCCATTGCTGGGAAGCGCACAGACAATACCCTTCTTTGGCATTTTATTCTCTTCAACGGCGGCGGAAAGCACTTTGCCAATTTCATGTGGTTCAGATACAATGCCGCCCATTGCCCATCGAGATTCAATGGGAATGTCCAACCATTTATCGACCTTGTTGCCGGAAAAGGTGAGTACTCGTACTGCTGCACCTTCGATACTCATACACATATTCATTGCCTGTTCCCCCTATTCCTTATATTTACATATTTTTCATACATGAGCGTGGTCATGACTGACTAAGCACAACCAAAGTAAATGTAGTGGTCCATTTTTCTCCCTCGCTTGCCTTAGCCAGACTAACGTTTTTGAACTTCAGTGTTGGGAAATCGCCCTGTTCCATACTCGTAAGAAAAAGGCTGGTATTGTTGAGCAGTCCCTCGACTTTTATGTTAATCTCAGATTTATTGTAGGTATTACCACCTATTGTTTCGGTTCCGGACTGAGTTATAGAGGAAAGACTGACCAGGGTAACACCGCGCCTGCTTGCCTCATTTGCCAGATCAAGCTCTAACTGATCCCTATTAATCGACTCCGGAAATTTATTGACAGCTTTGGCGGTAGCAATGCCACTGTTAAGCTCATCTAATTGTTTCTGCAGTTCATCCACATTGTATTGTTGTCGAACCTGCATTAATTGAGTGTTAGCCAGCAATCGCTCTTGCTCGACCTTGTGTAGATCGTCTGCTGCTGTCTTGCCTGCAGTAAAAAACATGTAGATAAGCGCCACTAAGATAATCGCTACGACAGCGAGCGCAGTTATTGCTACATTATTTTGCACCCACGTAATCACTACTTTCGTATTCATGAGCCACCTCCGGCCTGTACATCAAAGGAGAGCGAGAACTGCCCCGTACTCGCTTCCCAGCTTAACGTCTTGACACCGCTAAAGAAACGATCTGCCTCTAACTTAGCCATATAGGCAGTTTCTCGCTCAAAGTTATTAGCGATCCCCTGAACTGTTACCACTTTTCCGTCGGTTCCACCCTGGGTAATCGAAGTAATTGAAACACCCCATGGAACATTTTCGCGCACACTGCTGGTGACATAACCCCATTCTACTCTGGCATCGGTAAACGTTTCGTAATCGCTGTTCATGGTATCGTATTTGTTCTTCTCTACCTGTTTCGCCGCAACTTCGTCCTTCAATGCCACTGCTTCCGAATTGGTCTTAAGCATTGTTATTTCTTGCTCTATACCTGCTATTTTGGATTGAATATCATCTGCCTCTGCCTGTTTTCCCGCTTTATCAGAGTAGAAATGAAAGCAGCCAAAACCCAATATAAGCACCGCTACTATGACCATCAGCGTTTGGGGCTTTACCAATGGTTTTGGTTTCAATTCATCCGGTAAAAGATTTATCTCCATATTCATGCGTTGCCTCCTATTCGATCGTATATTGATAGCTCAATGTGCCAATCGTAAAGTTGTATCGTTCAGGCTGTGGTGCCGTAGCCTCCGTTTTCATCGACATAATTACGTACATAAGATTGGATGCATCCCATGCATTCCCAATTTCTAAAAAGGCATCGGTATCGCTCCTATCGATATAGTCAATGACCTCAAAGGTATCAATATCCATACCCGTCATCGTCTCGTTGCCATCCGAAAGCCATTTACTATTAAAGATATCATTATCATTTGGGGATGTATCGGTTGGATCAATCAGGAACAGATAGTCGGGTTCAGTACGCCCCTTAAATTTCGCAAAATCTCCAGTTTGCCAGCCACCATCACCTTCACCGACACAGTATGTCATCTTACCATCAACTATCCCTTTCAACTCATCTTCAAACACTCCTTCAGGTATGTTAAAACCCTCAAGTGTAAAAAGCCTGCCCGTATTTTCTTTAGTATATAGAGGCATATCCTCATTATGTATCGGATCCCATATGTATAGATGGTGGGATGTTTCGCTTGGGCTGTCATATACTACAATCAACGACCAACCCGAGTAAGACCAGTTAGGCCATAAAAGCATTATGTCCAGAGCGTCTTCGCTACCCAGAGTAGCATCAACACCCCTGACATCGTATCTGCCGTTACCACAACCTTGTTCCTTAATCAACGACGTAACATCCGCATAGCAGACATAGCTGTGCCCCTGAGTAGCAGCACCTGAAAAGTTCCGCTCATATACAGGGCTCAAATCCTCACCATAACCACCCCAGGCACTATGTTCCACCTCTTCCCAGTATTCGCCTGTGTAGTCTATTTTTACTTGAAATTCGTCCTCAATGGGTAAAATTAAGGAATACAGTGGATCAAGCAATGTTACATTGCCGGTATCATAATCAACTGTATAATTGCCCGGACCGAGAAGGGACTCAGATACTGAGTATTCAACTGTTAAACTACCACAAAGACAACCATCATCCAGATAGACTATGCTATTTTCACGATCAATTGAGTAGTGGTTTCCCAATTCCAGCTCTCTAGATGAACCATACACACTGTAGCTCATGGTAACGTTGCCTCCAAGGTCATCATCAATAAGAACCTCTCGGCGATCGCTAATCAGGTCATATAATTCGCTGTCCAGTACATCACTATAGTATGCTACGTAATCAATAGTTACATTGCCTCCGCTCGAACCAGGATTCGTAACACTAATTGATGCGGGAACAGTTTCATTTCCATAACGTATCCATGTATAATTTCCGGTACCTAATTCGGTTCCATCGACATAGACAGATTCGGGCTGAGATTCGACGACAATATAGCCAGGCTCAAAGATAAATATGTCCGTAGTGCTACCATTAATCCACCCTAGCGGCACATCGTGGTATTTCCTCTGTCCATCGAAATAAACGACTTCTTCAGGCTGTAGTGCGGTTTTATTGCCTATTGACAGCGGATCGTCATTGTTGTCCATACCGACAGTACCTAAATACTCGTTGCACACTCTCCAAGGCGATAAGGTTACTACCTCCTCAGGCGTACTTAATATCGGGCCATAAGTCAGTTGCGCAGTTCCATCAACCGGAACATCGTTTATTGTTTCGACATAGCGCATAGGATCAAGATATACATTTGTCGACGGGAGGCAATTCCACAGATCAGGATTCACCGGTTTATATTCCGTCTGCATGCTGGAAATATCTCCCGCTCCACCACCGGGTACCCAGTACTCAACCTCAAGATAGACCTGGCTACATCCTACCGCGTTAAACCAGACATCTTTCAACGAAATACCAAAATGGCAATTCTTAATATCGTCCCATGTCCACGATTCTTTAAAATCTGTAACATCCTGTACATAAGGATTATTCGTCCCATAGTTGGCATTCACTGTCCATATATCCCCTTCTACGGTGGTCCAATCGCCGGGGCCATTATAAACATCGAACAGGGGTTTAGCGCACTGAGCAGTACCGCCCGCTGACGATAAAGCAGCATATAACCTTACCCTGGCTATTTCTGGATTACCTGCCGGCCAATCCGGATGTGTTTCATCGAAGCTATGTCCAAATAAATCGTCGTTCCAGTTTGTTGACATGGTCCATACCTGACTCGAAATTCCATCCAGCACCACGTCATCGACACGGGCATAGTGGTCGTTGGTAGGTTGCCAGGGGAAGAAATAGACAGGCCAGATGAAAGGAATACTCACATCGTAATCTGATGTGGGTCGTATAATTACCGAGGCTTTTTCCCTGTTCAATAACTCCTTATAAAACCTCTTATAATGCATAAACTCGACCGTATCGTCATAATCCGCTCCTTCTTCACCAGTCCACTCATTCGTATAACCATCGTAATACTGCTTATATGCAGACCAATACAGCCAGGCTCCTAGAATATCAGCATCTGCGGGAATACTGATTATGTCTCCCCAGCTTTCACTGGGATCAAGTCCATCGATCGATGTCTCTCTAATATTATTATCGTTATCATCGATCATGAGGGCGTTGCCGGTAGCTACGTAGTTACCAAAGCTCTGATACCATTCTCTGTTTATCTCTCCCTGAACTGCAAACGTCTCGACCGACGTTGAATGATGCGACAGAGGATGAGTAGCTGTTGACACTACCCGGAAAATGTCACAACTGGTAT
>Ga0180433_10006079_pt1 | contig 15997 bp, 12 predicted proteins | sample SS_ome_8_FD_132980 | JGI IMG/M metagenome (GOLD analysis project Ga0180433, IMG submission 132980) | Hypersaline lake sediment archaeal communities from the Salton Sea, California, USA - SS_1_D_1 metaG | ecosystem: Environmental > Aquatic > Non-marine Saline and Alkaline > Hypersaline >... | reverse complement strand
CGACGTCATTCGGATCACGGGCAGCGTCTTTCGCATCGTTGGCATCTACGAGACAGGCAACGGGTTCGAGGATGCAGCGGCAGTCGTTCCGCTGAACGAAGCTCAAACGCTCGCACTGCAGCCGCACAGTCTATCTATGATCCACATCAAACTGCGCGATCCCCGTGAGGCGGATCGGCTGAGGGCGCGGGTGGAGCGACGCTTCCCTGACCTGACCCTCTCCACGACCGCAGGGTACGCCGATCAGGAGCAAGTGGTCAAGCTGATGGAGAGCATGGCGATGGGGGTCGCCGGGCTGGCGATTGTGATCGGCGGGATTGGAATGACCAATACGCTCTTCATGTCGGTCTTCGAGCGCACGCGCGAGATCGGTCTTTTGCGGGCGGTGGGTTGGCGGCGACGCAAAGTGCTGGGCCTAATCCTGGGCGAATCGGTGATCCTGGCCCTGCTTGGCGGGTTGGTGGGCATCGGTCTCGGGGTGTTGTCAATCTTTGCGATTAGCAGGTCGGGCGCTTTGCTGGGTGTGTTTGGGACACAATTCTCCCCTGATCTCTTCATCCGTGCCCTGGTCACTGTGGTCGTGCTGGGGCTGGTGGGCGGCGCCTACCCTGCCTGGTGGGCCAGCCGTCTCCTGCCCCTGGAGGCGCTGCGCTACGAAGGCGGAGGTCGGGCACGTGTGCCTCGCTTCCTGCCCAGGGTGACGCGCAACCTGTGGCGACAGCGGACGCGGACGGTGCTGACTCTGTTGGGAATCGGCGCCAGCATCGCCGCTATCGTCGCCCTGGGGGCTGTCGCCGAGGGTATGGCCTACTTTATGACCGAGATGTGGCGCGCCAGCCAGACCGACATCTTCGCCATCGAGGCTGGCGTGGATTCCGACTTCAGCGCGATTGACGAGCGGGTGGGGGCACGCATCGCTGCCCGGCCAGACGTGGAGGCGGTTTCCGGCGTCATCATGACCGGCGTCAACACCGAGGAAATATCCATGCTGATCGTCTTCGGCTATCATCCGCGCGAACTTGCTATCCGCCACTTCCACATCGTCGAGGGGGAACCCTTGACGGGCCGCCACCAGATCATCGTCGGGCGGCGAGTGTCCGAACAGATCGGCCTGGAGATCGGCGATACGCTCCGCTTGCTGGACAGCAACTTTCGCGTGGTTGGCATCTACGAGACGGGTCTGGCTTTCGAGGACATCGGGGTGGTCATCGGGCTGCGGGAGGCGCAGTCACTCATCGGGAAACCCCACCAGGTCCAGATGTATGCGATCAAACTGCGCGACCCGGGACAGGCCGAAGCGGTACGGGATGAACTGGGCGCAACCTTTCCAGAGATCGATTTTGCCCTTTCCTCCGACGCCGTCGAGAGCATAAGCGATATGCAGGTGATGCGTGAGATGGTGGCACAGATTTCGTTCCTGGCGGTGTTCATCGGAGCGCTGGGGATGCTGAACACGATGCTGATGAGTGTGCTGGAGCGAACGCGGGAAATCGGTGTGCTGCGGGCCCTGGGCTGGCGGCGGATACAGGTGTTGAAGATGATTGTGCAGGAGTCGCTGATCCTGGGAGCAGTGGGTGGTGTGTGTGGCATCTTCCTGGGGCAAGGACTGGCCAAGCTGCTGGGGTTGGTGCCGGGGACGTTCGGGGCGTTTGGGCCGGTCTACACGCCTCAGTTGTTCGTGCAGGCCATCGTGGTGGCGCTGGTCGCTGGCGCGGTAGGGGGGCTGTACCCCGCGTGGCGCGCGACGCGTATGCGGCCCGTGGAGGCGCTCAGGTACGAGTGACGCAACCTTGACAACTCTGATGTACTCTCTCGATACCAACGTGTGATCGCCGGTATCATCGAAGAAGGTGTGCGCGGCGGGGAGTTCAGGCCGGTAAATGCGGAACAATTGGTTTGGGCGATCATAGCCGCCTACGTCATGATGATGCCGGACTTGAACCTGGACAGGGTGAGTGAAGCGTTCGTCGAGACACTTCTGAGCGGTTTGGCGAAGGAATGAAGTGCGATCGATGATCTCGCCGAAGGGAAATTGGGGGACACAGCAATGGTGAACACGACCATGGTAAAAAAGAGGAAGGCGATCGTCTTGGGAATTGCAGCGCTGGTCCTGGCCGTATTCGGCCCACTCGCTGGCTGTGGGGCCGGCACGGAGGAGACCGCCACGCCAGAGGTGACGGTGGACTACGTGCCGATCGTCTCCGTCACGGGCGAGGTGTTGCCAGCGGCGTGGGCTACACTCAGTGCCCAGAACACTGGCACGGTACTTGAGGTGGCAGTGGAGCCGGGGGACGCAGTCGCAGCAGGCGATCTTCTGATCCGGCTCGATCCCGCCGATGCGCAATTGGCCGTGCGACGGGCGGAGGCAAGGTTGGAGTCCGCGCGGGCTCAGCTCGCGCTTCTGCAGGCCAGTCCTCGGTCGGAGGAAGTCGCCGCCGCCGAGGCGCAGGTGGAGGCCGCCGAAGCTGTGCTTTCTCAGGCCACCGCCCGGCGCGATCAACTCAGGGCAGGAACAACGGCGGCGGAGATCGCGGCAGCACGGGCACAGGTGACAGCAGCCCAGGCGGAACAGCTGGCGGCCTACGAGACGCACGAAGATACGATGGAGTGCTTCAATGTCACTATGCCGGACGGCAATAAGAAGAAGATCTGCCCGCTGTTGGGCCCGGTGGAGGAGCAGGCCCGCTACAACCTGCAGGTCGCGGACGAGAGATTGGATGCTGCTCGGGCACAACTCGACGCTCTCATACAAGGGGAAGGCAATCGGCTACGCGTGTCTGATACGGCCGCCCTTGCAGCGGCAGAAGAGCGGGACATCGCCCAGGCACAGCTCGATCTGTTGAGGGCAGGGGCGACCTCCGAGGAGATCGCAGCGGCCGAGGCGTCGGTGCGCCAGAATGAGGCGGCGCTGGCGGCGGCCCAGGTCGCGTTGGAGCGCACCGAGATCCGCGCCCCTTTCGACACCACGGTGGGGCTTATCCAGGTGCGGGAGGGCGAGTACGTCGCACCGGAGCAGTCCCTCCTCACCGTAGGCGACCTTTCGACGCTGCGGGTGGAGACCACCGACCTGGACGAGATCGACGTGGCGCGCGTGGCGGTCGGCCAGAAGGTCGATGTCACGTTCGACGCCCTTCCGGAGCGGGTCTTCACTGGCCACGTCACCCGCATCTCCCCGATGGCCGAGCCTGGGGGCGGCGGGGTCAATTACACCGTGATCATCGAACTAGATGAGGTCGATTCACGGATCCTGTGGGGAATGACGGCGTTTGTGGACATTGATGTACAGGGGTAAAGGAGCAAAACGATGCGGAGAATACCGCTTGTCATTGCGATAGGTCTACTGGCGCTGAGCTTGGTGGGGTGTGCAGATCAGGGCGAGGAGACGGCGACGCCGGAGATGGCCGTGGATTTTGTGCCGGTGGTTTCCGTCACAGGGGAGGTGGTGCCGGCGAAGTGGACGAATCTCAGCATCCAGAGGGGCGGCACGGTGGTCGAGGTGCTGGTGGAGCCGGGGGACGAGGTGGCGGCGGGTGACGTATTGGTACGGCTCGATTCTACCGACGCACAGCTGACCGCGCAACAGGCGGAGGCTGCACTGGAGGCCGCCCAGGCCCAACTAGCACTCCTGAAGGCCGCACCCCGGTCGCAAGAGATTGACGTACTCCAGGAGCAGGTGGAATCGGCCGATGCTGCGCTGTCTCAAGCCACCGCTCAACGGAATCAATTGACGGCAGGCGCGACCGAGGCTGAGATCGCTGCAGCGGAGACGGAGGTGGCTGTGGCTGAAGCGGAGCGTAAGCAGGCCCAGATCCGCTACGATGAGATCCAAGGGAAGAAAGTCGAAGACTGGGTCGAGACGGAGTCCATCCTCCGGCTGCGTGCGGCGGAACAGGCATTGGAGGCCGCCCAAGTTGCGCTGGCCCAGGTGCGCAGAGGCAGCGGGGCGCGGGTGCGGGAGGCCGACGCAGCGGTGCAGGCCGCTGCCGCCCGACGGGACGGCGCTCAAGCACAACTGGGCCTGCTGCGAGCAGGGGCCACGGCTCAGGAAGTTGCTGTGGTCCAAGCTGGCGTGACTCAGGCACAGGTGGAGCTGGATGCGGCGCAGGCGGCGTTGGAGCGGTGTGAGCTGCACGCGCCCTTCGGCGGTACCATCGGCGCGGTGAATGTGCGGGAGGAGGAGCTGGTCGCACCGGGTGACTCCCTGGTTACGTTGGGTGACTTGTCCACGCTGCAGGTGGAGACTACCGACCTCGACGAGATCGACGTAGCACGCGTGGCGGTTGGCCAGGAGGTCGTCATCACCTTCGATGCGTTGCCAGAGCAGGTTTTTACCGGCCGCGTGACCCGCCTCTCCCCGATGGCCAAACCTGGCACCGGCGGGGTCAACTACACCGTGGTCATCGAACTGGACGAGCTGGACCCGGCGATCCGCTGGGGGATGACGGCGTTCGTGGATATCGAGACTGATCGATAGATGATTTTCAAGAGCCTCTTCCGTCGAAAAACTCGCACGTTTCTGACGATGGCCGGTGTTGCTATCGGCGTCGTAGCCATCGTGGCGCTGGGCGCGCTTTCCGGCGGCCTGGCGGACGCTTACGGCGCGCTCTCGAACGGCAGCCAGGCCGATCTCTTGGTCGCCCAGGCCGACGCGGTCGACATCGTGTTCAGTGCTGTAGACCAGGAGATGGGCACGAAGATCGCCGGCTTGTCAGGCGTCGAACAAGTGACCGGGATGGTCTACACCATGGCTGCCACGGAAGGCATGCCGTATTTCATCGTGTTCGGCTACGACACCGACGGCTTCGCCATTGAGCACTTCAAGATTGTGGAGGGTGAGGGGCTCACGAAGCAGACGTCACGTCGCGGGGGCAAGCCACTGATCCTGGGGAAGACAGCAGCGGACGATCTGGATAAAGAGGTCGGCGATACGATTCGTCTTTACGACATCACTTACCGTGTCGTAGGTGTCTATGAGACCGGTACCCCCATAGAGGATGGCTCGGCTGTCGTCACTATCGAGGATGCTCAAGCACTCTCCAAGCGTCCACGCCAGGTGAATGCGTTCCTGGTCAAGCTGCGGGCGCGTGATGACGCCGAACGCGTGCGCCAGCGGATCGAACAGCGATTCGACGATTTGACGGCGACGCTTTCATCCGATTTTGCCGACGATCAGCAGACGCTGGCCTACATAGATGGATTCACCTGGGCCGTCTCTTTCCTGGCCGTGCTCATCGGCGGGATCGGGGTGATGAACACCCTCCTGATGAGCATCTTCGAACGCACGCGGGAGTTTGGCACGCTGCGGGCCATCGGTTGGCGGCCTGTCCGGATTCTGAGACTCGTGCTGTACGAGGCATTGGCCCTGTGTGGGCTTGGCGGCGTGCTCGGCGCTGGCCTGGGCGTGGCCGTGATCTGGGCGATGAAGCAACTGCCATTGGCAAGCAGCCTCCTGACCGGCAGCTTTCCGGTTGAGCTTTTCGCGCAGGGCATCGGCGTGGCCCTGGCGCTGGGACTGGTGGGGGGTGTGTACCCGGCATGGCGGGCCTCCCGGCTGCCTCCGGCTGAAGCGATGCGGGCCGAAAGCAGCGCTGGCGCACGCAGTTCACAGCTAAAGGTTGGTTGGGCGGCGTTGCGCAACCTTTTGCGTCAGCCGATGCGCACGCTGCTCACCCTGGTTGGCATAGGTATTGCCATTATGGCGATGGTGGCTATGGGTGGACTGGCGGACGGCCTCGTGAGTGCGATGACAGATATGATGAGCGCCAGCGGCTTTCACCTGGCTGCTATGGAGGCGAATGCCTCGATAGACTTGAGCACGATCGACGAGCGGACCGTGAGGCGCATCGCGGACGTCCCCGGTGTGCAGGCCGCCGAGGGGTTTCTGACTGGCTACGCCACGCTTGGCGACGCGCCCTTCTTCGTCGTCTTTGGCTACCATCCCCGGGGACGACTCGTCCGCGACTTTCGGATCGTAGAAGGGGAGCCTCTGACCGCCAACCGTCAGGTCATCCTCGGCCGCGTCGCGGCTGAAAACCTGAAAAAACGGGTAGGACAGACGATACGCCTCTTCGATTCCTCGTTCCGCATCGTTGGTATCTACGAAACCGGCGTCCCCTTTGAAGACGGGGGCGGGGTCATCAGCCTGCGTGACGCGCAGAAACTCTTCGGTCAACCACACAAGGTCAGTTTTATGGGCATACGGCTGGAGGATCCCCTCCGGGATAAGGATGTGCAGTTTATGGGCATACAAATGAAGGATCCTGTTGAGGCGGAGCACGTGATCCGCGAGATCGAGGCGCGGTTCCCAGAGGTTCAAGTGTCGCGCGCCAGCGAATTCTCCGAGGACGTGGTCGACCTGCAGATGATGAAAGATAGCACCTGGGCGATCGCGTTCCTTGCGCTCTTGGTCGGCGGGGCAGGGATGATGAACACGATGGTGATGAGTGTCTTCGAGCGTACGCGGGAGATCGGCGTGCTGCGGGCGCTGGGCTGGCGGAGGCGGCGGATCCTGTTGATGGTTCTGCGCGAGTCGCTGGCGCTGAGCTTGCTGGGCGGGGTAGTCGGTCTCGTGATCGGGATCGGAGTGATCGGTGGCCTCAACACGCTGCCCTTCATGAAAGGCTTTGTGAAAGCCAGCTTCAGCGTAGGGCTCTTCGGCCAGGCGCTCGTCACAGCTCTTGTGCTAGGGGCTGTCGGTGGCATCTATCCGGCTTGGCGGGCCTCGCGATTGCGGCCCGTTGAAGCGCTGCGGTATGAATAGAGCGGTAGAATTGGTGAATGATGAGGAACAACACCATGGAAAACGAGGCGATTGTCGAAACACGCGACCTGGTGAAAGTATATGGTGACGGCGCGAGGGTACGGGCGTTGGACGAGGTGAACATGCGAATTGCGCAGGGCGAGTTCGTCTCCGTGATGGGCCCCTCCGGCAGTGGCAAGTCTACCTTGCTCAACATGATCGGCGCGCTCGACCGGCCCACCGGCGGGCAGGTGTTGGTGAACGGGGAGGACCTGGCGACGGTGCGTGACTTGGACGATTTCCGCGCCCACACTGTGGGCTTCATCTTTCAGTTGCATAACTTGATCCCCACGCTCACCGCTCACGAGAACGTCGAGGTACCGATGATGGGACAACCGGTGGGACGAGGGAATCGACGGCGGCGAACTGAGGAGCTGCTGGATCTGGTCGGGCTGGCGGACCGGATGCATCATCTGCCCAATCAGCTGTCCGGTGGTCAGCGGCAGCGCGTCGCCATCGCTCGGGCGCTGGCCAATCAGCCCGCGCTGGTCCTGGCCGACGAACCCACCGGTGATCTAGACTCCCAGAGTGGGGCCGAGGTGATCGGCCTTATGCATCGACTCAACCACGAATTGAGCACGACCTTCATCGTCGTCACCCACGACCCTGCGGTAGCCCGACAGGCCGACCGTATCCTGGTGATGCGCGATGGCGACATCGTGCACGAGCATACCGTAGGCACGCCCTTCGAGGAGGATCTGGCCGCGTTCCGACGCTCCGGGCTGGGCAAGGCGATCGTGGCGGGCGATGAGGCCGTCCTGGCCGAGTTTGGAACCGACGAGCGGGCCGCGCTGCGCCGGCTGCTGGAGGGGGTGACATAGAATAGCAGGCCGCTCACGCGACCCAGACGCGCAGAGGGCCGGGGACATAAGGCCCCCGGCCCTCAGTCAAAGGAGGAGAAAGAGAGTAACCGCCACGACTTGAGCTTATGATACCATATCCCGCACCCGGAGCACTTGACGCCTGCCCTACGCCCGCCCTACGACGCAGGGGGGCAAGTTCATCTATCACTCACCAGGCCTTCACCGTATTGTCATCGACGTCCACGCGATTGCCATCCTCTTGCCACAATCCCAATTTGATGATATGCTTAAATTGTGGGGGTGGAACTAGCGAAGGAGGTGACATATGCAGGTTGCTAACGTCGAAGTCACTCCGGTCGAATTAAGCTTACGCCTGCCCTACCGGACCGCTTACCACGAAGAAATCGACTGTGTGACGGTGGTGTTCGTGCGAGTCGAGACCCGCCAGGGGCAGGTGGCCTGGGGATGCGCTGCCTTCGATCCTGCCATCACCGGCGAGACGTTGGAAGACGTTGTCCGCGCCTGCCGCGCGTGCGGCGACCGCGCGCGGGACCTGAGTCCCCTGAACACCGAGTATGCGCTCGACGAGCTTGTCCAGCTCACCGAAGACACCCCGTCGGCGCTGTGCGCCTTTGACCTGGCCTTTCACGACCTCCTGGGCCTGGCTGCCGGAATGCCCCTTCACCGCCTGCTTGGCGGCTATCGTAACCGCATCCAGACGTCCATCACTATCGGCATCGCATCGGTCAACGAGACCGTCAAACTGGCCCGTGACCGCGCCCAGCAGGGGTTCCGCATACTCAAGATCAAGGGCGGCCTTGACCCTGACGAGGACGTCCGCCGCGTGCGGGCAGTCAAAAAGGCACTGCCCCGTCTCATATTGCGACTGGATGCCGACCAGGGATATACCGTCAAACAGGCGCTAGACGTAGCGCGCGCACTGATTGGGAAGCTGGAGATGCTCGAACAGCCCACGCCCGCCAAGGAGTTGGACGCACTTCGCCAGGTCACAAAGCATAGCCCGGTGCCCATCCTGGCCGACCAGAGTGTCATTGGGCCTGCCTCGGCACTCGAGATTGCTGCCCAGCGAGCCGCCGATGGAATGAGCGTCAAGCTGGCCACGTGCGGTGGACTGCGATGTGCGCGTCAGATAGACACAATCTCCCGCGCTGCCAAGATGTCCACGATGGTCGGTTGCGTCAATGAGCCTGCGTTGCTCACTGCCGCCGGACTGTGCTTTGCCCTCAGTAGCCCGAATGTCCGTTACGGCGATCTCGATGGCCATTTCGACCTGGTCGGCGATCCCACCGTGCCGGGCTTTTTCTTACAGGAGGGCTGGCTCGTGGCCACCGATCGGCCTGGCCTCGGTTGCACGGTCGATCTGTGATACCAACGCCAGGCGGAAGGAGGCGCTTCCCTTAATACGGAAGGGGCTCCGCTGAGGCATTCGATGTCATCCATCCAGATTCAGTCCGTGACCACCCGGCGCGACCTGCGGGCCTTCGTCAAGTTCCCGTGGCAGGTATACAAAGGCGACCCTAACTGGGTCCCCCCTTTGATCGTCGAGCGTCTCGGATATCTCAATTCTGCCACAGGTCTCTTCTACCGGCACGCTGACGTAGCGCTCTTGCTGGCTCGTCGTGGCCGAAAGGTGGTGGGCACTGTTGCCGCCTTTGTCGACCACCGCCGTATCAAGCACCGTGGAGGCTGCCTGGGAGGTAGAGACGGTCGGCGACGCCTATCGCGTCTATAGAGAGCAAACCGCCTGAAAAGATGGATCACACCTCGCCGTACACAAACCGCCCGCCGACCATCGTCGCCACCACCTGCGTCTCCGCGATCGCCAATGGAGCGCAGGTGAATATGTCCCGATCGAGTACGACCAGGTCGGCCAGTTTACCGGGCGCTAGCGAACCCAGCCGATCCTCCAGTCCGGCGGCGTAGGCTGCGCCCAGCGTGTAGGCGCGCACGGCCTCCTCCGCCGTCAGCCGCTGCCCGGGGTACCAACCCTCGGGGCCCGGGAAGCCGTCGACGCGCCGCCGTGTCACCGCGGCCTGGATACCCAGGAAGGGATTGAGATCCTCCACCGGACAATCGGAGCCGAAGGCCAGCGTCGTGCCAGCCTCCAGCAAGCTGCGCCATGCGTAGCCTGTCGCGCAGCGGTCTCCCCAGTAGCGATCGGCCATCTCACAGTCTTGTGTTGCGTGAATCGGCTGCATTGAGGCCACGACGCCGAGCGCTGCCAGCCGGCCCACGTCGTCGGGATGGAGCAGTTGCACGTGCTCGATCCGATGGCGCATTCTGTTCATATCCGTTACGTTCGCATCGGCCAGTGCGTCTAACACCATGCGGTTGGCCCGGTCGCCGATGGCGTGCACAGCCAGCGGCAGGCCGCCCTCGGCTGCCCTGCAGGCTACGGTCCGCAGTGCGTCCGTGTCCGTTGTCAGGACACCCACGTTGTCCGGCTCCCCTACGTAAGGCGTCAGCATTGCCGCCGTGCGCGACCCCAACGCGCCGTCGGCGAAGACCTTGATCCCTCCTACCCGCAGCCAGTCGTCACCCAGCCCGGCCCGCAGGCCGACATCCAATACGCAGTCAAGCACATCGACGGGGAGATACTTGACCACCCGCAGCCCAAGTTCACCCTGGGTGTGCAGGCGCTGATAGGCGGTGAACGCCGCTATGCCATCCACGTCGTGGATCGCTGTCAGTCCCACGCGCCATGCCCTCGGAAACGCCTCCCTCAGCGCACCGTCCGTCTCCTCCGGCCCAGGTGTGGGGATCAGGCCGGTGACCAACTCCATCGCGCTATCCTCGAACAGCATCCCATCCAGGCAGCCCTCCGAGTCGCGCCCGATGCGCCCGCCGGGCGGTTCGGACGTCCCGGCGGTCACCCCGGCCAGGTGGAGCGCAAGCGAGTTTGCCACCAGTGCGTGGCCGTTCTTGGCCCTGAGCATCACGGGGTGATCCGGTGCGACGCTATCCAGTTCCGCGGCGGTCGGGAAGCGGCGCTCAGGCCAGCGTTCCTGATCCCTCCCCCGCCCTAGCACCCAGCCGCCCGGCTCTGTTTCACGCGCCCGCTCCGCCACCAGCACCAGCACCTCGGCCAGCGACACTGCCCTTGTCAGGTCCAGCACCCGCCGGCTCAGTGCATAGGAGGAGAAGTGGATGTGGCTGTCCGCCAGGCCGGGCAGGACGCAGCGCCCACCCAGGTCAAGCACGATCCCGCCAGGGGCCAGGTGGTCGCGCAGGCTACATCCTGAGCGGCTCAACTGCGTTGAGCGGCTCAACTGCGTTGAGCTTGTCGAAGGGGCAGCCTCGACAGCCAGGATGCGCTCCCCGTCGATGGCCAGTGCCGACGCTCGAGGGCACCTGGCATCCATCGTATATATCCGTCCGTTGACTAACAGATAATGCGCCATCAGAATGGCGCCTCCAGAAAGTGAAGGTGCGCCATCAGAATGGCCCCTTCAGAAAGTGACGGTGTGCCATCAGAATGGCGCCTTTGAAGAGTGGTTGCCTGCCAGCATCCTCAGCTCCTTCCATTCTCCCCCAGGATCTGACCAAGGACGAAAGACGAAGGTCGAACAGTGAAAACAAACAGGCCGTCGCTAGACGGCCCGCCGTCGTTAGACGGCCCTTGATCCTTCGTCGTTCGTCTTCTTCGGGTCAGAACGCACCAATTTGGCATTGCCCGAGTCGGATCTCCAGCCTCTCGGCGGCGTTTGCTACGTGCAGTTTGGGCATCCCAAACCGGGCCGCGATTGCCCAGGCAACGGCACACGGCAGCCGACCTAGAATCAACCCCTCGCGGATGGCCTGCTCCAGCTCCGGTGATACCTCATCGGCCGGCTCCGTCACACGCTTCTGCTCGCCGTAGCCAAACAGCCCCAACTGGCAGCGCATGAGCCGCACGTTCAAGTCGTCGGCCGCCTGCCCCACCGCCAGCGGCGCCACGCCCAGCTCCTCGGCGATATGGAAAGCCTGAGCACACCGCAGCTTCTCGTCTTGCGCCCGCTCCCGAATCGCCGCCGCAATCCTCTCATCCATCATATCCCTCACACAAATCTCTCACCGCAGACGACGTCTCACGCAATACGCAACACGTATTACGCATTGCCCACACACCACAATTCCACCTGCGCTTCGCTCAGATACTCCGCTCCCTGCGGAGTAACCACCACGTTCTCCTCGCAGCCGATGTAGCCGCGGCCTGGCACCTGCACTCCCAACTCAATGGCGAAGACGTTGCCCGCCTCAATCATCCCATCCACCGAGGTCCCGTATCGTTCCCAGCGTGGTCCCAGGACCGTCGCGCCGTCGTGGGCTGTTCGACCGACGTGGTGGCCGAAAGCGTGCATGTACTCCGGGTAACCGGCCTGGGTCAGCGTTTGTCGGGCTGCCTGGTCCACCTCCCAGCCCAAAGCGCCGGGACGCAGTGCAGCCCGGCCGGCCTCCAAGGCCTTGCGCGCCGCCTCCCATCCCGCCAGAACCTCGGCCGGCGGCGCGATCTCCCCTTCCTCGAGTAAGTACCACGTCCGCTGCAGGTCGGAGACGAAACCGCCCTTCCGCACACCGAAGTCCACCTGCAGCAGTTGCCCCCGCCGGATGGCGAAGTCGGCCGGCATTGCGTGGCCGAAGGGTGAATCAGGGCCCGCCGTCACCGTCGGGCAGTGATCCGTCTCCCACGCCAGGCCCAACCCCTGCTGCGCGGCCGATTCCTGGAACATGTGGGCCAGTTCTCGCTCCGTCAACCCTGGTCGGATAGCCTGGCCTGCGCGGCGAAAAATCGTCTCCGCAGCCTGGACAGCCGCCCGAACGCACTCGACCTCCATCGGAGACTTGCGTCCGCGCAGCGCTCCAATCACATCTTCGGCTGACACGAGACGACGTTCATATGCTGTCCCGCCGATGATGCTCTTCAGCACACGGTACATCCCGTGCGTGAGTCCATCGGCCGCTGGATCGTTATCCGAGAAATTAAGCGCTACCTTCCGTGGATCCAGCCGGGCTAGGTGCGCCAGCAGCGACTCGCGGATCGACTGGTCGTAGCCAACGACCGTCGTGTAACCGCCCATGCGCTTCACGTTTTCCACGTCGAAGCGACCCACGATAGCGATGCGCTCGCCGGTGCGGCTGATCATCAGCGCCGACTGCCAAGTCAGGCCCGAGCCCAACAGCAGGTCAAGGCACGGATCCCGCACCTGCGAGGTCTCACGCACAAACGTGAGCCATAGGTCGACATTCTTTTCGTCCAGCACCTCCACGGCTTGATCGAGCTTCTCGTGTACGATCTCGGTGTGGGTCACGCTGCCTCCTGCATCATTCGGGACTGACGATGCGCCCATAGAGTGCCTCCAACTCCTCCTCGGAATAGAAGTGAATCACGAGGCGTCCGCCTACTCCCTTGCGCCTCAAGTCTACCTTCGTGCCCAGCGCCTCGCGGAACTGGGACTCCAGTGCTCGCGTCTCAGGCGAGACCTCGCGCGCGGGCCGCTGCCTCTCTTGGTCCTGGCCAAGCAAGCGTCGGACCAATTCCTCCGTCTGCCGCACGTTCAGTCCTCGTTTCAGGACAGTCTTGAGCGCAGCCTCTTGCGCCTCCGTTTGTTCCAGGCCCAGCAGTGCCCGGGCGTGTCCCTCGCTTATCGCGCCCTCGAGCAGTGCCTCCTGCACGCGGCGGGCTGCTTTCAAGAGTCGAAGCGTGTTTGAGACCGCCACCCGGCTCTTGCCCACTCGCCGGGCCACCTGCTCCTGCGTCAGCTCAAACTCCTCGGTCAACTGACGGTAGGCCATCGCCTCCTCCAGTGCGTTCAGATCGGACCGCTGGAGGTTTTCGACCAGCGCCAATTCCAGCATCTCGCTGGGCGCTACATCCTTCACCAGGACAGGAACTGTAGGTAATCCGGCCAGCCGTGCCGCGCGCCAGCGGCGCTCGCCGGCGATCAGTTGATACCCGTCGGGCGTTCCGCTGACGACGAGTGGCTGAATGATCCCGTGTTCTTCGATGGAGGCCGCCAGTTCCACCAGGTCTTGGTCGCGAATCGATGCCCGGGGCTGATGAGGGTTTGGCCTGATGGAGCCAATGGATACCTCGGTCACGCCCACTGCCGCCGCTTCTTCATCCGCCACGGGGATCAGTGCTTCGAGCCCCCGGCCCAACCCAGTCTTGCGTGGTGACATGTCTCACCTCGGTAATCAGCAGTCAGTGGCTGCTGGCTCTAGGCGCCCATCACCCACCAGCAACTCCCGCGTCAGCGCTGCGTAGGCGACCGCCCCCGCCGAACGGGGCGCGTAGTATATGACTGGCTCGCCGTAACTTGGAGCCTCGCTCAAGCGCACGCTGCGTGGGACGATCGACTTGAACACTCGCCCCGGGAAGTGTCTCCGTACCTCCTCAACAACCTGCCGGGACAGAGTCGTGCGGGCGTCAAACATCGTCATCACCAACCCTCGCACCCGCAGCGCCGGATGGAGCGCCCGGCGCACCAATTCGATCGCGCGTGCCAACTGCGACAGGCCTTCTAACGCCAGGTACTCGCACTGTACAGGGATGATCACTCCGTCGGCGGCAGCCGTCAACCCATTCACCGTCAACATACCCAGGCTGGGCGGACAGTCAATCAACACGTAGTCGTAATGACTGTCCCGTCCCTCTTTCTTGTCTGAGCCAAGCCCGGCCAGCGCTTGCTGCAGCCGGTATTCCCGCTGCGGCAGGTCAATCAGTTCGACCGTTGCGCCAGCCAGTGCTGGCGCAGCCGGGACCAGGTCGAGCTGCGCTCGGTCAATGCATTGCACGACGTGGGACAAAGGGACATCTCGCACCAGCAGGTCGTATGTAGAAAGTGAAACGGTGCGCTTATCTATCCCCAGGGAGGAGGTAGCGTTGGCCTGAGGATCGACGTCTACGACCAGAACGCGCTGATCCCACCGCGCCAGGCAGGCTCCCACGTTTACGGCCGTCGTGGTTTTGCCGACGCCCCCCTTCTGGTTCGCCACTGCATAGATGATCGGCACTCACCCACCTCAGTTCCCAAGGTCACACGTGGCTCGGGTGCTCACTGAGCCTTCATCCTGGTCGGAGCCGCTGCCGACTGCAGACAGCCAGAGACGGTCGGGCTTCCCGTTGTTTTGATCGGACCCACACAAGTTCAGTCACCCCACAGCGGGGCCGCTCGCTCGCAACGGGGCCTCCTGCTCACAGCGGGCCACCTCATCCGGAGTCGGCGTGCCATCCAACCCTGCCCGCGCCACCGAACGAGCAGCGACGCAGTTGGCAAAGCGAGCGGCAGCCCCCAGGTCGCCCGTGCGCTGCAAGGATGCGAAGAAGGCAGCCGCGAAGACGTCTCCGGCCCCAGTGGGGTCCACCTCCTGCACGGATGGGGCCGGGAAGTGACGGGCGTGGCCGTGCGCGTGCACAGTACAGCCATTCATCCCGTCGGTCACAACCAGCACCCGCGTCTGGGTGGCGTATTGGGTCAACAACGCCTCGTCACCGCCTACGTCCTCCTCACTCAGTACCACCGCGTCGGCGCGGGCAAGCCAAGGCTCTGCATCGGGCCACCGGCAGCAACTCACGTACCCAGCCTCATCCCAATGCCGCATCCACCCCTGGGGAGTGACGCCCAAAAAAACATCTCCAAACGCATCGACCAGCGCCGGGGCACACTCCTGGGCCACGGGTCCCACGTGAACGAGCCCCGTCTGCCAGTGCGCTGGAACCATCCCGGGCACCAGCGTCTCCGCCACACCGAGCAACATCTGGCGCCGGCCCTCAGATGTGTAGATGTTTTTGAACGTGGTCGTCGTAGCGGCAGGGGAGCGGGCAACCAAGACACCCCCCAGTGCCTGGCCTAGATCGAGGTCATCGCTGGCGCTGGTGACGGCGCCAACAAGGCACCCCAACGCACGCGCGGTGCGAGCTGAGTAGGACGCTGTGCCACCGATCGTGAAAGCGCCGTCTACCAGGTCACGGGTCACGTGGCCAATGACCAGGTAATCCAGTTGAACGACCGATTCAGAATCCGGCATCAATCGACCGCCGGTCACGTGTCAGTTACCGAGTGCTGGGTACTAACGGCTGGTAGCCGAATCGTGCAGGGGAATGATGGTCACCTTGCGCCGGTCCCCCTCGCCGATGCTCTCGGTGGTGACGTGGGGATGGTCACGCAGTGCCAGGTGGACGTAACGGCGTTCGTGGGGGGGCATAGGCTCCATCACCACGGTGCGATTGGTGCGCACTGCCTGGTCTGCCAGACGGTGAGCCAGTCGCTGCAATGACTGCTCCCGTCTAGTCTTGAAATCATCTACGTCGACCACCACGTGTACCCACTCCTCCATCTCCCGCCCGACGATGAGCCGGGTGATGTGCTGCAAGGCAGCCAGTGTACTCCCACGG
>Ga0180433_10006078_pt1 | contig 16000 bp, 15 predicted proteins | sample SS_ome_8_FD_132980 | JGI IMG/M metagenome (GOLD analysis project Ga0180433, IMG submission 132980) | Hypersaline lake sediment archaeal communities from the Salton Sea, California, USA - SS_1_D_1 metaG | ecosystem: Environmental > Aquatic > Non-marine Saline and Alkaline > Hypersaline >... | reverse complement strand
AAGCTGCTCTATTCTTTTTATCGATTGTTGAACTATGTGATATGGGTGACATGTAGTTATATGTAAAATTCGCTTGCATTCTTTGTTCAAAATTGGGTGAAGTCTTTGAAGATTATAATGTATATCAAAGCAAGCGTCATATTTTAAGGTTGGAGTAAATTCAAAATCACAAAAATGAATAAAATCGACTATGTAGCCAAGATTATTAAATATTTTTGTGATTTCTTGGCTTTCCCACATATTTGAATGCCCAAGAAATTTTTCAGAATTATCTTCAAGGGTGTAATCGGAATTTATATAGCTTACTAATGCTCGACCGTTAATTTCTTTTGATTTTGGGTAAATGGCTATTAAATCATATGCGTGGGAATAGGAAATTATAAGGCAAAAAAAGAAAGTTGGTATTTTCTTAAGCGTGGCTCCAGCCATTTTTATAATTAAATTTTTCATGCAATTTTGTTGGAAATGGATCTATGAATGTATCCATACTGAAACAGTTTTCTGTATTGTCATGCATCAAGGTTATGAATCGGGACATATTTGAAGAATATGTCCCTACAAAATATTTTGATTTAAGGCATATATCTGTATCTGCAATAAGACGAATTACTTCATAGAATTTGTTCTCAAACTTTTCTGTTTTTTCTTTTGTGCTCCAACCTTTGTTGCTTGGCTTGCATGTTGTGAAAATTTTTATGTCTAAATTTTCTTCTTCAATGAAATTTTTTAATTCTTCCACAGCTTCGTATGAATCAGAGCATACAAAAATATTTCTTATCTCGAATCCGTTCACCCTGAGTGACGCCGAAGTCGTTGTATCTAAGGATTTTTCATTCAGCAATTTTTCAAGATAATCTTTTGCAGGATATTTTTTTGCTTCAATTGAAGCTTGAGGGTCTAGTTTGGCTTCTCCAACTTTATCTCCCCTTCTAATGTGAAAGGCGACATAATCATTCGGCAATTCCACGTCTGCTTTTATGTGGTCAATTAATTTTTTCGTTCTTTCGCTATACCGATAAACAAGCTGAGCAATTTTTCTTTTGTTTTCAAAAATATCGTTAGGTTTTAAATCCAACCTTGGAACATTAATGTTGAGAAAATCGTAGTTGTAAATCACATTGAAAGTTGCTCCTAAGCCATCACATATAAAGTGTTTTAAAGAAGGAGATGGGTTTAGGGTTTCTGTGAAAGGCTCAAAGTAATCTTCCCAGCCACAATTTTGTCTATAAATAAAAAAATCTGAAATTAAATTAAGTTTGATGTTGTTGTGCAAACAAAAAATTATGCCATTTAGCATGCAGTTGATTTCTGCAAAGAAACCTTTACGCGCTAAATAATAACTCATTGTTGCAATGTAATTTTGATTGGGCTGGAATAATTTTTCTTGAGCTGAACCGAAAATTTGCTTTGAGAATAGTAAGAGAAAAAACAGAATTACTTTTTGCTTCATCGACTCCTGCTTTTTATACGGAGAGGGAGGGATTCGAACCCTCGATACCTCTTTCGAGATATACATGATTTCCAATCATGCGCTTTCAGCCACTCAGCCACCTCTCCCGACTTCGCCAAGGCTTCGTCGGGCAGGCCCACAATCATCCTTGGCAATAAATTTCAAAATTTATTTCTTCTTGTCCCCCGTAGCTTTAGCAGAGGGGGATGATACGACTGCTTTTTTTGTTGTTGTAGAAGTTTTTACTGCTACAGGTTTTTTCGCTGTTTTTGGAGCTTCAGTTTTAGATTCAGCCTTAGGCTTTTCTATTTTAGATTTAGATTCAACTTTAGGTTTTTCTGGCTCTGCTTTGCGTGCTTCTGCTTTTTTAGTGGACTTATCCGAAGTTGCCTTGGCGTATGCAGAAGTTTTTTTCTCAGCTTTTAATTTGGCTGCCTTTTCTTCTTCTTCAGCTTTTTTTGCTTTTGCTAATTTTTTACCTTCAGCTGCAAATTTGTGAAGATATTCGATTATGAACTTAATAGATTTTGGAGAATCATCGTTTCCTGGAACTACATAATCTACCATTGATGGATCTGTGTTTGTATCAACAAGGGCGATTACCGGAATTCCAACCAAGCGTGCTTCCTTCACAGCGGAATGTTCTTTTTTAGCATCAACAACAACAATAGCTGCTGGTGGGAAATCAAGGTTTACAATACCCCCAATATTTTTTTCAAGTCGTTCCGCTTCCTTCTGAAGCATTACCTTTTCTTTTTTGGTGTAGTAAGTATCTGTTTTTTTGACGATATCTTTTAGATGTAAATATTTTGTGATTGCCTTTTTGATTTGGCCGTGGTTACTAAGAGATCCACCAAGCCACCTGTTTATTGCGTAAGGCATTTTCAAATCTTCTGCCGTTTTTCTTATGATTTCTTGTGCCGGTTTTTTTGTTCCGATCCAAAGGATTTGACCACCATTGCTGGCAATATCTTTTAATTTCTTAGCTGTGTGATCTAAAAGAAAAGCTGTTTTTGAGATATCGATCAAATGAATTTTATTTTTTGAGCCCCAGATATATGGGAACATTTTTGGGTTGCCGAATGAAGCTTTGTGTCCGAAATGGACGCCAGCTTTTAATAGATCTTTAAAATCAACCATTTTTTACTCCTGGGTTATTAACTTTTGCTCTCTAAGGTGTCCTTGATAAAGGGACTTAACCACCCGGTTTAAAGAGCAAGTTCAACTACAAGCCGTTCGCCCTGAGCAAATGTAATGCGTCGAAGGGTTTTGAACGGTGATTACAACGTCTGGATATCCTACCAAAATATTTAAAAACCGCAAATCTGTCCTATCCAAATATGATTTAGGGGATAAGTTTGGCAAAATCAGATGCCATTTCCTTGATATTTTTTAATTCATCAGAACTAAGTTTTTTGCGTTTTATAATTTGTGATGTTTCTAAATCGTGTATGTTCAAAGAATCTCCATTAGAGCTATTTGCTATGATATAAATATATTTATCTTCATAGGTAAATCCTACATATCGTATAAGGTGATCAATAAAAAGTGTCTCTTTCCAAATTTTATTATTCACTAATTCATAAAGTGTTATTTTAGAATAACTTTTATCTGAAAATTTAACGCTTGAATAATAATGTGAGCCGCTTACAAATTTTGTTCCTTCTTTGTTGAATTCAATAGAAACTACTGGGCATGTGTATAAACGAATTAATTGTTCTACGTATTCACCTTCGATATTCCAGATTAAAATCGTGCCATTATTATATCCGAAAGCAAATTTGGTTGAATCTCTAGTGACTGCCCAAGAAGTTATTATTTTTGAGCCGACAAACACATCTTTGCCATTTTGAAAAACAGGATCAGCTTTTATTTGATATGAACGTAGACCAAGATATAGAGCTAAAGGTTTAGGATATAATTGGTACAATAAATTGTATGTTGTTTTTAAATAGCTTGATTCTATCTCTTTTCTTAGTTCGAATTCTTGTAATTTCAGCTTTTCTATTTCCATTTTTCTTTCATCAGATATTTGCCTTAGAAGCTTTATCCCCCGTGTATTGTCTTTTTTCTCCTCCATGCATTCTAATTTGCTAAATCCAATAATAAATAAAATTACTAAAGATAATTTTGTTGAAAAATATTTCATTGAATTACCTCTTTATTTGAAATTACTGTGTTGTATTTTTTACCCATTAAATAAGCTATAGCGGACCATCCGACTGATGTTGCAAGCAATGATGGAAGTAGAAGTGGACCAAAAATCAAAATAGTCGTTGGGCTTATTGATAAAATATTTGCGACAGAGCCAGAACTTTTTGAAAGGGCTCTTCCGAGAGAATCTATCCATAGTTTTGATTTAAATTGAATTTCTTTAATGGTTGGAATAAATAGAACTTCTCGTAAAGGTGTGTTGATGCCGTAGTGAAAAGCGGGAAGTAAAGTTATTACGATGAGCATTATTTGTAATGTTGGATAAGTGAATGCGGTGTAGATTGATAGTGCAACCACTATTGGCATGACAATAAGAGAATATTTCATGCTCATTTTTTTCAAAATAAATGGTGTTACAACTAAAGCAAGAAGTAATCCAATTATTTGTGACGAGAGCATGCAAACAAATAAAGTTGAACTCATTTTTATTGCATAATTTTGTGTTGCGTCAGACAAGGTTTTCATTGCTTGATATTCGATGCCTGTGAATATTGCATCATAAAAATAATACATTAAAAATATTCCAAAAACGTATGGCCTAGTGAGCATCAACTTAAAACCTTCGAATAGTTTTGGCTTTGTTTTATGCGGGTGTTTTTCTTTTGAGTCAATGTTGTATCCGCTTAAATATTTTTCAGGAATATCTTTAGATATTTTCGATACAAAAAAAATAGAGATAATTAAAGTCAATGATGCCAATAAAACCAAAATTGGAATTAGAGTAGAATCTTGATTTTTATAGATCAAAAGTATGCTCAAAAGTGAAGCTACGATTCCACCAGCCTTTACAAAAGCTGTTATTATTCCATAGCTTTTTTTAGCAAATTCTGGGGTGCTAATTGAGTTGATGTATGCCCAAAGAGCTCCAAGTATAAATGTTGGGTAAAGATCCATAGATATAGAAAACAACCAACCGGTTAACCTATAGGGATCAGATACCAAATTTGTTATTCCGTAAGATTGATGCGAGAGCAAATAATAAAAGATAATTCCTATGAAGAAATATGCTGTGAAAAGTGAATATAAAACTACATGTTTTTTGCATCTGTTTACTAAATTGGAATACCAGATCATGCAAGGAGCTATAAATATAAAAAGAAGTAACTTGCAATATGGATAATAATCTTTACCTACGAATTGAAAAAAAATGGAAATTTTAAGAGGGCGTAAAATTGCATACGATGATGCAACTAAGCATGCAATAATTGATAGGAGTATTAATTTCTTTCGTTCGTAAAAATCAAAAGAATTGAACATTTTTTAACTTGTTGCTCCACTCGCAGCCTCATTTGAAGTTTCTCGCTTTTCGTTGCCAATAACTTTATTTTCGTTAACAGTTTTTTGAAATTTCTTGCCTAGGAAATGTGAAATTACTAACCAGATTGATGTAACGCCTAAACTAAAGATGACGCTTATGTTTGTGAATCCGTATAAAACATATTTATTCAATAACGAGCCTGAAGCTTTTGCAACACGTGAACCAAATGCATCTGTCCAAGCCTTAGATTTAAATTTAATTGCCTTGGTTGTAGGCACAAACAAAGCTTCTCTCGTTGGATGATTAAGACCGTAATTTAATGCTCTCAAAACAATAAGTGCAATAAAGAGCATTTGATATGATGGGTAAATCAATGTGAACGCCATAATTATGATACTCAATATTGGACATGCAAACAGAGATAATCTTACGCCTAAAAATCTTTGAATTGGTGCTGTTCCAAATAGGGCTATTACCAAACTTATAAGATGCATGAAGAAATAATAAAGAGCGTAAGATGATGTAAGTTCGCCTAAAGTTGAATTTTGTGCATCGGCAACAAGGGCAAATAAGTAGTCAAAAACAACAATAATAATTTCGTAGGCAAAAATTATTGAGAATATTCCAAAGACATATGGGTTCTTAGCAATAATTGTTATTCCCTCGAAAGAGTTTTTTATTGATTGAAGAAAAGATGTTTTTTTAGATTCTCTTTTTTTCTCCATTTCATAAACAGCTTCATATCCGTGTAAAAAATATCCCGGAACATATTCCATTAATAAATAAATTGAACCGGCAGCAGCGAATATGCATAAACTTCCAAGAAGTACGCAATTTGGGATTAAAATATGGTCTGCAATTGTTGAATGCTGTGTTAAATAGTACAATCCTCCGGCCGCAACGATTCCACCTATTTTTGAACCTGAGGCAAAAATACTGTAATAATTTTTAGCGTCTTTTGGATTGTTTACGGAGTTTGCAAATGCCCAGAATGTTGCAGACATGAATGCGCCAAAACTTTCCATGAAAAGATAAAATACCCATCCAAGAACTCTCGATGAGTCTTGAAATGTATTTTCGACACCATAAACCGGGTGTGCCAAGAAAAAGTATAAAATTATCCCAACGATCCCATGGCTTATTGCGAAGAAATAGAACATATGGTGTCTTCTAAGCCAGTCGACCAATTTTGAGTAAATAATGATCAGGATTATTAGGGGTAGCATTAGATAGAATTTTGCATCAGGAATGTATTTTACGCCTACGATGGACATAAAGACAGAAGATTTTAGTGGGCGCCATATTGCTTGAGTAGCGGTGAGGAATAGATACGACAGAGTCAAAAGGAAAACTTTTAGTCGGAATTCTTTTTTAACTCCCCAAATTGATTCTAATTTCGAGAGCAGGTACGAGGGTCTCATTTTCTCCCTTGTTTTACAGATGGAAAAGCCCAGAAACACAGCTAAAAACGCATTTTTATTCTATAGGGGGACCCCGAAAAGTCAAATATTGCCTTTTTAAGGACTTAATTTGCAGAAACGCGGTTTATAGTTTAAGATTTGGCGAGTTCCACATAATATTTTGATATAAAAATAATTTAAAACTATGAGTATTGAAGAAATAAAAAAAGAAGTTAAAAAAGTCGAAGTTTTATCTAAAACGGAAGTTTTGCCGAAAGAGGGATTTTTGCCTCTTCTCCCACTGAAGAATGTTGTAATTCTTCCTAAGACCATAATTCCGGTTGTTGTTGGACGCGAGATGTCTGTCAAGGCTGTTGAATATGCGATGAAAAATGGGAACAAAATTTTTGTTACATCTCAAAAGAAATTCGATACAGAAAAACCTAAAGCTGAAGATTTGTATCAAATTGGTGTTAAGGCAAATATTCTTCAAGTTGCAAAAATGCCGAATAACGGTCAAAAGATTTTGATCGAAGGTATATCCCGAGCAAAGATTTCTGAAATTGATCGAAGCCATGAGTTCATTGGTGTTGTTACAGAAGATTTGCCATCAATTCCTGTTGAAAAAGATGCAGAGCAAAAGGCTCTATGGAGAAATCTTTTCGATCTTTTCCAGGAATATGTCAAATATAATGAGAAAGTTCCTCTGGAGATTGTTTCCGTTTTTAAAGGTTTGGAAGATTTAGATTATCTAACAGATAGCATTGCTATTCAGTTGCCAATACCAATTATTGAACGTCAAAGATTGTTAGAAATGCTTGATGTTCGAAAAAGGGCTATTCGTATTGGTGCATTGCTTAAAGAAGAATTAGAGATTCTGAAAGCTGACAAAACCATCAGGAAAAGAGTTCAAAGCCAAGTCGAAAAAAATCAAAAAGATTACTATCTTAATGAGCAAATGAGAGCGATTCAGCGCGAGCTTGGGCGAGAAGATTATCACAAAGAAATTGATAAACTTCGTAAAAGAGCAAAAGCTTTAAAACTTTCAAAAGAAGTTCTTGAGAAAGTTAATTCTGAATGTAAGCGACTTGAGCAAATGCCCCCTACATCACCCGAAGCTGCAGTGTGCAGAAACTATGTTGATTGGATTTTGAATGTGCCTTGGGGGAAACTAACTGAAGATGATATTACTCTTGAAAAGGCTGAAAAAATTCTAGATTCAACTCATGCTGGCATGAAAAAACCTAAAGAAAGAATTCTAGAATTTATTGCAACGAAAAAATTTGCAGGAGAAAAGCTTAAGAAATCTCCAATCATATGTCTTGTTGGTCCTCCGGGAACTGGTAAAACATCGCTTGCATTATCTATTGCCGATTCTTTAGGCAGAAAGATGATACGTCTTTCGCTTGGTGGAGTTAGGGACGAGGCAGAGATTCGTGGACATAGAAGAACTTACATTGGTGCAATGCCTGGTAAGATTATCCAATCTATGAAGAAGGCTGGAGTTTCAAATCCTGTTATTGTTCTTGATGAAATTGATAAGCTTGCAAGAGATTTTCATGGAGATCCAGCATCAGCGCTTCTTGAGGTTTTAGATCCAGAACAAAACAAGACGTTTGCAGATCACTTCTTGGAAGTTGATTATGATCTTTCAAAAGTTATGTTTATAACAACTGCAAACTTGAGTGATGGAATTCCATATCCTCTTTTGGATCGAATGGAAATGATTCATCTTTCTGGATATACAAATGTTGAAAAGCTTAAGATTGCTAAAGATTTCTTGATGCCAAAACTTTTAGAAGAGCATGCACTTAAAAAGTCTCAGATTTCTATGTCTGAGAAAGTTCTTCAAAATGTTATAGAATATTACACCAAAGAGGCTGGAGTAAGACAACTTGAACAAGTATTGGCTAAGATTTTGCGTAAATCGATTCAAGAGTTGCAAAAAAAACCAGCCTACGCCAAGGCTTCGGCGGACAGGTCCAAAAAGCTTGAAAAAGTTGTCATAACGGATAAGAAGATTGAAGATTGGTTGGGTGTTGCAAAATATCGGCCATACGACAAGAAATTTGATGTTGATTTTGGATTGGCAAATGGTCTTGCATGGACAGAAGTTGGGGGAGATATTCTTGAAATTGAAGTTGCTTCGATGACAGGAAAAGGGACACTTTCTTTGACTGGTCAACTTGGTGAAGTCATGCAAGAATCTGCGCAAGCAGGTTTGAGTTATATCCGTTCTCGCGAAAAAGAGTTTGGCTTGAAGAAAAACTTTTATGCTGAGAAGGATATTCATGTGCATATTCCTGAAGGTGCAATTCCTAAAGATGGTCCATCTGCAGGAATAACAATGACTATTGCTTTGATTTCTGCTTTGACCAAAAATAAGGTTAAGCCAAAACTTGCAATGACTGGTGAAGTGACATTGCGTGGGCGAGTTCTTCCAGTTGGTGGTTTGAAAGAAAAACTTTTAGCAGCTGCACGTTATGGAATAAAAACTGTAATAGTTTCTAAAGAGAATAAACCTGACATCAAAGAGTTTGAAAAAGAACTCAACGGTGCACTAAAGATTGTTTATGTAGAAAACATGGACCAAGTCGTCCGCGAAGCTTTTCATAAACCTGCATTTAAATCTGAACCCGTCAAGCGAAAAACCAAAGTTTCTAAAAAATAACTTTTTATTTCATATCGAATTTTTAAAGGCCCAGATTTTCATTCTGGGCTTTCATATTTTCACAGAGAAAATTCTTTTTTCCTATTCGACATATGTTTGACGATCAACAAAAAACCAAATAATCTTCGTTAAAGTAATTTGTTTTTTAACCTAATTTACTTTGCCTTCTGCGAGGCTGGGCTATTTTATAGACCAATCCTGAGTGGTTTTCGTAGCATGGCGAAGAAAATTATATCGAAGGAAGTTTCTTATGAAAAAGATTTTGTGTTTTGTTTTAATGACATCATTGTTTTCTGGCTTTATTCCGTGTGAAGTGAAGTGTATTGATGAGAATAATGAGAAATATAAAATTGGTGCAGCCTTAGGTGTTGCATCTGTTTTGTCCTCTCTTGCTTGTTATGCATGCGCTAAAAAAGCGATAAAAGAATCATCAATAACTTTGAGATGCGAAGATATTGCAGATATTAAGATTGCAGCAAAAAAACTTGTTGATAGCTTTGGAAAATTAACTAAAGGATTAGAAGTTTTAGATCAAAAAACAGAAGAGTTAAAACAGGCCATTGATGCTTTAATAATAATGCAGGATGTCGTAGATAACCACATCATGCATGACAAAAAGGTTCCGTTTAAGATGATTCTTAACATTATAAGATCAACATACAAAATTATTAATACTCTAGAATCAGAAATTAAAGAGGGTGCATCTGACAAAACTAAGTTAAGAGATAATCTTAAAGTGTTTTTATCTGAATGGCTTAAGCACAAAAAAATTATAAGCTTTATTTGGGATCTATTAATTACAGGACGAGTTAAGACAAGTACGGGCTGGCAAGCGACTGCTTTTATTAGTTGGTTGATTGCTTTAGGAGCAGGTGCCACTTCGTGTATGTTTATGGGAAGCGGGAATCCGGAAAATGCAAAAGAAACTGTAGGGACTATTGCAGGAGTTGTTATATTTTTAGCTGCGCTTGGCTCTTATCCAACAGGCTTGGTGAAAGGATTTTCTGCTAATTAAAATTTTATAATTTCTTGAATTTTGATTATAAATTAGCCAGTTTTATTGGGGCCACAGGGCCCCAATTTATTTTTTTGACTGATCTTTGGGGAAAAGTTTTATGAGAAAGATTTTGTATTTTGTTCTTATTATATTTTTATTTTCTGGCTTTGCTTCAAATGATTTGGAGTGTGCAAGAAGAAAAAAATTAACAAAAAATTCTATATGCTTTGCGTCTTCAATTGGTCTTGGTTATCTAACATACAAAATTCATCAGATTGCTAAACAAAGAGCGCATGCAAATTTTAAACCGGGTGAGCTAGAAGAACTCGATAGGGTTTCTAAGAAAATTTTTCGTAAATTAAAAGTTAAAATTTCTCAAGAAGAAGGTCTTGTAGAATTGATAGAAGAAATTAATCAGTTGCTGGCAATGCAACAGCTTATGGTTGATGACGAATTTATCATAAAATGTGGATGTAGAATTTCTAATGTGATTTTGTTTATAGATAGATTAAAAAAGTTGATTTCAGAGTTGGATGAAAATAAGTTTTTTTCGATAAAAGATTCGATGAAAGAATTATCAAATAAGTGGGATGGGGTGAAATTCAAAAGAAGTAAATTATATTTATTTGCTGAAGGAATCTTGGGACTATTTGCGATAAGCTGCGCCTTGGCCCCACTAAGTCGTTGAGTTTGAATGATTAAAAATTATTAATAAAACTTCCCAATTCTCGTTTAACTTTTCCAGCTTCTTGAATTAACCAATTTCTGGCGTTGGGACCAAAATTATCCGATTTGTTTTTTATTATTTTTTCTGTTTTCAAAGTCAAATCTTGATAATCTTTTGCCACAAGAATTCCATTGCATTTTTTTAGTTCATCAACAATCACGTGGCAGTTTTCATGATAAGGGCCAACGATTGTTGTTATTTCCCAAACTGCAGGTTCCAATAAATTATGTCCACCGATTGGAACAAAAGTTCCACCCAAGAAATAAATATCTGCTTCTTTGTAGAGATCAAACAAAGTGCCTAGAGTTAAAATCAAAACTATTTCAGCAGAGTGGGGCGAGCAAAAATCCGGCGGATCATCCCGAGTGTCCCCCGAAGCTTTAGCGAAGGGGGATGTATCGAGGGATCGTGAACGATTATAGGAATTATTTTCATCTAGAACATCAATCTTATATCCTGAATCTTTAACTTTTCTAATCAACTCATTTTTCCAGTGAAAGTGTCGCGGGGCCAAAATTAGTTTGAGATTTTTCTCTGAATATTTTTTTGTTAAATGTTTGAACAAATTCAGATACACGTCTAACTCGCCTGGATGTAGTGAGCCAACTAGTAGGGTGAAATTATTTTTAGAGTTATGTTGTTGTGGATTCGGCGGATCATCCCGAGTGTCCCCCGAAGCTTTAGCGAAGGGGGATGTATCGAGGGATTGTGAGCGATTGCAGGAATGAGCTGCCTCATACTTCTTCAAAACATTATATGCTTTCAAATCACCTAGTACCCGAATATCAGCACCACCGGCCGTACGGCCGGTGCTGTGACCCAGAAGTTTTTCGTATTGTTTTTTGGCGTATTCTCTTTTTTTAAGAGCAAAGGGGACGGTGCCGCCCCCTTTGCGCCATATTAGTTTTTCAAACATAGTCTTATCAAATTCACTTTGAACAAAAATTGTTTTGAAAATATTTAGAAGTGGCTTGAAGAAGAATTTTATTCGCATGTATTTTTTTGCAGATTTTTTTTTCATGCGTGCATTAATAACATATGCAGGAATCTTTTTTAACTTGCTTAACATGATTAAATTTGGCCAAAAATCTGCTTCTACAATTATTAGTGAAGTTGGTTTGATTCTGTTATAAGCAAGGAGCATCGTCGGTAAGAAATCAAATGGCAAATAACTGACATAATCTGCATTCAACTTTTCTTCTGCAATTTTTTTACCAGTGAGTGTGCCGACAGTTAGATAAACTATAGTGTTGTTCATCTCTCGATACAATTTGCTTCGCAAATCACTCGAGACGAACGGTTGTTGTCCGTTCACCCTGAGTGAATCACGTAGTGATTTGTATCGAAGGGGCTTGTTTTTAATTTTATTAATTAGACTTTGCACAGACAAAACTTCACCAACTGAAACTGCATGGATCCAGACCACGTTAGAATTATTTGTTTTGGGAACAAATCCAAGTCGTTTCCAAATATTTCCGATTGAGGATTTACCTTGAAGTTTTCTTACAAACAGAATTATTAAAAATACTGGAAATAAAATTATTTGAATTATTTGATATGCGATGAACAAAAATATCATATTTTAACTTTCAAAAACGTACAAATTGTACAGGTGATTATATCGTAAAATAAGCATTTGACTAAGAGCTAAAAACAAATAGAATCTTAGGCACGTTTAATAATTTTTAACAACAAAAAACATGGGTGATTCTATGAAGAAGAAAATTTTATCTTCTATTCTTTTGGCTGGTTTGACATTAAGCTCGACAAATTTATTTTGTGCGGGTTTAATGTCAAGAATATTTGATGGCAATTGGGCACAAAAAATTGATGCATCAAGTGCTTGTTTTATCTCCACTAGCTTGGGTATTTCGACATTTATTTTGCTTTACACCAATTGGAAGAAAGCTGGGCAAATCAAACAGTTGAAAGAGGTTCTTAAAAATTGTCCGGAGCTTGAAGAATTAATTGAAAAGAATGACGAGTTGAATTTCGAATTAAAAGAAATGAAAGAGGATATTGTTAGAAATATCAATGAAGCGGTTGCAAGACTTGAAAGAGCAAAAAGAGATGGAAAAGCATTGAGTGCTGGGCAAGAAAAAATATTAAAAGGTCTTAAAGAAGAAAAAGCTAAAATTAAAACAAATGGAACGAAATATTTAACTTTGTTTGCGCTTGCTTGCGCAGCAATTCCTGCAATTTGGACTGGATATAAAATTATGAAAAGTTCTAATCCGAGTAAAACCGAGTAGTTCAATTAAAATAATCTTGAAAGAAAGAGCCGCACCAAACAAGTGCGGCTTTTTTTCCATTATATGATTTCTTTTATATTTTGAATGACTTTTTCTGAATCTATTTTGGAAAGTTTGCCTATTTTTTTAGTAATCAATTTATTATCGAGTGTAAATATCTTCATTCTTATTATTGAGGGTTTTGGTAAACCTGTTGTCTTTCTAGCAAGAATTTGTATATCCATAGGCCATGAACTATGTCTTGCGCTTGTTATCATCTCAAGTATTGTGTGATTAATCTTAAGATTAAATTTTTTGAAGATGATAAAACTAATACAGGACGTTTTTTGTAATTATTTGAATCTGCAAATGGAAATAATGCTAAAACGATATCAAATTTTTCTAGATTCATTGTAAGTCTTTATAATCTTCTTCGTCGTATTCAGAGCCCCATTCTTCTTCTAAGGTTTTTGATATTGCTTTTAAATAATCTTCATCAATATCTTTTTCCCCATTTTTTTTATTTGATTTTCTAATTAGCAAAGTATCTCCTAAGACGACTTCAAATACTATGCGATCTCCTGATTTGAGATTTAAATTTTTAATGATTTTTTTGGGCACTTCTATTTTATTTTCATCTATTATTTTTGCACGTGACATTTTTTGTACTCCAAGAAAGAGACGCGCCAAATTTGGCGCGTCTCTTTCTTTGTAAAGTTTTTTGTTTTTATTCTGTTGGTTCAACAATCAATTCATCGTTTTCTTCTACATTGATTTCTTGTGCAACTTCTTCAGAAGATTCTGTTTCTTCAACAACAGATTCCTCTGAAACTTCTTCGGCTACAACTTCTTCTACAGCTGGTTCAGATACAATCTCTTCATTTTCAACAACAGTTTCTTCGGTGACTGCTTCTGTTGTTTCCTCAACTGCAACTTCTTCATTTTCAATAACTTCTGTTGCTACTTCGTCATTTGTTTCGGCTTGATCACTGGAATAAATATTAGAGATTTTCTCATGAAGTTCATTGACCATATTTACAATCATTTCCCAAACAGCTTTTGCTTTGTCGTATATTGCTGGAAATAATGTTGGGAATGATTTTCCATCTATCATCAAATCTAATTTATCTAATGCTGATCTTAAATCTGTTTCTGATTCATTCATTATGTCTACCAATGTTGACGATAGTTGTGTGACTTCTTCTCTTAACTCTGATGCATCTCTAGTTACTTCAAAAGATGACATTGCTTCTTCGGCTGTTGTAACTTCTCTTGCAAAAATTCTAGAAATCATATTTGAAATATTTTCTTCATTGAAAGAATCGGCCCAAGCGCTTGATGACATTGCGACTACTGCCAACAATAAACTTTTGGTTATCTTTCTCATAACAAACTCCTTATGTTTTGCCCCATGCTACGCTCTTTGAGTTACGCAGGGCTAGGGTTAATAATAAAAACTGTTGTTAATGATATTAGTGATTTTTAAAGGCGACAAGATTTTTCTTATGCAAAAGCTAAACTATTGTATCTGCCTCTTTCCATCCAACAACATTTATATTTTTTCTAGAATGTTTTTCGTCTCCGCCATAAATCAGAAAGCTGTTTTCTGATTTGTTGCCGGTGATTTTATTCCAATCTTCGAGGCCCTTAAACTGTGTTGAAGAAATTGTCTGATTTATTTTTATTTCTATGCCCAAAAGAGATAAATCTTTTTCGATTATACAATCAATTTCATGCCCAGATTTATCACGCCAAAAATAGATTGAAGGTATATCTCCATTATTGAAATGCTTTTTAATTAATTCAGAGATTATTGCAGATTCGAATAATGCGCCACGCGCGTAATGTGTTAGCAATTGTTCCGTGGACTTTATTCCAAGTAAAAAGCTTGCGAATCCAGAATCATAAAAATACAGCTTTGAAGATTTGGTTAATTGTTTACGGAAGTTTTTATAGTAAGGTGGTAAGAAAAATATTATATAACTTGCTTCGAGTACAGATAACCAGGCGTTTACAGTTTCTAGGGGAAGATTTGCATCGTTTGATAATGATGATGCCTCAAATGTTTGGCCAATTCTGCCGGCGCAGAATTTCATGAATTTTTGAAAAGATGATAAATCTGGAACATTTTCTAATAATCTAACATCTCTTTCTAAATAACTCTTTAGATAGCTCGCATACCATTCTGCAAGAGGTGTTTTTTTGTGAAAAGTTGGTGGATATGTACTTTGAAACAAAAAATCATCAGGATTGTTTTTTATTAATTTAGCGTCTTTTAATTCATTCAATGAAAGAGGTAAAAGTGTATGTATTGATACCCTGCCCGCTAAAGATTGGCTTATTGCTTGATTAATTAAAAAATTTTGAGAGCCAGTTAAAATGAAGCGGCCATTCCTGCGTTTTCTTTTTTCTGTTAAATCTTCAAACGCTTCGTTATCGATAAATGTTTGAATATATGAAAGAAGTTTCGGTGTATTTTGTATTTCATCTAAAATGACATTATTTTTTTCCGCATAAGCTTTCAGGAATCCATTGGGATCATCATTGGCAAAATCTCTCATTTCAAAATTTTCTAAAGATATATATTTATGTTTTTTGAAAATACTTTTTACAAGAGTTGTTTTTCCAGATTGCCTAGGCCCAACAAGAGCAACAACTTGAAAGTTGTCTGCGGAAAGAAGAAGGTTTTTGGTTAAATCTCTTTTAATCATAATTACTCCATTAAATCCATAATATTTGTTTGGATAAAATCTATTACAGGAATTCCTTTATCTCCAACGAGGATAATTTTATTTGGTTTAAATTTTTTTACAAAAAGATCAATGCCGGAAGGGTTCATATTTTGTAATCCACTTTTAACTTCAAGAGCTATTACTTTATCACCATGTTGTAAAACAAAATCTACTTCCAAATCTCCTTCTCTCCAATAAAAAATCATCGGGATTATTTTTTACTATAGCTTTTCCAACGATTCAAGACTTTGGGCAGTTATTTTATCAGCAAGAGGGAATGTTTTTTTGTGTGGATGAATTACATAAAGATGATCCAATTT
>Ga0180433_10006077_pt1 | contig 16001 bp, 17 predicted proteins | sample SS_ome_8_FD_132980 | JGI IMG/M metagenome (GOLD analysis project Ga0180433, IMG submission 132980) | Hypersaline lake sediment archaeal communities from the Salton Sea, California, USA - SS_1_D_1 metaG | ecosystem: Environmental > Aquatic > Non-marine Saline and Alkaline > Hypersaline >... | reverse complement strand
GCGCTTCCTTACCATTTGGGTACCTCCTGTTATAGCTGTTATGGTTTGGGCAAACCGACGCTATAATAGGATTCCCAAATGGTTTTTTGTTTTTCAAGACCTTTTTCATGCAAGATCAAGGTACTAATCTTGATAAAAGGACTGATACCGACAGTGCTTTCTACGGGACGGGCAAATCAGCTACTGGGACAGTATATGAAGTTGGTCGGAATGGGGTGGAAGAAGGAGGCCTTATATTTCTTCCCGTATATAATTTAACGGGCATGTCAAGCAAGATGTACAATAAGATTTGTGCGGAGCTTTTCTCGATGTCTATAGAGCCATTTAAGTCCAATTTTCTCTGGTTGCCTTTTAATCTAAAAAGCTACTTCCTGGCGCACAGGGCTTATGCCGAAGGTTTTAAGGCAACGTACGGAGTATCGATCGAGAGTGTCATTGCCTTTCTGGGAACCATTCTCCGGAGGGTCTTTCGCTCCTGGATTGGTTCTCAAGGTGAGATATTCTTGCGACACCTGCAACGCGCGTACGACGGGCCCTGCAAAAAAGACCAACTGTTCAGCGAGCTATATGAATTATTGCCACATACAATAGAATACTTCCAATTAAGCGTCACTGAGCATGGTGTAGACCTTGAGGCAGCGAGCGAGCTGTTTGAACTAAACGAAAACACCAGAAAGGTGATCGACCTTGCTTACGCCGGACCACACCAGATACTCTTGCCATTCGGTGAGGATTATCTGTTCATTGACTATGCGTGGATTTTCCGCCGACTATATGACCTTTTTTATGGTGTCAATATCCCAGATCAGAACTTCAAAGGGTATGCCTTGGAAAAAATAGTCCGACAAGGTGGGTCAATTCTTCCTAAGCGTGAATGTCACGCATTCGATGGCACCAGAAAACAAATAGATGCTGCCTTTGCTGTAAATGACACATTGATAATCGTGGAATGCAGGGCCATTGGTCGTTCCATAGGCTATGACAGAGGAAACCGGACCGCCATAGAGTTCAGGTCAAAAAAAATCGAAATGGCTCTCAGAGATGTGGACGACAAGGCACGATGGCTTGCACGACACAAGACTGGAACAAACTATGATATAAACGACTTTCACCGAATACTTCCGATCGTTGTGACTCCCTTCGCAGAATTCATACATAGCCTCGACACGTACTATTGGCTCACCGAAGACTTGCCCAGAGTGATAACCCCTGATGAGCTGAAAAAAGCCTTGGAGGACGGCGCACTGGAGAAAGAGATCATGTCAATGACAAATACCGTCTCCATCGAGTAGTCTCATTGAAATAACAAGACTTCCAGAACTCCATGCTATGCTTCGACCATAGGTGGGGGGTGGGGTTCTTTTTGTTGAACATAGATGGCAAATATCGACAGTACTAATCCGGAACTCACAATTTCCATTTCTGCTATTATACGTAACTATTTGAAAACCAGAAGTTTTTAGGTATCCAAACGATGTAAAGACTCTTCGAACCAAGCTACGAGCCGATTGTCCTCGGCAGCGTGGGGCCGTGATTCCAACAACGGTTTTCTGATCTTTCCTACGACAATTAATGATCCAGCCTATCGGTTCCCCGGGATTGGCCTCCAGAGTTTGACAGGAATTGGCAGATCAAGTATTAATCTGTCCTGCTTGATGGGCTCACCCTGTTAAGACAGGAACCGCCTGGGGAGAGTTCTGCGCTTTGTTCACAGCCAATATTAGGTCATTCAGAGAGGTAATAAGATGATGAGAATGCGTGGATCCATAATATGGGGATTCTTGGTCCTGATTGTCCTCGCTGGATACACTGGATACACACAGGCTGAGATGGATAAAGAGGCATTGGCGATCATCGAGGTTGAGATGCCAACTTATGACTTTGGCCGGGCACCTCAGGGAGAGGTCGTAAAACACGACTTTCGGGTTTTCAACCGAGGCGCTGCTCCTCTGGATATTAAGAGCGTCAAGCCTGGCTGAGGTTGCAGTGTGGCCCGGTTCGACCGGACCATCCCTCCTGGAGGTGAGGGGAAGATTACTCTGGAAGTGAGAACGAAAGGATTCCAGGGCAAATTACACAAGACAGCACGGGTATTTACCAATGATCCCAAAAATGCTCAGGTCATCATTGGCCTCAAAGGTGAAGTATGGGCTCCCATCTCTATTAATCCCCGATATGCTCGCCTCACGGGGAGTGTTGGTGACAAGATTGAACAGGTTGTCCATTTGAGAGGTGAAAAGAAAGAGCCCCTGATGGTGAAACTTGCTTCGGTCTCTATCCCGGACAAAGTGGAAGTACAACTGAAGGAGACGGAAAAAGGTCGCACCTATGATCTGAAGGTTAAGAATAAGGTTCAAACCCAGGGAACATATATAGGGCAGGTTAAACTCACTAGCAATTACCCGGAAAAACCTGAAATAGCGATCCGAATTTCGGGCAATATCAGACCGCTCCTTGAGATCAGGCCGAAGGTGTTGAGCTTTGGCCGCATGTCGGAAGGCCGGCTGCAACAATTAAAGCAACATGGCAGGGCCATGACACGCTCGATTACGGTTCTACTGAACAAGGGTAGTGATTTAAAGATAGAAAAGGTGGCACTGGAAAAAGCGCTTTTTAAGGTGGCCACCGAGGAGGTGAAACCGGGTCGGCTAGTGCGGCTCTTGGTTGAACCCATTTTGGAAAAGATTAAGCCGGGGCCAAACGAAGATCGTTTGAAGATCCATACGAACCAGCAGGTGGCCCAGCCTCTGGTAGTGCCTATCAGTCTTGAGATCTTACAGGCAGACGAAGATAGCGACGAGGATGAGGACGACGACGAGGACATGGATGAGGACCTTGACGATGAAGAGGAAGCAGATGATGAGGACGGAAGCGAGCTGGACGAAGATGATGGGAACAATGATTGAAGCTCCCTGTAGCAAGCTACAGGGAATCTTCGACCATAGAGAACGCTGACTTTCTTGGATACGCTCGCTAACCCCGCAGCAAGCTACGGGCAATGCGCTCGCTTTTGCGGTTCAACGAACCGCTCATAGGCATTCCTATTTGGGCGACGGTCCGTAAAGATTTGATCTCCCTCCTTGTGCAAGGACAGGGCGTACACATGGAGTTCAAAGAGTTCTTCACCATAGCAAAAAGCAGCTCTGAAGGCGTTCGGGATTCTACGTGGGGGCAAGTTAGTGTGAAACCAACAGAATCTCTCGAGAAGCTACCCCCTCACAAAGCCATTGCTGAGCTGCAAACCTTCGTTGATGGGCTGAAAGATGTCTTGGAAAAATATCATCAGAGCTTCACCGAGGAAGATTTGGAAATACCTGAGAACTTCGGGAAGGTTCGCAAGGCGGTCTTTGAGCGTGACGTTGCTCAATCCTACCTCGATTATCTCAAGAAACGTTATACGACCAAACACTAGCAATCGAAATGCGGCTGCAGCTTTGGCCGAAGTGGGTCTGCCGCTTTGTGGTCTCTCGGCAAACGAACTAACAAAGAGCTGGAAAAACCGATGGCCGAAAAGGCGATTCAGGACACTTATGCAGACGAAGCTGCTGTCTGCTACGGCTGTGGACGGAACAACACTGACGGTCTACAAATCAAAACTCATTGGGATGGGAAAAAGGGCATTTGTCGCTTCAAGCCGAAGCCACACCATACTGCCTATCCAGGCTTTGTTTATGGCGGTCTGATTGCCTGTCTCATCGATTGTCACAGCCTCGCCACGGCTACGGCCGCTTCTTATCATGCTGAAAGACGTGACCCAGGTAGTGAACCGCAAATCAGGTTCCTGACTGGCACCCTTACAGTTCGATATCTGAGACCTACGCCCATCGATACCGAGCTTGTGCTGTACGCGCGCATCAAGATGCTGCGTGAAAAGAAGGCGGCTATCAGTTGTGCGCTCTATGCCAACGGCAACGAATGCGCCCAAGGCGAAGTGATTGCCATACGTGCCCCGGAAGAGCTTGATCTGAGTCACAGCCAGGATGAATGAGCTTAAACCACAAAAAGATGGTGACACCATGGTGAATGTCGAAAAAATAATAAGGCTGCGTGATGCGATCTTGCCCGATTTAGCAAAATGGTATGATTTTGACGACTCTGATGACGTTCAAAGGCTCTATGATTGGCTGGATCGTTGGTGGTCTCGACTGGAAGCTCAAGACAAAGAACGCTGTCTGTCGGGTCTGGATGGGGAGGCACAAGAAAAAGACTGGCCCGAAATAGAGATCAAAGAGAAAATACTCCTGATGTTATTTCGCTACCGTAATGAAATGCTGGTCCGCGATCTTGTGAAATACCTTCCCGATGAATATTGATACCAGAGAAACGGTTGCCCTGCAGAAACCGTTTCGGTCCCAGGTCATCCGAAGTGAACTACTAATCAATTATTGGCCCTTTGTCTTGTTACCATAATCTTTTGTGACTGCGGAGGAATGAATCATGATACTTGCCGTGATGAGTGACACACACGACCACATCTGGAATCTGCGCAAGACCCTGATGTTGGTAAAAGAGCACAGGGCCGAGGCCATTATTCACTGCGGTGATTTCATTGCCCCATTCATGCTCAAAGAACTCAACGAAGCGAAGATTCCCGTGCATGGGGTCTTCGGCAACAATGATGGAGACAAGTTTCTCCTGACAAAACTCTCCCTGACTTCGCTATCTCATATCACCTTGTACGACCCCGTGGGAGAACTCAACCTTGAACATTTTAAGGTCGCCTTCACGCATTATAAGGCTGTGGCAGAAGGCTTAGCAGCAACCGGCCGGTTTGATCTGGTGTGTTTTGGTCACACACATGAGGCATCCCTCGACAATGTAGGCGGGGCGGTCTTGTTAAACCCTGGTGAAGTGATGGGAAAGGACGGTGATCCAGGATTCTATCTAGCAGACACCGCAAAGCACAACTATGACAGAATTCGTCTTCCAGGCGGGAAAAATACGCCGTAATCATCGTCAAGATCGTGCAATGAGCCTCATGGAACAAAGTCGGGAGAAAGGACTCAAGCGTCAACAGCAAATTTGACCCCTTCTCATTCTTGTACAGGAGCAGTGTCAATGGGCCGATTTACGAAGCATGTTAAGAACCCCCAGGGTTCCAGGCATCTCGGGTCGTCTACGGCCTGATCTTCTCGTAACGGTCCTCGCCCGTTATCGTGTCTTTCCCATATAATTCGATGGATTTAACCTTTGGAATGAATCCGCGTTCAATCGATGTGATAAAAACCTTCTCGATAAAGGCCGGTTGGCCGCAGATTTGGATCTCTCCGCGATACACACCATCTACCTCGCAGACCTTGATCTTTCGCCCGATTTTGGCCACCATCTTCATCGTTGCGAAGTTGCCTTTGGCGTCGTATTTGGTCTCGAACCCATAGGCCCACCGTTTTTGAATAAATGAGAGATCTCGTCTTCGCCCGTCTTCAGCAAGTCTAAACCAGTAGGCAATGACAGGTTCCTTTGGATAGAGCTTGCCGTCAGGTGTCAACTGAACGTCATACTGAACTATATTGGCATTCTTGCTCCGTTCGATCTTAAACAAATGCCTGTTCTCTAGGTCTTTGGAAAAGGACCTAGAAGGCTGACCCATCAAGGCAAAAATAAGCACAACAAAGAGAGTGCTTATTGAGAGACAGCTGCACAATCGAATCATAACAGACTTCATGGACCCTTGTTTTTCCTCAAAGGAATCAGACCATCAATTAATTTTTGCATCCAAGACAGTAAACAACAAATGAAGGGGGTACAGGGGGTGAAAGGGACCTTGTTGAGTTTATCGAGCTTACGCTCCATGCGCACCCCTTAGGGCCCCTTGCTTGCCCAAAACACCCTCCTGTGATAATAGAACGCAGGTGTTAATCGTGAACCCCAACGATTAGGGTTACCATGACTACTCAAAATTGTGTTGCCCTTGCCATAGGAGTCATTTTCTGCACTTTTGTGAAATTCGATGCTTTTGGGCTTAGTGATGACAACCATTTACTCCGTGGTCTTGAGGGCGTTCAGGTAATAGTAGAAGAGATTCCGCCGGAAGTCAAACGAGAGGGATTGACAAAATCGCAACTTAAAACTGACGTCGAACTAGCACTTCGAATGTCTGGTATTAAGGTCCTGTCAGCTGAGGAAAGGGGTCAAATGCTGTCTCAGCCCATACTGTATCTCAATGTAAATGTAATGAAAACCCAAGGCTCAGCATACGTCTTTAACGTCCATCTCAGTGCTAGAGAGAGCGGCATAACCTTACGAGGTGGCATGACTTGGGCGCCAACATGGGAATGGGGATATGTTGGTATTACGCCAAGCTTAGCAACTATCAGGGACTATGTCAAAGACATGGTGGACAGATTCATCAACGCCTATTTAACTGCAAATCCGAAATGAGGAAAAGTAGAAATGGAAAACCATGATTCCCATCCCGCCAGTCAAAAGGAAACACTGTGACGTGCATACCAAGACCCTATTTCTCAAAGGAACAGGAGAGGTTTTGGAGTTTGACGTCATCTCCAGCTTCTCAGAAGAAATCGAAAGACAACTCTTATGGGAGAGTCACACCGTAACATCGAACCCATGAATCAAGATGCTTCGAGAAAAACGAAAACAAGGTTGTCCCTAATCCTTACGACCATGATTATCGCGGCCTCATCAATAACAGGCTACCTTTATTATACCCAATATTATCCCAAAAGGTACTTGAGGCAGGCGGAAACGTTCAAAGAAGTGGATGATTATCCCCAAGCCATTGAGAGTTACAAAAGACATCTACTGATCAACCCAAATGACCTTTCAGCCAAACTTCAGTTGGCCAAGGCTCTTCTTAGGCAAGACCAAACGGAGAAAGCTCTTGAAGTACTAACTATAGTTATTCGCGAAAGCAAACAGAACCAGGATTTGAGAAAACAGGCTTCCGAGTTAACAGAAAGCGGCTACTCTGCACTAGCCAAACAATCTGCTCAAACTGCGAAAAATGCCTTGGAGCAAGAACAGTATAAGTTAGCTATAGAGGCCTATGAGCATGAGTACTGCTACCTGGAGAAGCTAAGACCCCCATCTCGTTCACCCACAACTAAGGAAAAAACAAATGATTATTATATGCCATTTGTTCTCGTTCGTCTCCTTGAGAATAGAGCCAACCTGGCCTTTGCCTACTGGCTTGATGAGCAGTTTGAAAAAGCTTCTCAAATAATATCTGAGCCCTTATACGCCTCTGACGCAACAGACAACAACGATCCGGTGTTGAGATACGGTCTTTTTGCTTCGAAACTCCGTGATCTCGGGAGCAAGGCCTTTGAAGGCAAAGAGTGGGACACGGTCCGAAGGCATTATGAAGAAGCCTTGATCAATTACAAGAAAGATACCTCCGAATTTTCAAAAGCCTCAATTCCAGAAGTAAGATATGGTATTGCAATTACACACTGGAACGAAGGCGACTTTTGGAAGGCAAAAGAATTATTGACGGCACTTCAGAAAGATTTTCCTGAATACGATGCCGAGAAGATCCAGAGTATGATTTCCGACTCCGAAAAGGCCGGTTTTTCTCATTTGGCTGAAAAGGCTTATAAGAACGGCAATGAAGCATTTGACAAAATGGATTTTACAAAGGCGAGAAACCATTTCCATGACGCAATCAAGTACTTTAGAAAAAGTGGGGTCAAGGACAGTTCTGACTTGTTAGCCCCTATAAGATACAATATCGCTATCACTTACTGGAACCAACAGAATTGGCCTAGGGCGAAGAAGTATTTTTTGGAACTTAAGCACAAACATCCCAAATTCCAAAAGGACAAAACCGAGGACTATTTGAACAAGTTGGTTGAACTGGTTGATCACAGCGAATAGTTGGACGGCACATGAGTCAGCCGATATTGTGTCGGAGACATGAGAGGCCACGGCTTGCCAGACTCCATGTCCCCGGGACCTTGGTGATCAGAACAGGCAGAAAAGGGCTATGCCTGAAACGACCCTCCAGAATGAAGTGGTTGGTGACATTCCCAAACACGTTCAGATGATCTTGCCTTTTCAAAGATTTTTCAGGCGGATCGTTAGGGGAAGCTTTCCTCTTTTTTTTACAACCATTCTCGCTCTCGTGTGGGCTAATCTCCCTCAGACGACATACCACACCGTCTGGCACACCGAGCTTAAGATCTCCCTGGGCCATTTCGAAATCACGAAATCGCTACTTCATTGGATCGACGACGCCCTCATGACCCTGTTCTTTTTCATCGTTGGCCTGGAGATCAAAAGGGAAATGCTCGTCGGGGAGCTGGCATCTGCAAAAAAAGCCCTCATCCCGGTCAGTGCGGCCGCTGGGGGTATGTTGTTTCCTGCGGCCATCTATGCGATTTTTAACCATGGCACCCCTGCCGCTTCAGGGTGGGGGATCCCCATGGCCACGGACATCGCCTTTTCACTCGCCGTCCTGGCCGCACTTGGCAAAAGAATTCCTCTAGGCCTGAAAGTCTTCCTGTCCGCATTTGCTATTGCAGACGACTTAGGCGCTGTGCTGGTTATCGCCCTGTTCTACACGGAATCGATTGTCTGGAACTACTTGCTGCTTTCTGTTGTCTTTCTCTTGGCCCTTGCTCTGGCCAATTATTTCTGGATCCGCTGGACCGTCGTTTATGCCATATTGGGCATCTGTATGTGGTTTGCCATCCAGGGCTCTGGCATCCACGCCACCGTGGCAGGGGTGCTCGTGGCCATGTTCATTCCTGCCAGAGGAAAATACGATACCGATACGTTCCTCACCAAGGTGCACAGAAACTTGGACGACTTTGAGTGTGAGCCAGGCTCTTGCGGGTACACCATTTTACTGAATCGCCAACACCTCAATGCCTGTCAGGCCATCGAACTGGCCTGCCATGACGTGCAGACGCCCCTTCAACGCCTAGAACATGGTCTACAGTCTTGGATCGCCTTTTTGGTTCTCCCAATGTTTGCCCTTGCCAATGCGGGACTTCACTTTGAGGGCATCGACGTTTTTCATGCCATGGGTCATCCGGTGACCCTTGGCATTGTTTTGGGCCTGGTGGTGGGCAAACCCGTTGGGATTTGCCTGTTCACCTATCTGACCCAAAAAATACTCAAAACGCCTCTGGCCTCAGGGGTCGATTGGGGTCACATCGTAGGTGCCAGCATCCTGGGAGGGATCGGATTTACCATGTCTTTGTTCATTCAGGGGCTGTCCTTTTCGTCAGCCCATTTTCAAGAGTATTCAAAAATCGGCATCTTTCTGGGATCCTTGATCTCGGGGATCTTGGGCCTCGTTTTCCTATACCAGATGAAACCCGGACAAAGAGACGCCGTAAAAGCAAGCCGGTCGTAGATTCCCTGGGGACTCCTGTTTGAGGGAATCTCAAAAAAATCTCCCGTCCGCTCTCCAAACTTAGGGACTAAACTGTTACCCTTTACTTACTGTACATGGCCTCATACTCACGGTTCATCTCAGCGATCTGGCCATGATCTGCAAAACTGAAATAGGTGTTGTCTCCGATGATGAGGTGCTCGTGGATCGTGATTCCCATGACCCGGCAAGCGTGTATCAACTGACGGGTGATGAGTCTGTCCTCGGAAGACGGTCTGGGCTCTCCTGAAGGGTGGTTGTGCACCAAGAACAGGCCGGCGGCATGATGCCTGAGGGCTGCCTGGACCACTTCTCTGGGATAGACGCTGCTGGCGGTCAAGGTCCCCTCAAAAAGGGTTTCTATGGCAATGATCCTATTTTGGGCGTCCAGAAAGACGACCTTAAAAATCTCGCGCTTCTTGTCACGCAGGGTGTGGTAAAGGTAGTCAAAAAGCTCTGAGGACGATCGGATGGGGTGTTTCTTGACAAGTCTTTTTTTTAAGTATCGTCCGGCCACGGCATGGACGAACTTGATACCGAATACGTTTTTCGGCCCGATGCCCTTGATCTCTTGAAGGGCTTCAGGCGAGGCTTCAATGACGCCCTGAAGGGTCTTGAAACGTCTCAGGGCCGCCTTGGCCTGCGCCTTACAGTCCTTTCTGGGTGTGGCCAATGCCAGGAGCAGTTCGATGACTTCATAGTCGTGAAAGCCTTGGAGTCCAGAGGCCAGGAATTTCTCCCTTAATCGGGCCCGATGGCCTTGGCCTTTATGGGGCTTCTTCTTGTCTCCCATATGACGCCGTCACTCTTCATCGATTTCCTGTCTCAAATCCCTGTTCATCAGCATACGAAGGGCTTCTTTCGGGTCAAGATCTTCGTACAAGATGCGGTAAATCTGCTCTGCGATGGGCATTTCCACCCCGATCTTTCGGGACAGATTGTAAACCGATTTCGTGGTTCTGACCCCTTCGGCCACCGTGGGCGTCTGGGAAAGGATGGCTTCAAGCTTCATGCCCTGCCCTAGCCTGTGGCCGACCATCCAGTTGCGGCTCAGCTTGCCTGTACAGGTCAGCACCAAGTCGCCGATGCCGGCAAGGCCCATAAACGTTTGCGGATTGGCTCCCAGCCTTGTGGCCAAACGCTGGATCTCAGTCACACCCCGGGTAATGAGGGCAGCCCTGGTGTTATATCCGAGGTCGAGGCCATCTGAAATGCCTGCTGCAATGGCCATTACGTTCTTCAAAGCACCCCCCAGTTCTGCACCCAGGACATCATAACTGGTGTACACCCTAAGATAAGGCGTGGCAAACGTCGCCTGAACCTGCTCCGCCACCTCTGGCACATGGGCGGCCACCGTGACAGCAGTTGGGATCTTCTTGGCCACTTCCTTGGCAAAGCTGGGGCCGGAAAGGACGGCAATCTGGCCGTGAAGCCTTGGGGGGAGAAGCTGCTGGAGGATGCCAGACATGGTCAGGTGCGTCTCGTTTTCTATCCCTTTGGTGGCGCTGACGATGAGGGTCTTCTCGGCAGGGTGATGGACCAGTCGAACAGCGACTGAGCGAAAAACATGGGAAGGCACGGCAAGGAGTAACATGTCCTTGGCCGCAGCCACGTTGTTGAGGTCGTTCGACGGGGCGAGATCTTCACAGAGGCGAATGCCTGGCAAAAAGACCTTGTTTTCCCGGGATTCAAGGATGTCTGAGCACACTTCCTTTTCAAAGGCCCACAGGGCAACCTCGTAACCTTGGTCGGCCAGCAGGTTGGCCAGGGCCGTGCCCCATGCCCCAGCGCCGATCACGCCAATGTTCATGCCTGTTTCCTTTACATGTCTTTTTCCGCTAGGCTGGCAGCGCTGGCGACCCGTTCTCCCGGATCCATGGCGATGAGTCGCACACCCTGGGTGTTGCGACCAATGACAGAGACATCTTTGACGGGAATGCGGATGATCTTGCCTCGGCTGGTCACCAACATGACATCGTCTTCATCGGTGACCAGGAGGATGGCCATCACCACACCGTTTCGGTCCGTGGTCTTGATGGTGATAACGCCCTTACCCCCCCGATTCTGTATAGGATACTCGTCAATCGAAGTCCTTTTTCCGTACCCATTTTCCGTAATGGTCATCAGGGTCTTGCCATCCGTGAGGACCTCCATGCCCACAATATGGTCCTCCTCGGCGAGACGCATCCCCCGGACCCCCTGACTGGCACGACCCACGGCCCGCACGCCGGATTCATGAAACCGGATCGACTTTCCTTTTCTGGAACCGAGGAAGACGTTTTGTGTGCCGTCAGTGATCCGGACGGCGATGAGTTCATCACCGGCAACAAGATTCAGGGCGATAATGCCGCCCGCCCTGGGGCGGCTGTAAGCCATAAGGTCTGTCTTTTTCACCAATCCCTCACGGGTGGCCATAAGAACGGTGAAGCCAGGTTCAAAGGATCGCACTGCAAGCACGGTGGCGAGCTTTTCCCCCTCCCCCAGAGAAAGAAGATTCACAATGGCCTTGCCCCGTGCCAGGCGACTGGCCTGGGGCAGCTCGTGAACCTTGCGCCAGTAGACGCGGCCCCAGTTTGTAAAAAACAAGAACATGTCGTGGGTGGACGCCACAAACAAACGGTCTACAAAATCTTCCTCCTTCACCCCAACGCCCGTTTTCCCCTTGCCGCCGCGCCGCTGGCTGTTATACAAGGTGACGGGATTTCTCTTGATGTAGCCGGCATGAGATATGGTGACCACCATATCTTCTTCAACAATCATGTCTTCTACCGTGAGCTTTTCAGTCGCCGCCACGATCTCCGTTCGACGCTCGTCGCCATAGGCTTTTCGCAGGGCCATCAATTCTTCCTTGATAATATTCAGGACAAGACGCTCACTGGCGAGGATCTCACGATATCGTGCGATGGCCTTGATGGTCTCTTTGTATTCTTCCACGATCTTGTCCCGTTCCAGCCCTGTGAGACGTTGCAGGCGCATGTCCAGGATAGCCTGCGCCTGAACCTCGGTGAGCTGAAAGTCTGAGACGAGGCGAGCCTTGGCTTCAGGGGGGCTCTTTGAAGAACGGATCAGGGCCACGACCGCATCGATGTGATCCAGGGCGACCTTGAGTCCTTCCAGGATATGGGCACGGGCCTCGGCCTTGTTCAACTCAAAGCGGGTACGGCGGACAATAATTTGCTTGCGATGTTCTACAAAATGGCCAAGGAGTTCTTTCAAGGGGAGCAGCCGAGGTTGCCTATCCACGATGGCCAGCAGAATGATGCCAAAAGTAGACTCCATCTGTGTATGGGCATAGAGCTGGTTGACAATCACCCCGGCGATTTCGTCTTTTTTCAGGGCGACGACGATCCGCATCCCCTCCCGGTCCGATTCATCCCGGACAAACTTGACGCCTTCGATACGTTTGTCTTTCACCAGTTCTGCGACCTTTTCAATCAGCCTGGCCTTATTAACCTGGTAGGGAAGCTCGGTAATGATGATACTTTCCCGACCCGTTCTCCGATCTTTTTCTATCATGATACGGGCCCGGACCCGGATAATGCCTCTTCCGGTTCGGTAGGCGGACTCAATACCCTCGCACCCGTAAATAATGCCTGCTGTGGGAAAATCAGGGCCTGGCAGGTGGATCATGAGGTCCTCAAACGAGATCGCCGGGTTCTGGATAAGGGCGACGGTCGCATCGATGACCTCACACAAGTTGTGGGGCGGAATATTGGTTGCCATGCCCACAGCAATGCCAGATGACCCATTAATGAGCAGGTTAGGGATTTTTGCCGGCAAGAGAGAAGGTTCAACAAGAGACTCATCATAGTTGGGGGCAAAATCGACGGTCTCTTTTTCAAGATCCTCCAACATTTCATGGGCCAAACGCGTGAGCCTCACCTCGGTATATCTCATGGCAGCAGCCGGATCGCCGTCCACGGACCCGAAGTTGCCCTGGCCGTCGATCAGGGGATAACGCAGAGAAAAGCTCTGGGCCATGCGCACGATGGTGTCATACACGGCCGTGTCACCATGGGGATGGTATTTACCGATGACATCCCCCACAATACGAGCCGACTTCTTGTAGGCTTTGTTCCAGTCATTCTTAAGCTCATGCATGGCGTAAAGAATCCGGCGGTGGACCGGCTTCAGGCCATCACGAACATCAGGCAGCGCGCGGCCGATGATCACGCTCATGGCATAATCCAGATAGGACCGCTTCATCTCATCTTCGATGTTGATGTCAATGTGTCTGCCCGTTGTATTCATCTCCAATCCCATTTACTCCTTGCATCTCCTCAAGAGTCAAAGGAGGGCTCAGCCTGGCCGACAATGTCTCGGGGAAATCTATACTAAGAAAGGCCAAACAGCTAATTTCCATCCATAAACGGCCCTCTTTCCTGTGAGCGTCGTTCTCCGCGGGTTGTCGCCTGCGACGAACGAGAAGTACGCCACGGCGTAAACCCTTGTGCGGCCTTGCTCAGAGCAAAGAATGCTCATTTCTGGATTGGAAACTGACGCCTGTGCCCCTTGATTGAACCACGTTTCGTGGGTCGGCTCTGGCTAATGTTATCCAGATAGAATGCGAGAACAAGGTGGCGGGAGTGTAAAAAACTTCCTCAAGTTCGTCAAGGCCTAAAGATCATCTGAAGACGGGTTTTGGAAGCTGTTAGGGGGTTGGCAAGGGGACACCTTTTTCCCTGGGCCAATCGCCGGTGGTAGGTTTGATGACTATTTCAGCTGGGGCCTGGGCTTTCATGTAATCCTGAAAGGCCTGACAGTCCCTGGCGTACTCACATCGATGCTGGCATATCTTCACATGAATCCTGGGGAGATTGCCTCTTTTTTCACAAATAATATAATTGTCCATGTTTCTGCATTCCTTCCGAGGGAGATATTAAATATAATTAAATTACACTTATCTATATATTATCCTCATTAACTATAATTTTATATATAATTTGTCAAGGAAAAAACACCCTTTTTTGACGTCATGGGTGCACGGGCATGGTACCAAAGGCTGGTGGTCGGTTTTAGGAGAGACCATGGACGACGGATCAGAAACAACCGTTGGCAGATGGCCGTCTCGCAGTCTCCCTTCAAGAGGCCTCGTCGGTCCCCATGGCTCGAACCAAACGGGCCAGAGCCACGTTAAACTCGGCCAGGACTCTGGTGTGGTTGGTTTTGGCTTCGGTCAATCTGGTCTGAGCATCCAGGACTTCTGTGGCCGTGGCCACCTGTTCCTTGTATCGCTCCTTGCTGATGCGAAAATTCTCCTCTGCTGATTCCACGCTCCTCTTGGCTACCCAGATGTTTTTCTCTGCGGTTTCCAAGTTCAGGTAACTGGTCTTGACTTCCAGGCGTATCGCGTCTTGGATCTGCTCCACCGCCTGTCTGGCCTGGCGCAGACGGGCCCGCTTCTCACTGGTTGCATGCCGCGTCTTGCCCCACTCGAAAAAGGTCATGGTGGCTTCAGCCACCACGTCCCAATTCTCCCGGTCCACAAAGTCGCTGCCGTTCAAGGCGGCATCATCCCCCGCCCGATAGTAGTTGCCCAATAGACTCACCTCTGGATAATAGGCGCTCTTGGCAAGGGTGATCTCCTTTTCAGCTTGGACCACATTCTTCTCTGCCTCCAACAGCTCTGGGCGCCCTTTGAGTGAGATCTCCACACAGGACTCATAGGCTCTCTCATAGGGCTGGTGGGAGAGGATGTCCGCCACGACGATTTCCTGATCAATGGGTCGGCGCAGGATGGTGTTCAAGCGGGCCTTGGCCAGTCGGACAGCGTTGGAAGCCCGGATGAGTTGCTGCTCGACCTGTGCCAACCGAACCTCTGCGTCGAGCACGTCGATCTTGGGACTCATCCCGACCCGATAGAAGTCCTTTGCCACCTTGAGCTCTGCCTTCAACTGTTCCACGGACTGCTTCCCCACCTCCTGGAGCTGCTCCGCAGTCAAGACGGCAAAGTAGGCCTCCTTGACCTGTAGGATCAGGTCAAGCCGGGTCCGGGCCATTTGGAGGTTGGCCACGTCCAGACCTAACTGGGCTAACTGGTAATTCGACAGGGTGGAAAAGCCCGTAAACAAGGGCTGTGAAACGGTACCTGTGAAACGGTATTGATTCCTGTCGGCAAAATCAAATTGGTTTCCGGCAATGACCGCATAGGGGACCTCGCTGGGACGGCGGTAGCTGTACTTGCCGCTCAATGACGGCAGAAAGCCCGTTCTCGCCTCCTTTTGGCGTTCCCCGGCGGCCTCGACTTCCTCTTGGGCCACTTTCATGTCCAGATTGTATGCTAGCGCCATCTCGATGGCGCGGCTGAGCGTGAGTCTCAGGGGACCCCCTCGGTCTTCCGCTTCCTCTGCCCAGGCTGTTGACACCATCACCACCGAAGCGAGAAAAAGCAGCGCAGCGCCACACAACAACGCCGCTATTGCTTTGTTAATCATATCAGATCCCTCCGTAGTCTCTTCTTCAGATTCCGATTTTTTCTGGTCTTGTGTAAAGGCCTCATCGCGATGAGACTCGTATGTCTTCCCACAAGGGCGTTTTAATCTCTTTTGGGTCCAATTCCCCGCGGCTTGCCGCGACTAGCGATGCATTAGCCATCGAGCTCTATGATGCTTGTTAAAGAATCCAGGAGCCAGGAGTCAGAATGCAGTAGAAAAAGGTTGGT
>Ga0180433_10006076_pt1 | contig 16003 bp, 16 predicted proteins | sample SS_ome_8_FD_132980 | JGI IMG/M metagenome (GOLD analysis project Ga0180433, IMG submission 132980) | Hypersaline lake sediment archaeal communities from the Salton Sea, California, USA - SS_1_D_1 metaG | ecosystem: Environmental > Aquatic > Non-marine Saline and Alkaline > Hypersaline >... | reverse complement strand
TTCATCATGCTGTGAAAGCTATCCACATTCCGACACCCTTCAGGAATACTCATAAAAATATTCCGAGCGAACTCAAATTTTTGACCATCGTGGAGACTATAATCATTCAGTACAGCAGACATCTGCCGATTTAATTGAAAAACCTCTCTTGATCCAAGTCGCGCTCTTTTAGCAGGCGGCTCACTCTGGGCACCTGTCATTATGGGAGCACTACCCTCAGTTCTTTTATTTCTTCCTATATTTCGAGACATGTAAACACCTATTTAAAATTCATAAATCTAAACAATTATTATGATGATAATTATAACATTACATAGTTTTAATAAAAACAGAAATTATTAACTCAAAAAAAATTTAGAAAACCGACAAAACGCGTGTTTCCTCAAGATGTTTGAGGCGGATGAATTTGGAAGAAAAGAGCTCTTTTTGAGAGAGCCCATACACTTGGAAATCCCTAATCAGCTCTCCAATTCCCTTTTGGAGAGAATAGTGAGGTTGGAAAGCTGGCAGTGCTTTCTTCAGCTTATCAAACGTCACACAGTAGCTGCGTGGATCTGGGGTGGAGTCGCTTCCAAAGGTGATGTGTGAATGAGGGAAAAACTCTTGAATCATCCTTGCAAGGGCAAAGATCTGGGTATTTTCGGTTCCAACATTAAAGGCTTCTCCTTTTACAAGAGCCGCATCCGCAAAGAGGAAGGAGACGAAAGCAGCGGCGATGTCTTTACAGTGGATGAGGGGGCGCCAAGAGGAGCCATCGCTGTTGAGGGCGATTCTCCCTTCCGTATAGGCCATGGCGACGAGCTGGTTCACCACGAGGTCTAGACGGAGCAGAGGACTCGAGCCGTAAGCGGTAGCCAAACGAAGCGAAACTGGAGTGAAGTGGAGATCCTTGAGCGCTAAAATGTCCGCCTCTGCGTCGACTTTCGATTTAGCATAAGGGGTGAGTGGCGCTAGAGGGGCTGTTTCATCTAGGTGGAGTTTTTCACCCTTTCCGTAGACGGAACAGCTTCCTGCAAAGAGAAAACGCTTCACACCTGCGAGTTTCGCGAGGCGTGCCACATACACTGCTCCTTTGTGATTGATATCTTCGGTCAGGCGGGGGTTCACATTGCCCATGGGATCATTTGAAAGAGCAGCGAGGTGGATGACCGCATCATGGTCCCGCAAGTCTGCAACATCCAGGGTGCGGATGTCTTTGCAAAGAGCGTGATCCACTTCGACTTTGCCGTACCACTCACAGCCACGGAAAAGACCCATGTCACAACCTGTGACCTCCAGCCCCCTCTCTCTTAAAAGAGGGATTAGCTGTGCTCCAATGAACCCTAAGTAGCCAGTGACAAAAACTTTCTTCATCCTGATAGTCTAGTCCCTGTGATCTTACCTAGCAACGTTCGAATGAGTTTTTTTCTGGCCTCAAGAGGTCTCTCTTCGAAAGCGTACTGAAGTTTTCCTATCTTTGAGTCGCTCGCATCCAATCCATTTGCCGTAAATTGGATGATTCTTGAGACATCGATCGCGATTCTTGTCCCATAAGGCCCTAGATCATGCTCGGTATCACCAGAACTTTCGCGAACCTTGGGCGATACGAGGTAAGGACTCAAAAAGCGCAAAATAAAAAGCCCAACAATAAAACGTCGCCCCAGCTGCTCTTCAGGAAGGACCTCTTCAATCGCCTCCATCATCTCTTTCAGCAAATTCTTCTCTTCTACCGGAAACTTCCGTGATGCAAAGATCGCATTGCAGAGAGTTTGGTTTACTTCACTGAGGACCTGCTCTTCTCGATCTCTACCTTTACATTCAGGCAGACGTATTATCTTATCAAAAGTGGGTCCTCCTGCCATCTTTAAAACAGGTTCAAACGAGGGGCGAAAGCGGTGAGTTAAAAGATGGATAAAGACCGACTCTCCTCTTAAAAAGGAAGCTTTCGCATCCTCAAGGTCGCTCGCCGCCTTCACCTTCTCTGCCTCATTGCGAATCAGCCTCACCCAAATGGCATTGTCGCCATTGATCTCGACGACAACTTTGTCAATCTCATCCGCAGAAAGATCCTGCTCCAAAAGAAGCTCTAAGCAACGATCAAAAATCGGGCCTCGATCTAAAAGAGGGAGCGCGTCCAATAAAATCTCTTTAGGCGGCTTCACTGTTTTATCCAACATCAGCCGAGTCCAGACCTGCTTAGCAAATTTACGCCTATGAACATAATGCACCACTTTCGCATCCGTTGCATTACCTCCAGATTGGAGAAACTTCTTAAGGACGTCATAAAAATCATTCGCATCTTTAATTTTCTTGAACTTTTGAACGACCACTCCGCCCACCAAAGTTGCGACAGTGTCTCTAGAGATCCCTTCCGTCGAATTGCGTCGGCGCGGAACTCTCGCAGACGGAGGCCCTTCCTCACGCTGGATCGCATCTGTATCAAAACGAAGGCTTCTTCCCGAAAAGGATCTTCTTAAACGTTGCATAACTATTTACCATGATTAAATTTTGCAACTATAATAACATATTATTAACATGACTCACAAGTTAAGAGCTTGTAAAGAGCACTAGAGCAAACAGGTGCGTTCTTGTCGGATATTGAAAAAATGATTCGCAGTTTCGCAGGTGTTCTCTAGCACCCAAACAGTCGAAAAATTCTTGTAAGAATTGTAAAATTCGAATTATAAGTACTTCATGCTGAAAATGAAGTCTTTACTTCTCACCACCCTGTTTCCGACCCTGCTCGCCTCTGAACTCTTCTATCAGGGAGCGGTTTCCACCTCTGCTCTCTCTGAGTCCTATGCAAGTGTCAGCGCCGGCGTCGAAGACATCAGCTTTCAGTTTTACAATCCAGCGACAACAGCCTACTACCACAACTGCCAAGGAATCATCAGCGGCGCCTATTTCTTTCCGGTAGACTGCTTTACCGATGGAGTCGGAAGCAATGCGGTCGGAGACAATCTCACGGGGGATACCACACAAGGGGGTGTACAGAACCACAACTTTGTGGGTGGCCTCTATGGCATCTACTGCCTAGACCACAACATCCACCTCGGCCTAAGTATCACGAACCCTTGGCAGACACGCCACTCCTACAAAGACAGTTGGATCGGCCGCTACTACGGGACGATGATCGACATCAAATCGATCAACATCAACCCCTCAATTTCCTGGAGTTTTCACGATGTGCTCGCTCTCGCCGTCGGTGCGCAGTTTCAATACCTCAGCCTCGATCTCGACCGTGCGATAGACTTTGGCCTCATAGCTTTCGAAATTGACCCCAACGAGGGAACGCCTTCTGAGCAAGATGGGAAAGAAAAACTCCGTACCCATGACTGGGATGTCGGCTGGACTGCCGGTCTTCTCTACAAGGCCTGTTGGAACGTCCGGCTCGGTCTAGGCTACCGCTCAGAAGTGAGACACCACCTCCAAGGCTCCACACATTTTACTTATGGAGAAGTGGGCAACTACGTTGCAGAACAAACCCACAGCTACCACAACACCTGCGCTGAAATCAAATGGGCGACACCTGATCTCTTGTGGGCTGGTCTCTACTATTTCTGTAACGACGAATGGCAATTCAATTTCACTGTCAACCGTCATGGGTGGGGAAAAGTCGACAACTTGAATGTCATTTATGGTGATGCCACCGAAAACAAAAACCAGCTCGATTTAAAAGACACCTTTGGACTTTCGATAGGAGGAAAGTACACTCCCTGCTGCCGTGATTGGATGATCCGTTTTGGACTCAGTTACGAAGACTCCCCTGCAGGTATGCAGCACCCTCTTTTCTACGCCTCAGAGAGCATCCGCGGTGCTTTTGGTTGGTCCTGGGATTTCCACCCCTGTCTACGGTTAGAGATCGGGTACAGCCACGATTTCTTACGCACCATTCCGATCGAACTCTCCACCGACACAGAAGGTAACCAGTACCGTGGTAACGTCCAAGGAAAGATCAAGTCCAACCCGAACCACTTGGCCATTCAGTTTGTCGGTAAATACTAAAAAGGGGAGCTCAACGCCCCCCCTGATCTAGATGCTTTTTAGGCAGCCCATCGAGAAGAGGGCGCTTCCCCTAAACACTCAAGGAACGAAAGCTCATCCCATTGTTGATGGATCTCTTGGATCTTTTTTCCTTTAAAGGTCAAGATCGTGATCCCTGTGGTTTGTACAGGCATTCCCGATGGAGAGCGCCCCTCAAACCGACCGGTGTTGGTTCCTTCGAAGGACCAACGGACAATCACTTTCGAGTCTGCCGCAATGAGATCTTCGATTTTGAGTCGCTTATCTGGAAACGCTTCCCGGTAAGCCTCTTCAAGACGGGTAAAATCCGACAAACCGCTACGGACTTGGGGGTTTGAAGGATCAGAAAAAACGACATCTTTCGCTAGCAAATCATTGAGTAGTGACTCCTGTCCATCGGTAAAGACATCCGTGAACAGGCGCTTTGCAACCACCATATTTTCTTTAGTTCCCATAAAACACCTCCTGTTAATTTGAGTAGAGGAAATCGTGCTATTACCTTACCCATAACGCAGGAGTTTTCAGGCTGTCAAGATAGTTATAACTTACTCATCTTCAGTAGATTGATCCGCTTCAGAGGACTCAGCCGCTTCGGCTGCTTTCACCTCGATAAACATCACTTCTAGAGGGTCTGCCCCGACGTTGACATCCGAATGAGTGGGAGACTCTCTCTCAGAGGGAATCCAGAAGGCTTTTCCAGCCTCGACAGCAATCACCTCTACCTCTCCATTTTCATCGACTTTATTGAGAACTCCATCTTTCAGTCCCACTAGAATCGAGCCACATTCGTGACGGTAAAAGTCGACAGGCTCGTTGGGAGCTATGACAGACTTCCACACTTTGACATATTCATTTTCAAACTGGAAGACACTATGAGTGTTTGCGGATTCAGTTCCCTCTTGTGCATGGAGAGAGAGTATTGGTAACAAAATCGCGGTAAGTCGTGCTAATAAACTACTCATATTTCCTCCGAAATTAAAATTAAACTCATGAAGAATCTAAACTTTTTTACCCATTGACTTCAAGGTTATTTTAACCTAGGATTTAGGGCAATATGACAGTAGAAATCTCTCAATTAGCCCCCATCGCATCTCAATATTCTGGCCTCAGCGGCAAAGTTAAACTCGGTATTAAAGTCATCGTTTTCATCGCTCTCGATATCTTGTCGATGATCTACGCCGGCCTCCAAACAGTCTACGTCTATTTTGACTGGACAAGGAAAAGCTTCGATTATTACGGAGTGAATCCTGAGACCCTCCCCTCTTCAGCTAAGAAAACAAATGATGTCGCCATCGTTTGTCTCAACGGTCTCTATGGAAGCCAAGCTGACTTTCTCCCCCTCCTTTCGATCCTCTCTTCAATGAAACATCCGCTTCCGATTTTCACAGGAACGATCAAGCACGATGGATCGGAAATGGAGCAGCTCGATCAAGTCCTCGAACGAGTCAGTAAAGTCTTTAAAAAAGCAGATCGAACAGGAAAACTTATCCTCTTAGGTCATTCGAAAGGAGTCCATCTAGCGCTGCGAAAAGCTCTCATGAAAGAGGGGGCCAGTCATGAAAATATTGAGTACCGCTCGGTCATCAGCCTTGCTGGACGCATTCGAATGACAGAAGAGTCGGAAACCCAACACCCTTTACGCTTCATGTACTCTGATATTGTAGACCAGATGAAAGCTCTAGATGTGAGAGTCAAAGCCCTCGCAACTGACGAAGAGGCGGGCCCTTGCATTGACTTTAGAACCCTCGCTGGATCTCTTGACTGGATCTTCGGACCAGATAGTGTGCTTCGCGATCCGTCACAAGGGGATACGGAGTACCAATGCACCATCCCTTGGCGTGGGCATGTGGGCATTCTCTTTTCAGCCCGAGCAGGAAGTGTCGTAAAAGAGTGGGTAGAAGATATCCGGAAACACGCGTAATTTAGCTGCGGGAGAGAGTTCTCCCGCAGCACAGAACCACTTACTGACTCATCACTTCTTCAGTTGTTTTCTTTTCTTTGAACTTCTGCATCAAAGATTTTTTGTTTCCTTGAAAGTGGAGTGACTTAAAGCGGACCTTACGGTCATAACCAGCGTGGTAGCAGTAGGGTTGTCCACTGACCCAAACGATCTTCTTGACCCCCCCTTCCATTTCATAGGCTCCTTCGCTCAAGCCAATGTTCACATCAAAGCGTCCCCCATCAGCAATGTCCTGGAGCTGCCCCATAGGGATGTTTGCTTTATTTCTAGATTGGCGGAATGCCTCAAAGACCTGCATGTCTGAAATGTGCGAGTATCTCTGACTGTAGGTACTGAAAGAGCGGTAAAAACGCGTGATGAACTGGCACGCCTCTGAAAGAGATCCGAGAGTGAAGAAGGAGCTGTGGCCAGAGCAACTCTTCTCCATACGGATCATCGAAAGATCGTACTCTGAGAAGAGGTCATACTCGTCTGTCACGTCACAGTAGAGCATCACGTCTGAGTCGGCATAGAAAACCGCAGAAAGACCTTGGGCCTGCATGAATTCTTTTAAGATGTACCATCTCTGAAAGCAGAAGAGCTCATAATCGTAGGCGTTGGAGGACTTGTGCTTGTTCTTATACAGCTTTTCAAATTCGTTCGCGCTGCTGAAGTAGCTCTTGTAAGAGTGGTGCTCCACACCTGCATAGCCTTCATTCGACCTGTCCCCAATGAGGATCACACGGTCGTTGTGCTTGAGTGCCTGCTCAAGGCTGTGGACTAAGTAGTCTGAGTCCCCTCGGTGGATAAACACGACAGGAACATTCTCTGCATAGACTGCACCAAAAACAGTACTACACAGCAAAAAAGTTAAAGTAAAAATTTTCTTAAACATTATTGACTCCTCCCAAATAGAAATTTTAATAGGACGTTTGTACCTTAAAACAAAGGAGGCTGTCAACTTTATTTAATTAGAGCTTTGCGGATTTCACGGATGCCTTCTTCGGTAAGAAAGTAAGCCTCCAGATCACGATAATCCTCCTGAGAAGCCAACTTGACAACCACCAGCTCCTCTTCAAAATTGATATAGAGGAGTTGGCCATAGGCTCCAATTCCTGCAATCGATCCATCGGGCTTGATCCACCAAAAATTCCGATAAGCACCCCCAGGCATGTAAAGGCTCAGCTCTCCCCGACTAAAGGCCTCTTTATCCCCGGAGTAGCGGATGTCTTCAACCCACTCAGAAGGAACCACCCCCTTTCCCCCTTGTTGAATGAGCAAGCCAAAACGCGCCATATCACGCAGCGTTGCAGAAAACCCGCCTGAACAGACTGGAGTCCCTACAAAGTCGACGACCGCATCCATCGAGTCTTCTGCTCCCATAGGAATCCAAAGACGTTCACTGATCAGGTCAGTGAGAGGTTTTCCTCCAATCTTCTCTAGAATCCAACCCATCACACACGCATTTGGACTCCGGTACTCGAAGACCTTTCCATGCTCAGCCTCTCCAGCAGCAAGAGTGGCAACATACTTGTAAACACTCCATCGCTCTTGGTTAAAAGAGGTGAACTCCTCATCAGCTCGCTCCTCTAGATCGACACCCATATCGAGCACATTTTGCACGGTTGCTTCCTCATAACCACTCCCGACAAGTTCCGGGACATATTTCACGACCAAAGCCTCTGGATCAAGACGTCCCTCTTCGACATAAAGGCCTGCTAACGTTCCAACAATCGACTTTGTGATCGAGTAGAGGACATGTTTCGAGTCAGGTTTCGTTAAATTGTAGTACTCTTCAGCAACCACCTTCCCCTGATGAAGCACGATCAGCCCATCCGTATCAGCCTTTGCAAAAAGGTCTCTCAAGCTCCACTCTTCCCCGTCAAACATAGAGACTTTTCTCTCCATCAAAGCGGTCTCTTTCTTTTCAAGAGGAGGAGTCAAGCGGTTCCCCTTGACTTCAGCGGTAGGAAAAAGACGGCGGACGTTGACATAGCCCCAACGGTTGTAAGGAGACAGAATCCAATTGTCGAGGGTCACCTGATCAGACTCGGCAGGAGGAGACCCCACCATCAGCTCGCCAGCTAATGTCGCTGTCACGAGGCTAAATAGACAAAACCAACTTCTACTCATTCATTTCCTTCACTCTTGCGATGCGATAGTCTCGCCCCTCTATTTCAGGAGAGAGATCGACGTTTATCAATTGGGGATTTCCATTAAAGATGGGATCTCTAGAAAAAAGGACCCGCTCTCCTTCCTTCCAGTGGTGTGTCGCGGGCAGACCACTCACCTCTTTCCAGGATGACCCATCACTTAAAACCAGATGCGTCACGGTGGAGTCGCATTGGATCTGCTCGATCTTGAGCAAAAGGTCTTTCGTTTCACCTGGAATTTCAACATAGTAGCTCACCTGCAGGTGACGCTGAGGGTATGCAATCAGACGAAAAAGCGGTTCTTGGTAGACAACGCCGATATAAAGCGGCGTTCCAGGATGGAGCTTTTCTATGATCTCATCGTCCCCCAAGTAACAAAAAAAGTAGCCATTCTCAAGTAGAATCACCCCACCTTCAACCACCTCTTTGACAACATGGTTGCGGTGGTCCACCTCAACCTCCACGTCTTCTTCAAGATGGATCTCTATCAAATCTTCTTCTGCTGTGAGAGAGAAGCAAGCCGACAAGGAGAGGAGGAAAAACATTTTTAATTTACACATAATAACCTAACTATTTCGTATAAAGGGGATGAAACACATTTTTGACAATCTTACGTGTCATCGTGAAAGGTAAAATTCTAGCACAGTTTGAGGGCATATGGAACAGAAAATGAGCGGCTGTTTTTTAGTGGGAGTGACGGGCCCAGGCTGGACCCTATCCGGAAAAGCGCTTTTAGGAAGTGTCAGTGATGACCCTTACGATGTGCGCACCTTCATGAAAAGTGTCCATCCTGAAGGAGCGCTCGCCCATCTAGGCACAGAGTTGGTTTCGACAAGTGAGCACACGCTGACCGAACGGGGGTATTTTGCAAGACCTGGGGAAACCACACGTGGCATCAATGAAGCAGGACTCGCTTTTACCTGTGCGATGGTGATCGAAGATCCTGACCAAGCTCCCCATGAAACCTCGACGCCTTATGCTGACATCACCGAAGAGATGATGAAGCGCTGTAAAACGGTGGAGGAGGCGATCGATCTCTTCCAATCTAAGGGACGCGTGACCCCCGCTTACTCGGTGCTCATGGCCGACGCTGAGGGTAACCTCGCTCATTTGGAAGTCGGCAACCACGGCATCTCCATTTATGAACGCCACGACCCTCAAAACCCCGGCGCTGTTTTTGCGGTTAACTGCTACCTCTCAAAGTCCCTTGTCCACTACAACGCCCCTCACACGCTCATCACCGACAAGGAAAATAACAATGCCGCGCGCCGCTCCCGTGGAGTTGACCTTGCGAGACAGTTAGAAGGAAAACTCGATGTCAAAAGTCTTGCTGAGCTCCTCTCGGACCATCAAAACCGTGAACGTGACCCGATGTCCAACCCAATCCTTGCCGCCTGGGGCTACTCGATCTGTAACCACGGCACTAGGAAGTCAGACGTCTATCCTAAAGAGGACCTTCCCTGGGGAACGGTCAGCGCTGAAATTCTAGAGCCCTCCACCCGTGAATTTTGGTACGCCTACGGTTGGCCTTGCGGCGGTCCAAAAGAACATGGGGATCAGCTTTTCCAAGAAAATTCCTGGGGACGTTTCGTGGCTTTTGAAATGAAACCCGGAAAAGGAGTTCTTCCCCTCTCCACTCCTTCAGGAGAGATCACTGCCGAAGGAAAGTCTAGAAGTAGTACGAAAGCCCTATAGAGGTCGACTGACGCCGCGCCCGCGCCTGTGTGCTGGAAAGAACACTAAAAATATCCATTCCATTCGCGTCCCTCACGATCCGCTTCTGCATCGCACTCGGCCTGACAAGATAATGAGTATAGACATAGGTCAAAACAACACTGACGCAGGGACTGATTTTCTGTTCCAGCCCAAATCCTCCACGTAGACCTAAAGTCGTCAACGCTTCTGAAGTGGGGGTCATGACTGCCTCATCCACACTATTCGTCACTAAAACCCCTTCCGTCTCGCAATCCAAAGAGATCCGGTTAAAAGCAAGACCACCAATTCCAAAAAGCAACGTGTCACAACCAACCACAAAGCCTGGTCTTGCATCGACCGTGTACTCACAGAAGTTTAAAGAGACACGGTTCCTATCCTTGATGCGGTTTAGCAAAGGGTCGTCTCCGACCAACTGAAAGTCAGCTTGGAAGCGAGCATGCACATCAAACTCACAAAGATGGACTCCAGCACACACACCAAAATAGAGGGAAGAACAAAATTGTCTTCCCCATCCGAAAGAGAGCCCAACTGAAGGAGCCATCTCTTCCGCCGTATGGGAAAATTCAGTCTCTAAAGTGTTGATGTCACTTAGATCCAGAAAACCAAGATCTGCAATGAAGTCATTGATCTCAATCTGATTATAGACCGGCCCAATATCCATGGACGCATAAAGACCATTAAAAGGCGTGTAAGCCTCTAACTGAAGACTAAATAGAAATAATAGCGCTAAGAATCCCCTCATCCAAAACCTAGAAATAATAAGAGCAACCCATAGAGGTCACTTGTTTGTTTACGTGAGCCTTAAAAATTCCATCATGTCCATCCTGAATTTCACCGAAAAGAGTTTGGATCGGAACGGCACCGGAGACTTCAACAGGACAATTGTAGTGGGTGTAGACATACATGAAGCTCACACTCATGCAGTGGTTGATCTTCTGCTCAAGACCGAATCCCCCCCTTAACCCAACAGTGGTGCGTGTCCGCTCAACCGCCAGTCGATTTTCTATCCTGAAATTCAAAGCATCAGAGCTGTAAATCACATCTGAGAAACCCTTTAGACACTGTTGATTGTACGCAGCACCCACAATCCCAAACAACATTGTCCTCTCTCCTAAAATGTAGCCAGGCTTGAAGTCAAATGTCCCTTCCGCAGTATTCATGGAAATCTGAACCGTATCCTGCAAGATATTTTGAAAAACCGACCCACCTAAGATGTTAAATTGGGTATCACTCATCGCACTCATCTCAAAAGAAGAGAAGGTCACACCGAGTCTTGCACCAAAATAAAAACAAGAAGAGCACTGCTTTCCCCAACCAAGATGAAGATCCAACAAAGGAACAGTGTCATACACCTCTTGAATGCGGCTTGAGTCAATACGAGAAGCATTTGCAATCGAAAATAGGTTAGAAAAACCGGATCGGACATCCGCCCGAGCATGGTTCGAAGCAACTCCCACTGCAGCCCCACCATAAAACCCCTGAAAACAACAGCAGTGGGCTGGTCGTGCCTCAACAAAGGAAGCAAAAATAAGAAAAAAGCTAGAGGCTAGAAAAGTATATCTCATGAAAATTCTATACCAAGTTTTGACCCCTATGCCTTCGTGGCGGGGTTTAAAAATTTCAAACAAGTACAAGAAAATACCATATTAAAAATATTAATTGAACCTGTTTTAAAAAATTATCTTCACTTGTTTTATAAAAATATCTATGTTATCCTTCTTAGGATAAGTATGATAAATCCAACCATTCCAGAAGCCCCAGACCTCTCTCGTTCTCAGCGGACTATACAAGGTCCTGTCCACCTCACTCGAGAGATTGAGATAGCGACCACCAACCACGCTCTACACATCTTAGCTGCAGGAGTTGAGTCTGTATCAAGAGCTCAAGGACACAGCGTGGACGTGGAACGCCTCGGTAGGAGCCAACACATTGTCGCTCGTCTCACCCCTCACCACTTTCTTCCTTATGAGCCTGTCTATGAGCATGTGGCACCGAAAGGAGAGGTCGTCGCCTCTGAAATTGACGCATATATCGGGGAAGAGGTCGGTCGACGCTTTGCCATGGGAGAAGATCCCATGGAGATGCTCAGTGAAATTGGTGCCGTTTGCGACCGCCTCCGTGCTGAACCAGAGCGCCTCAATCGAAGCAAACTCCTCGCCCTTGCTGACGAGGTCAAGTCAATCGTTCCTGCCTGCCGAGTCCGCCTCGCCAGCTTAGCTCAAGCGATCGAAGCTGTTGAAAACGCACCCACCATGTTCAGAAAGGATGAAATCGAAGGACGCCTTCGAAGCCAGCTCGATGTTGAAAACCCATCACATTTTGATTTCATCTCTGAATTCAACCGTGCGTTTCCTGCTCTTTATGTAGAGGATGAGGAGATTCAAGAATTTTACCTCGTCCATGCTGAGCTTGTTGCAGCCACCCCCTTCCGGACTCCAGAGAGACTCCTTCGAGGTCTTCAGCGTCTTATCTCTTCGACAGACATTGTTGCTGCGACGGCCAGTGATACGGTCTTAAACGCTGCCTACAAAGTGGCAACCATTACAAAGCCCGACGGGTTTGTCTATAAAGAGTGGAGTGCGGAGGCGAGCAAAGAAGTTTTAATCGGCCACCTTCTCAAAGCACTCAGTCTGGACAAGTTTGTTGTACGCAAAACCCGCTTTGAGTTGCAAGGCCTCACCGTTGAAGGACGTCCCATTCCCGTCGGACTGGCTGGGATCTATAAAGATCCAGGCACGACGGTGGATGGAACCGTTTGGAGCCGCTGGACGAGAGTCCAAAGAGAAGTGGCCGTTCAACGTTTTAAGATGACTCCTCTCTCTGACGATCTACAGGATCGCTATGACGCAGCCAAAGACGCTGTGATCAGACTTGGAGGTCTCGAAAGTCTTATCGAACACCTCTTTATCGAAATCCTTTTCAACTCAGGTGACACGCATACCCGCCAGCTCGTTGAAGGCCCTGACGGAGAGTTCTACGACGTGGATCTCGGTCGCATACTCACCCTTCCCACTTATCAAAAACCGGGCGGAAAAGTCTGCACCACCTTCCGCTCCTTCCTCCTCGACCACCCTCTCGCGAACGAGCCCATTCCGGAAAGCTTTAAGAGCCGAGTTTGCAACTGGAGCTGGACGAGTGTCAAAGCTCAATGGAAACCCTACGTCTCGACGAGCTCCTTCTTCGATCGAAAAGCCTCCCAAATGCAAAAACTGAAGAGAGCCGTTGAGCGGACACGTGCATCGACCACGCTCAGAGATGAAGAAAAACAGATCGCTATCGACTCACAGCTAGCGCGATTTGTTCAGCTTCAAGAGGCATGCTACAGTCGACTGCATCCACAAGTTTACCAACTGCTGAAAAAGCGTTTCCGGATCGCTCAAGGCTATCTCAAAGAAGAAGCCCCCACGCTGCGGGGCCTCTGGCAACTGAGCTACCCCAACCTCGCGCCTTTTATGGAAGTGCTCCAAAGAATGATTCCTAACCCCGGATCACAGATGATCTGGCGACGAGGAAGAGTGGCCAACCCACACATCCTTCCTAGAGGCCATCTGATTCCCGAAGAACACCCGCGACGCCTTCAGCCCCTTCCTCTACTTGGAGGCTTTTCTGTCGCGCCTCCGACTCCCCTCGACGGTGACGTGAGATTCGTTTATGGACGCGATGGACATCTTTATATCCATGAAGAAGAGGAATACATCCAATCTGTCCGCACAAATGCTGCAGGAATCCTCACCTTTACAGAAGGCCGACTCACTCGGATCCACGATGAAGGACATGACATAGCAGAAACGCAGGCCCTCCTCCATAAAGTTAAATTTTCTCTTGAAGAATCTGATTTCTTGGCCGTAACCTACTCAAACCCTATACTTAACGAAAGTGTTAGTGCAAATAATGCTCTATCCATGGTAGAATCGCGGATAGATCAGATAGTCAGAGGCGAATACCGCACTCTTCAGAGCATCATCCAAGATGCGGAAGTAAAAAGGTGCGCCACTGAAGCTGAACTTAGAACCCTGAGAGAGATCCGCGCAAGACTTTTGCGTGACTCTATCTCACTAGCAAAAAGTCGAGTCTTCTAAAGGAGGTTCACCATGTCAACAGCCCTTGTATATTCTCCACACTTCTCAACTATTTCGGACGATCGTCCTCCACCTTATTACATTGACACAAGTCACGATCGTTCTGACGACGGCGTCGAAGCTGTCGCAATAAAGCGCCTTGGCGTCCCTGTTACCAATGATCGCCTCCCCCCTCTTCCTAGAGGTTGGGGGTGGAAAGAAATCCGCGCCGATGAATTGAATCCAAAAGCCAAATTCCCGAACCCCGATCTAGTTAGATCCATCGTTGCACCTAGCCAAACAACACACGCCCCTCCAGCAGAGGTGGTCTCTTCTCTAAAGCCTCATAAGCAACAATATGTCCTCGACCTCTCTGGTGAAACAGACACCGATCACCTCGTCTCGGTTGCAAACTCCCTTGATAAATGCGTCTCAGGGCTCCTTTTGCAAGGAAATGGCTTATGTGGAATCGCTGAATTTGTAGCTAAACTCCCTATCTCTATCCGTACTCTCGACTTACGAGACAATCCGCTCTCTGAAACCGACCTTGCAGCACTCCGCACTTGGGAGAATAAAATACCAGCCCTTGCACCGTACCGTGCTGTGCTTCATGAGAAGCTAGTACGCTAAGGCTTCTTTCTGTCGAACGGAAGGTAGTCAGATTCACGCTGACCGAGGAAGGCACAACACGCTCGTATACACTGCACCATTTGTTCTCTTTCGAATCCCTTAAACGCCTGTTCACTTAAGTATCCGATGGAGCGGTGAAGCACCCTCTTTCTGAGGTCCTCGCCAGCCCCTATCAAAATGCGCTCTAGACGCACATCCTGCAGATAGGGGATGTCTTCTGGAAGCAGTAAGGCTTCGTGTCTATTATGGGTCGCCGTCAAATGCTTTGCTTGGATCTCTGCTGTCAGAACGATCGGCTGATCGAGCCATGTTGTCAATGCTCGCACCGCGTACATCCACTCTCGCTTTTCACTGATATCCCGACACCGCTCAACATGAGGAGCGACAAAGATCCCATCTGCGTTCATCGTGACTTCGTTATAGTATCCTGTCACTCTTCCCTCCAAGAAGTCCTTCAAGAAATGCTCTCCTCCTCCAAAAGAGACCGTGACCCAGTCATCCGGATCGACTCCCTCAAACTTCCACGGGTCGGTCGGGATACGCTTCATCTGAAGAGGTCGGACCTCTCGCACAACGCGGTCCTTGAGCATCCTTTCCAATGTCGTTCTTGCAAGGTAAGGGTCAAAGGAGGGGCCATAGAGAGCAAAAAGAAAGACCTTCGCTCGATGATCGCGGCAAGGAGCAAGCTCTCTCCTGGCGAAGTCGAGAATTTGCTCTTGAGTTTGTAAAGCGTTGAGTGGAGCTAAATTCATTGCCTCTTGAAACAGGTCAGGAGGTGGTCATCGACAAGCCCCACTGCTTGCATGTAGGCATAGATGATCGTGGTTCCCACAAAGGTCATCCCACGCTTTTTTAAATCTTTGGAGATCGCGTCGCTCACCTCTGTCGAGACAGGTACCTCTGAAAAATCTTTCCATTGATTCACGATGGGCTCATGGTCCACGAAAGCCCAGAGGTAGTCATCAAACGACCCAAATTCCTTCTGGATCTCTAAGAAAACTTGAGCGTTTTTCCGCGCAGCGTCAATTTTGAGTCGATTGCGAATGATCTCTGGATTGTCCCGCAGCGCCTCAAGCTCAGCGTCTTTCATCGCAGCCACCCTCTTGGGATCAAAACGGTGAAAAGCCTTACGGTAGCCCTCTCGTTTTTTAAGAACCGTCTCCCAACTCAGTCCAGCTTGAGCCCCCTCAAGAACCAGCATTTCAAAGAGTTTTTGATCATCATGGACTGGAACTCCCCATTCCTGATCATGGTAGATCTCATAAAACTCTTTACCTTCTCCAAAACAACGCGTTTTCATGATGGGTAGCGTAACACTCCCCCAAGGAATAAATCGAGACTTTAAATATTCTTAACGATTAGCCTCTAAATTAACTTAAAATACAAAAAAAGGACCTTACATGCCTGTAACCATCGAACAACAACTCCCCTCTACATGGGATTTTGCTAAATCTTTCTTCTATCAAAACACCTACACTCCGCCGGTAGACCTCAGTGACGCAGGG
>Ga0180433_10006075_pt1 | contig 16003 bp, 8 predicted proteins | sample SS_ome_8_FD_132980 | JGI IMG/M metagenome (GOLD analysis project Ga0180433, IMG submission 132980) | Hypersaline lake sediment archaeal communities from the Salton Sea, California, USA - SS_1_D_1 metaG | ecosystem: Environmental > Aquatic > Non-marine Saline and Alkaline > Hypersaline > Sediment... | reverse complement strand
TAAAACCCTTGGAGTTTGAGGAGGTCTATTAAATTCGATGAGTGTTTTCCCCGAAAATCCATGCGAATTTGCCGTCGATTTTATTAGAAAAATGCGGAGTAATCCCAATATAGTTCAAATGCCCTCCTCAAGACAAGTATTATCTATCCCAAAATTAATCCTTTCCCGGTTTTATAGAAAAGGAAGCATTAATCCAAACGACTATATTGAAATTAGTGTTGTTACCTCCTTTCCAGATAATCAAGAATTAGCAAAAGATATCGCATTCCAGATCTTATTCCCAAACTATAAAAAAGATATGCTTGATTCCTTTTTTTTAGACGATAATTTACCTGATGATAATAAAAAGGAGTTTCTGGATGACGGTCTTAAATCTGAATTGGATAAAATACAAGAAATAATTGATGAGATAGAAATGTCAGAAACAGTGAACAAAGATGCTATCGAAAACTTAGAGAAATTTTTAGAAGAATTAAATGAAAAAAGAGAGGAAGAACCATATAAGTCCGCCTTAGAGTTTTTTGGTGATAATTCCGATTTATTCAAAGAAGAAATCTCATCTCTCGAAGCGTTATTAGAAGAAGCTAAGAAACGATTTGAGCAAAGAATTAATTCCTTAGAGCCTGCTGATATAAAAGCTGGTTCAGAATTGGATCTAAACAAACTCATTCAAGACAAATCATTAAGAGAATGGGAAAAAATCTCGAGTAAAGCTCTTAGCGGTGAAGATATAAAAGGCGATTTAGAAAGACTACTCGATTCTGGCAAATTAAACGATTTATTAAAGACTATGAGGTTTCTTAATGAGACATCTAGTCAAGAAGAGATTAAAAACGAATTAGCAAGTCTAAAAAAGCAACTTCGAAACCAAATCAATGATTTAGAACAACTATTTAATGCTGCTAAAACATTAGGAGAGCTCCCTAACTTTGATAAAGAGAAAGTTCTTGACAAATCATTAGAAAAATCTTCATTTGAACATAATTTTAATTTAGCTAATTCTTTAGATCAATTCTTTGGAAGTAATCTAAGAGCTGAATTACTTGATAAATTTCAAGAGAAAAAAAGTAGTAATAAAATGAATTTATCATTAGAATCTCTTACGAAAAGTGCATATGCCAATAAATCATGGAATGAATTATTTAATCAAGCACTTAAGAATGCAATTGAAAATGCCAATAATCAACCTGTAAAATATGAGGCTTTCAAAAATCTTTCTCACCAGATACAGCAACTGATGAATAGCTGTGAAAATATGCATTGTAGTCAAAAAATAGCTCAAAATCTTCCTGATTTAACCTCACAAACATTAGATGCATGTAAAAATGCGGATCAATTAAGAGATGCAACAGAATTCTTAAGAAAGATTGGTCTTGATCCAAAATCTGAAGATATCCAAAAAGTTGGGGAAAAACTCAAAATGTCTGAGGAAGATATTTTTGAATTAATTGAACCAAACTATCAATTATTAAAAAAAATGATTGATAACAATAGCGCTGACTTCCAGAGAATACAGAATCTTATGCAACAAATTAAAGATCAAATAAATTATGATAGGATGAAAGAATTAATTGCAAGTGCATTATCACACGAGAATAGGGACGCTTTAGCCGCTTTAGGGCATTTCAATTTAAGTGAGGCACTTAAAGCAGCCCAGAACATTGGCGGGAATGAAGGGCAAGATAAAATGATTGCTTGTTTATCAGCAGGAAGTGGAGAAAATTTACTCAAGGAATGGTTTGTTCATCGGAAAGATATACCTGAACGCTCTAAACAGAAAGTAAAAGAGTTAGCGAAGAAGCTGCTCATAGAACTGGGAATATATTATTCTAGAGCACGATTAGGGTCTGCAACTACCGGTCCTATTCCTATTAATATTGTTAGACCCTATTCTGTTGGAGATGATTTTGAAAACATTGACTTAGAGGAGACCCTTTTTAACTTGCTCGAAAAGGGAAAGAAACTAGATCATATCGATTATGATGATTTCTATGTTTATGAAACAGCAAAAGGATTAAGATCGTGTTGTATTGAGTTAGATATTAGCGGATCGATGTCAGGTGATAAGCTTGCCTATATGAGTATTTGTGTGACAATGTTGTGCTATGGTATGCGAAAAGATGAATTTGCTATAACTTTCTTTGAATCAGATACTCATGTATTAAAAAAACTAGATGAAAAAGTCGATTTAGAGAAATTAGCAGATGAATTACTTTCTATAAGTGCTCGTGGTGGAACAAGAATGCAAAATGCGCTTGAATGGGCTAATAAACAGTTTAAAGACCACTCGTCTTCTCGAGAGAAGCTAAATATTTTATTTACTGATGCTGAAATATTTGACTTACGAGAATCCATGAATGAATTAAGGGTAATGCGATCATTAGGTGTTGATTTCATATTAATTTGTCCAGAAACATCATATAATCTAAAAGAAGCTGAAAGGATGGTTAAAACTGCTGGAGGACAATTACTTACCATAAAAGATTGGGAAGAATTTCCTAAATTAATATCGGATATTATTAAATCACGATTTTGAAATAAAAATGTCAAAAAGAGTAATTTCTCAAATAATCATTGATAGATTTGGACTTGATCTACTTAAAAAAGCTCAAGATTATCCTATTAATAAATTAACTATTATCTCTTTGACAGAGAATCCAATAAAAATTAGAAGCACTATTTTAGATGATGAGCGAGAGTTTCATCTCATTATTGATGAAGAGAAAAAAGAAATTTTTCATGATTGTCCCTCCTTTTTAATCCATAGTAATAAAGAAGACAAAATTTGTATTCACATCATAAGATTATTACTTTCGGTGGACCAAAAATTATCCCTAAGAATAATGAATAATCTTGACCAATTCAACTTTACCTCAGAAGATTTTGGATCAAAAAAAAAAAGTAAAAACTATAAAATATTGGCACAATCTTGTTTTGATGCTCAGAATTCAGTAGAAGGTTTGAATTACCTTAATAAGGCAATATTAAATCAATATGAGTGTGCAGATATGGTAGAACAATACCTTCGCTTAGCTCTTGAAAATAATTTATTTATCGAATTCTTTGAATTCATAAAATCGGCTCATGAGAATGAAATTGATGAAGAAATTTTGCGTTTTAATGATTATATTGAAAAAGGATTTTTATTATTCCTCCCAGCAATATCAAAATATTCCTTCTATAATTTACTACGTATTATTAGCTTTATTGACAAAACCCTAGAAACATATAAAATTAAAAATAAATCCTTTCTCTCAAAAATTTTGTATAATTTAAACAAAATGAAAAATTCTTCTGATTTCAATGAAAAGTATTTCGCATTCTATTTTATTATAAAAGAAATTGATAAAATTAACGATTTTAAAAATATTTTAGATTCTGATAATCTAGAAGAATTTAAGACTGAATTAATAACAAGATTTCATAATGAGATTGATAACTTTTGTATAATTGATAAACTAAAATTGATGAAAGAACAATTTGAAACATTTAAAGTAAAGAGAGAAAAGTATTATGATAAATACAAAGCCTATAAGGCTGAAATACAGGAATTAGAAAGAAAAGTATATTTAAAGAAATTTTCATATTTAAAAATTCTTGCAGAAAAACACAAAGTGTATACATCAAAGATAGATTTTAGAAAACGGAGAAATACATACGTAGTTAATCATAATAAAGATAATCTTCTCAATCCTGCATACTTATACATAATAAAGCATATCGGTTTTTTTGGATTAAATAATTCGACAATAAAATCTTCAGAGATAGGTGTAAATTTCTTAATTTTTAAGGAATTATTTAACGATGATTTACATAAATTCCCGGATATTTTTTACTATAAAAAACAGTTTTGGGGGGAAAATGATAAATATGAAATCAATCCCATAGATGGTATTTCCTTATTAAGAAAATCCGCAGAATATAACTATGAAATCCAGCAAGATCTCTCAGATGTGAAGAATATTATGATTATTGAGTGGGATTTAGCAATTAAACCATATCAAGGAAGCATTGTAAACGCTTATGGCTCTCAAATCATTATTCCCGATCAAAATAATCGTCTTTTTCATGATTTAAAACCGTTCGATTTGTGCTTTTGTCAAAAAACTCCGATAAAAATTGAAGCAAATATTATAAAAATGGTCAATATAATTAAGAAATGTTCTTTTAATGAAGCGATTAAAGCTGTTTCAAGTGGTATAGATTATCTTGAAGGATATTATCCATTATCTTTAGTGAATCAAGTGTTAGAAAAAAAAATAAATCCATTCAATGCATATAATCTTGTTTTGAATAATCCAAATAAAGCTTTCATACCCGGCTATAGAAAATTTATGAAAGCCTTTCAAAAATTTTTATTTGATTTTATTAAGACAGAAAAAGAATATGTATTTAATGTATTAAAATCCAACCCTACAGATTACACTCCTCAAATCTTAACTCTCCTAAATCTGTCTGCCGATTTAACCGGTTTACAGCTACCTTATGCCCGTTTTATGGAAGACTTGATAAAAGATGATATCACTTTAAAACAGTTAAAACATGATTTTCTTAATAAAATTCATCAATATATAGAAAATGACCTTCAGAATCCAAAAAAAGAATCTACTATAGTTTATGATTTAAAGAGTATGCGAAATACACCTTTTATTAAATATTCTAAAAGAATTGTAGAAATAAGGAAGCGTGAATTCGAAAATACTTTAATTTTTAAGCATTCTGAGCACAATGTGGAGTGGTTTGACTTATCTGAAGTTAATAAAACATATTATGGTAAAAAGTTGCTAAAAATTTTAAATGTTAAGAATCCGAATAGAGCAGATAAAGCTGAGCTACAAAAATTTGAAAACCTTGCCAAGAAGATAGGTTTGAATTTAAATATGACCCATTGGAAAAGTTAGGTCTTTTCTCCTAAGAAATGACAATATCACCAAATTAAAGCATTATATCACAAATTTCTTTTTTAAAAACAAAAAGCTAATTTACCAGTATTTTTATATTTTATATAAATTTTTATAATATTGATCAATTAATATACGAGAATGTAAATATTGAAAGATAATTTTCATCATCCTTCCAAGGACATTACAGAAACTAAAGGAACAATCTTACGTGGTAAAACGATCTGTTTATGTTTAACAGGATCAGTTGCAGTAATTACCGCACCCATAGTTGCCCGAGAACTAATGCGATTAGGAGCCGAAGTGATAACAGTCATGTCTAAAGCTGCTACAGAATTAATAAATCCTTCAATAATGCACTGGGCTACGGGTAATCCTGTTATAACGAAATTAACTGGTGCTGTCGAGCATGTTTTTCTCGCGGGGGATAGGCCAAATGCCACTGGTAAGGCAGATTTAATTTTAGTTTGCCCCGCTACTTCAAATACAATCTCAAAAATTGCAAATGGAATTGACGATACACCGGTCACCACAGTTGTTTCTACTGCTTTTGGTTCTGATTTACCTATAGTTGTAGTTCCTGCTATGCACGAAAGTATGTTTCACCCAATTATCGAGCAAAACATAATTAAACTAAAAAAATATGGTATTGATATCTTAGGACCTAGAATCTCCGAAGGAAAAGCTAAGGTTGCAAAGGTTGATGATGTGATCGATAGAGTAATTGATTTAGTAATAGCAAAGAAAGATTTAGATGGCATGAAAGTTTTAATAACAGCGGGTCCTACTCGAGAGGCAATTGATTCAGTTCGCTTTGTATCTAATAGATCTTCAGGAAAGATGGGTGTCGAACTCGCAAAAGAAGCTGCTGCGAGAGGTGCAGATGTATTATTGATTGCTGGTAAATGCATGGTCAAAATTCCCGATTATATTCAAACAATAAATGTAATATCTACTGAAGATTTTATTAAATCAGTTAAAGATGAATTAAGTTATAAAGATTATAATTTTTTCATCTCTGCTGCCGCTATATCCGATTATAAGCCCGTTGAATGTATTGATGGTAAAATTTCATCGGATAAAGTGGAAGAATTAAAGGTAAACATGAAACTCACACCAAAAATAATTGACGTGGCGAGGAAAAAAAATTATAAAACGTTTATTGTTGCATTTAAAGCAGAAACGAATGTATCCAGAACGGAGTTAATAAATCGGGCTTATGCGAGGCTTTTAAAATCGGATGCGGACTTAATCGTCGCAAATGATATTGGTAGAGAGGATATAGGCTTTATGAGCAAGGATAATGAAGTATATATCATTGATAAACAAAAACATATTACCCATGTAGAAAAAAATACCAAGCGTTACATTGCATCTAAGATTATAGATGTAGCATTAGAGGCTTATAGAATTAGAGATATTCCCTAATTATTTATACTCTTTTTCATAAAATTTTGCTTTAGGAAAAAATTTAAATAAGAAATCAATTTTAGTTCAAAATGAATGATTAGAAACAAATTGAAAAACAGCATTAATAAATTAACATTAGGTCATAGTTTTAATATAATTGTTATGCAATTAAAAGTAATGAACTAAAGTTTTCTTATTGAGGTTAATATTAAAAGGTAGGTTATTAAAATTACTTCTGAAGAAGATGGAAGAATTGAGCAAGGAACGATTGCTCAGTTCATGAGGAAACGCACACAGCTCGTTGGATTTGAGTTTGGATATTGGAAACACACCCAATATGTCGCAGAGTTTTTAGATAATGCTCTTGATGCAATCGAGTCCTTTCAATGGAATGAACTGCAAAAGGATTATTCAAAAATTGCGTTTTCATTAGATCAAGAATTGACTTTACGAAATTTGTCAATTCTTCAAGATGGAATGGATGAAGATCAAAAAAAGCCATTAAACAATGAAGCTAAAAGTGTTCTTATGCAAGAGATGGGTATTCGTCCCGCAGAAATTTCGGAAGAAATTTTCACAGATAGCGAAGATAAAGAGACTGAATCGGGAGAAATTGTGGATAAATCAGAATTAGAAGTGGAAGAAGAAGTATTAAGAATTATTGAAGATATGAATGAAATCATTAAACCAGTCGAGTCTATCATAGATACCGAACCTTTAGTGATAATACGACTTAGAGAATCAGAAGCACCAAGCTTCCTAACTTCTGAATTATCTCAAAAAAATGTTATGAGTTATTCTTTCGAGATTTTTGACAATGGAATAGGGATGGGAAAAGCGGATCTACGTAAATTTGGAAAATATTTAGCCTCCTCAAAAAGTTTCGAATTGAAGCAAACTAGAGGGAGCCAAGGATTTGGAGCTCCGAGTGCTTTTAGTGATTCACAAAATACAACCGGTAAACCAATCATAGGAGTATCAAAATCGAGTGATAACATTTATGCTACGGTTTCAGAATTTTTTACTACATCCAAAAACGAAAAAAAATATTTAGTACACCCAACTGAAGTAGACAGTCCATTTCTTCATGGAACATATGTAAAGCTTAATTATTTAAACACAAAATATAAAAGAGGTTCAGCAGATATTTATATACGTCAAACCGCGCTTATGAATCCTCATATAACGTTAATCTATATAGATCCTTATGGAGAGGAGTTAAAGTTTGAACGTTTGGTGTCCTCATTTCCTAGAGAACCTAAATATGCAAAACCACACCCATCTTCAACTAATATTGGAGATTTACAAGATTTAATTACCAAATCCGAAAACTTAACGGTTTCTGCTTTTTTACAAGATAATTTCGTAAGGGTGAGCTCTAATACTGCAAAAAAAATTATTAAAGCAGCCCAAAGAAATTTAGAAGATGAACTTAATTTACTCATTCTTAAATCTGGCCTTATCCAAAAAACTGAAAAAAAGGATGAAGAGGTTGTTTTCTTATCTTATGAAATGCGTGTTTATGGGAAATCTAAAAAACCAAGAGATAAACTTATTATTTATAAACTTGAGTCTGCTGATATATTAGATAAGTATTGGGATAAAATGTCCGACTACGTTCAGTATAATAAAGATCTGGACAAAATCCAAAAAGAAATAAAGAAGTTTAACGATCGAATCGAAAAAGCTGAAACAAAGAAAGATCAAAAAAAGATTGAACAAAATATCGACAAATTATTGGTTGACATCAAAGGGATTAATAAAGAAAAACAAAAAATTAAAAATGATTTAAATAAACTCATCGAGGCGAATAGAGACAAGTTAGTTGAATTAAAAAAGTTAAATAATAGAATTGAATTAGAAGAGCTGGTAGATGAGGTTCAAATTTATAAAACAAGACCATCAGAACTTACAAATAAACAATTCAACGCTTTATTCCACGCATTTAAATCAATTAAATATATGGCACCACCTACCGATACAGCTATTCCTGTAGGAGATACCATCTTAGAAAACACATTAATTAAGGAAATAGGTTTAAAGATTTCAGAAGCAACCGAAGATTTTGAAGAGCCTGTCGAAGATCTGACACAATTATCTAAGCAAGTTCAAGAAAAAAACGATAAACAATTCTTAAAACAAGAAATTGTTAACTTTAATCTTCAGATTCTGGATGATTTCAATTTAAAAGGCAGTAGTGGTGAAGGGGAAAAATTAGAGAATTCAATTAAGAATATATTGGAATCGTCTAATAGTGTTTCTTTAAAATCGTATGAACAGATTTTTGAATATTTTACCAATAATTATGCACGAAATGATGATTTCGTGTCTGCAGAGACCAGACCTCCAACAAGTGGAAAGGGACTTGCTTATGTAGTGGAGGCTGTTTTAGCGTATTGTAATGATACAAAAAAGCTTGAAACTCCTAAACGGTCTAGTGATGTATTATTTAGATATGTTAATCGCACACCGAAATTAAGAGATAATGCCGATTGTGCTATAACAAAGGCAGTTCAGACCGTTAATTGGAAGAACTATAAACTTGATGTATACGATAATAATTTACCTAAAGGACCTATTTTATTGTTAGTTAATGTGTCAGGACCTTATGTACATTTAATGTTTAAATCTCAATCAAAAAACGCTTTAGCCGATGATCAAGAGTTAATTAAAGAAATAAAATATTGTCTTGAGGCTATAGGCAGAAGATTAAGGGTATACCTCAACAGAAAAGCAACTTTACGTAAAAAAGAGAAAAGAGCTAGTTATATTGAGAAGTATATCCCTACATTTGTCGAAAGCATTTATAATATTGCGACTCAAGGTAATAGCAAATATAAAGATAAGATTTCAACATCTGAATTAGAAAACTTGATGATCAATGCTATTGGCGTTAAAAAAACAATTAGCGAGGCTCCGAAAATCGAATCTGAACATCACATAAAAAAATTAAAAGAAACAGAAGGTACTGTCAAGTCGAAAGAGATTACAGCTTCTCCTTCTAAGAATGTCCTTTTATCAGCAAAAACCCTTAGAAATATGACTAAAAGCGAACTTAAGGAATATTGTGAAGAGAAAGATATCGAAATTTCTTCCAACCTAAAGAAAAATGAAATGATTGACATTATCCAAGAAGAACTTTCACAAGATACAACTCAAACTCAAGAAATTGAACAACAAGAACAAGAAACCTCCGAAATAACTCCTACTCTGGAACAAACACAATCAATCCAGACCGCTGTTAAAAAAGAAGAAAAAAAGACTGAAAAAAAGACGAAACAAACTCAATTACCAATAATAACTACTGAAAAAATCTTAAAATTCTTATCAGCTGAATGGCAACCAATTACATCACTAATCTTCAAGATGAAAATAAAAGATATGATGGATGCTCGCTTTTTACAACTTAAATTGAAAGAATTAGAAAGAAAAGAAATTATAAGTGTTGAAATTAGAAAAGGAAAAAAACATTGGAAATTAAAAGGTAAGTAAATTGGCAAAAAAACCTCCTAAAAAAGAGTATGACTTAAAAGCCGCTCGAAAACTTTTTGAAGAGTACCAAGCAAAGCGAAAGGAAACAAAAAAAGTATCTCTCCCCCCAGATACGATTGAAGTAGACGATCTTAGTAGAAATCAAACCCTTAATCGTTTATATGAGGCCGTAGATGCTTTAATTGAAATGATATATGCAACGGGAAGACCAACTTTGGAAATGCCTTCTAGGACCGCAAGTAATATCATATGGGATGAAGAAAATGATTTGTTATTATTAGGTAAGCAAGTTATTAGAAAACAATTTCATTCTCTCGCGAGCGTAGCAGACATGACTCGAATGATGAGAGTGGCTGAAGTAGTTCATGAATTATTGGTCAAGGACAAACATAGTACTCTAAGGGATGTTTTCTATCAGGATGTGGAGATTTATGGTGAACAAAAAAATAGCGATAAAAGCATTGAAGATATCGCTTCTATGCTCTATACTACTCGAAATGCGACTCATATCATTGCTTCAGCCAAGGGTCTATGTGTTGGGCGGTTAAGAATTCGAGATGAGAATAATATTATTGATTTAGAAAAATTTGGTTCAGGAGCTTGGGCAATAACCCCGATGCTAGATAAAGTAGATATTATCGAATCAGATGCCGAATTTATCCTTGTAATTGAAAAAGAAGCCGCTATGAGAAGGATTTCTGAAGATAAATTCTGGAAGAAATATCCTTCTATTATATTAACAGCGAAAGGTGCCGCTGATATTGCTACACGTATGTTTCTAAAAAGGTTAAATAAAGAACTTCAGTTACCCGTATTCAGTTTAGTAGACAGTGATCCCTACGGTCATTACATTCACAGTGTTTATCTACGAGGATCAAAAAGGCTAAGTTATGAATCACCATTTTTAGCAACACCAGATATAAAACTTTTAGGTGTCTTGACCAAAGATTTAGATACCTATAATGTCCCTAAAAAAGCACGTTTGGATATGAAACCTATGGACATAAAGAGAACCAAAGAACTGTTAAAGGAAGAATTCGTGAAAAAGAACAAAAAATGGGAAGAAGACCTGAAATTAGCATTACAATTAAGAAAGAAAGCTGAGATTCAAGCATTATCTTCACATGGTCTTGAATTTTTATCAGAAGAATATCTTCCAGAAAAGTTAAGCACAGGTGATTGGATATAAGAGTATTTCAAAAAAAAGATGGTAGTATTGTTCAAATCATTGATAAAGAAAAAATGGAAGATTGGCCAGTAGAACTGCCATTAATCTTTATTGAATATATTAAAAGTAATCAACTTAAATCCTATGATGATAATAATCTCAGAAAAGAAGTGGAAAGTTACCTTGATGAAGTTTTAAATGAAGTGGCAATCCCTCGTTTAATACATTTATTGGAAAGTGATAAAGAGGACAAAATTCTTGAAGCTTTAATTAGATTAGAAGAACTCTCGAAAAAAAATATTGATCAAATGGAACCTATCAAACCCTATTTAACCAAACTCACATCATTAAAGAATGAAGAAATTCAAAATTTATTAGAAAAAATTTCAGATAGATTCGACAGAGAAGAAAAGAGAAAGGAGTTAGCAACTAAAAGAAAGTTGATGCAGCAAAAGGAAAAAGACTTTTTAGAAGGAAAAATCTCGAGTGAAGAATATGCTAAAATTAGAAAGGAATATTTACTGTTACGAGGTTAACCTTTCTAATGAAATGGAAAACCAATAAGCAGAATTTCATCAATTTTATTATTAATAATAATGTGATTGGCTTTCCTGAACGACCAATTAAGCTTAAATCTGGAAGAGATTCAGCGTTTTATGTAAATTGGAGAACTGTCGCAGAGGATGTTTATTTGCTTGATCAATTAACCGATTATTTAATCTCATATATTAACCATTTAAAATTAAAACCAGATTGTTTTTATGGGGTTCCAGAAGGAGCATCAAAACTGGCCATAATTACTCAATTTAAATGGGCGCGATCGCAAAATAATTATAAACCAGGTGTTTTTTCTTTATCAATGGGAAGAGGAAAACCCAAGGATCATGGGGATCCAAAAGATAGATTTTTCTTAGGATTCCCTAAAGGCCATGTGATTTTAGTTGAAGACGTCAGCACAACGGGGCAATCATTAATAAAAAGCGTTGAAAAACTAAAAAGTCTTGATATTAATATCATTTCAGTAATTGGATTAACTAATCGGGAGGAAATTTCGGAGGATGGAAGTTATTTCGAAGATATCCTATCAAATATGGGTTTAAATTACCATGCTATGAGTAACGTACCTGATATTCTACCGTATATTTCCCTAAATTCAAAAACTGCGCGTCAAATTGAAAACTACTATAAGAAATATGGAATTAGAGAAATTAAATTAGATAAATCTCTTGATAGGGATTAATGATTTAAAAAAAAAGTTCTCCAGATTTTAATTATTCTTGAAAAATGTTGGAATAAAAATTTCTCAGAATTAGTTAACTTTTGCTCATCATTTAAGGATAATTCTACTTTAGCTAATAGCAATAACTTGATTAATCTACTATCTACAATATTTGCGTGATATGATCTATAACGATCTAATTCCACTTTAGGTCTTATATTTTCCTCAACTTCTATTTCTATAAAACTTCTAAATTCTTTAACTTTATTTAAAAAATATTTACTCTCTCTACGAATTAAGCTTTGATCATCACGCTCATTAATTGCAAATCTCTGTACATCGACATTATCACACTTTTCATCGTCTATTACCTTCAAATAATTATTTCTTATAAATGGCACTGCTAAAAAAAACTTTAATTTATATTGCTTACCCTTCTCAAAAGGGCCATAATTTTCTCCTAATAATGATTGTCCTGAATAATCTTTAATACATTCTGCGGTAATTATTTGGTTCCTAAATATAAAATTTAATCTTAATAATTGATCCCCGAAATTTTCCTCTACTTTCTCCAAATTTTAACTCACCATATTTAATAAATAAAATTACCTTTATATACTAAAACTATACAATAAAACGGAAATAATAATATATTATTCAGTTAATAAAACAAAAATCATTGTGAAATAATTGGTTGTTGAATCAATTTTTCTGATATTATTTATATTCTTCTGTGCTTTTGGATTTTTTATCATTAATAAGCAGGTAAGTTTGGTTAAAAAGGGAGAATTTAGCCTAAAGGACAGATTATTGACAATTTTTTATGGAATTATTTTTAGTTTTTCTGTTATGGTTGTTATTGTAATGGCATTTATTTTCACGGTCAAGACTGCTGAATTTTGGACAAATCCGTCAATTATTCCTCCAGAAATCCACCCTATAGCCTTCCTTCTCCCCTTCATCATCTGTATAATTTACATCTCAATTTATCCTCTTATAGATTTTTTATTTATAGCTTTTAGCGGAAAATCTACTGAAGGATTAACAGTTTTTCATAAATTTCTGGGTAAGCATTTCATCCATGTTTCCAAAATTAAAGTGATTTCGATCATTATGGCAATTATTCTATATATGTTATTTATATTACCTCCATTTTTCATATCCCTATTTAATGTTCCCTTTGTGGTGATATGGATTTCTTGGATGTTAATTTATCCCATAATGATTTTAACTTTTTTTGGTTCAAAAGGATATATTGCTGGAATTTCGAATGCGTATTATCACATCCCCGAAATTAAGCGCTATTCATTCCTTAATTTTGAAGACAATAAACGAGGAATGAAACAGTTTCTCTCTGATCCGATTCCTTACATAACATTTGGAATGATGTTGTTTGTATTTGTATGGGCTTGGATTTCTTTATTTCAAACCATTGGTTTATTTTTCACAGGATCTTTAGCTATTTCTACGATGACTTCTGTATTTGTTTTTGTTACCTTATTCTTTGGAGTTATTGGTTATTTTACCCGGTTTTGGGGAAGAAAGATTAAATATAAAGCCATTGATATCTATTTTTCCGCGTATTTAATTGCCGCAATCGGGATAAATGTTCTAATTAATTTTTTAATAGTCAATTCTGATAAATTGGTTGAGGTTTTTAACTTTTGGGCTATAACATCTCAAATCATTCCTAATTATCTTCTATTTTCCTGGGCAGCAATTATAGAGGAAATCACTATGATTATCTTTACCACTTATTATTTTATCTCTAGAAAAAATGATTTCATAATAAATCTCAAAATTTCAAAAGTAACCCAATGTGGCCAAAAATTTGACCCAATTCCTCTTTTTAATTTCCTCAAGAATAAAAACCCTGAGATTCGTAATCACGCTAAAAATACAATTATTTTAATGTTTGAACGATTAACTATTCGTTCAGAAGTAGATCTTAATAATTGGAAATATAAATATTTACTTTTAGATGGATTATCTGATCCTAATAAGGTTATGAGAAATGTATGTTCTCAAATTTTAAATCAATTGACTCATGATGCACCTAATTTAATCTTTCCATGGTTAATTGAAGCGTTAGAATCACCAAATTATGCTAAAACTCTAAAAATAGTAAATATAATGCTTAATTTAAATAACGAACTCTTGAATATTAATTCAAGAGCAAAAATTCTTAATTTGATTCGAGATTCAGAATGGAGATTTAAATTAATAGGGGTAAAACTTGCATTAAAATTAAAATTATTTAGAGAGGGATTATTAACCTCTCATGAGATACTTGATCTTTTAGAAGATCCAGATGAAAAAGTCCAACTTGAGATTCTGAATACTATACCAAACTTACCATATGAAATTCCCGTTGAGATTATATTAAAAAAAATAAATCATCCAAATACGCAAATCAGAGCTAAGGCAATAAGCAATTTATCAAGGATCAAAACTGAATTCGTTGATGCAGATTTGATTCAAACTTTAATTCCTTATATGAAAGATCCATCGAGCTCAGTTAGAGCTTCAATTTATAATCTATTCTCTAAAATAGGGAACTTTAAGAAAAATTCAATTAATATCTCACCATTTCTTGATGCGTTAATTGATGCAGACAAATCTGTGAGAGAGGCATCAGTTTCAGTTCTTAACAAATTTTTTGAGGAAAATCCAAAATCCATTCATCTTGAAAACATTATAAACAAATTAGATAAGAATCATCCGGCCATTAGTATGAGTATTATGAAATTATTAGGAGATTTTTGGTCCATAGATAGTGAAGAAATTTTGTCTAATCTTCTAAAATTTATAAAACTTGAGAATGAAGAAATAAAAGAAACAATTTCGAATATTTTAGTTCAAAAATTCGAACAATCACCCGATTTAATTTTTAAAAATTTAATCTCGATTAAGGATGATTCCAAATTTCTCTCAAAAGGGATTATCTCGACTACCATAATAAGAATCGCTAAGAATCACTCCGATGATATTTATGAAAGATTAATCGAATGTTTAGATTCAGAAAATGAGACTATTAAGTTAAATATCATCAATTCCCTTGATGGTATACATGATAAATACGATCAAGATATTGATGTTGATCTATTATTCAAAATTTTTCAAGAGGAAACTAACATAAATATAAAGAAAAATATATTACTGCTTTTATCAAAAATAGCAAAAAGCTCTCCTGAGTCGTTTAAATCAATAATTGATATCCTTTTTGAGATGGTGAGCAAGCAAGAGTCATCTCTTAAGGTACCTCTCATTAAAATAATCATGATTCTCACAGAGAAACAACCGGAGGCTATTCCATTAGATCCAATTTTAGAATTATACTCTGATAATGATTCATTTATTAGAGAAACAATAGTAAAAATATTAGGTTTTATTGGTTATAAATTTCCTACCCAAATATGCGAATTTCTAATTAATCACGCATTAGATGATGAAGAATGGAATGTTAGAGAAGCTAGCATATCCAGTATTGGAAAAATTGTTAAATCTATTGAGAATAAGGAACAAATTATCAAGAAATTGGTCATTTTATTGGATGATAAAAATAATTGGGTTCGACGATCATCGATGAACCTCTTATCATCAATAAAAGATATAAAATCCTCACAGATTCCTTTTGGAAAATTATTGAATAATCTAAAGGATGAAGATCCAATAGTTAGAGAAGGAGCGGTTAATTTATTAAAAATATATGGAGTTGACAACATAACTGAGACATTTGACTATTTCATTAGCCTTTTTGGTGATCAATCCAATGAAGTAAGAAGATCAGCCGTAAATGTTATGGTTGAAATT
>Ga0180433_10006073_pt1 | contig 16007 bp, 16 predicted proteins | sample SS_ome_8_FD_132980 | JGI IMG/M metagenome (GOLD analysis project Ga0180433, IMG submission 132980) | Hypersaline lake sediment archaeal communities from the Salton Sea, California, USA - SS_1_D_1 metaG | ecosystem: Environmental > Aquatic > Non-marine Saline and Alkaline > Hypersaline >... | reverse complement strand
TTCGCTAGCGCCGCCCATTAACGGTGCAGGTGCTGGCTGTCCGCCAATCATACCATATGCAGCAGGGTTTTCCATCTTTGGGCTACTTTGAATCCACCTTGTATATGGGAAAGGATTTTCTTCAAAATTAGTGTAAACTCCTGCTCCTGTTTTTCCAGAAGTAAACATCAGAATAAGCCCAACAACTGCAATCACTGCAACAATTGCCATAATCATTAAAGCAATGCTCTTGGATTGTTCCATTACGTTTCACCTCACTTTTTTAAAATTTTAAGTGTTTTAAGAGATAAATAACATTAATCGTATATAAACTTTTCTAAATTTTATGCATAAAAATAAATATAAAAAAAATAAAGAATTACCTTGTACAGCATGCAAGAGAACCGATTATGTCAATAACTCTTGTACCATCTACTGTTTTCTTGAAACACTTCCTGCCCATACTTGAATAAGACAAGAATTGCTGTTCGTTTGCAGTAATTGGTGCGTATACATTGTTAGGGAATTTCATTGTAGTACAAGTTATTTTTGCAGTCCTTGTTTTTTTCTCAGGATCTCTTTTATACGTTACGCCTTGCTGAACTTCTCTAGGAACTTCGCTATAGTCAACTAGTGTTTCTGTTGCGCCGCCGAAAACAGTAGTTGAAGGTGCAATTAAAGTATCCTGGTAACCAGGTGTTTCAATCTGCGGTTGTCCTTCAATATATCTTGTGTAAGGAAAAGGATCTCCTTTCAAAGCTCCACCATAAACACCTGCGCCTGTTCTAGCCATGCTGAACAGAAGAACAAGTCCTACAATACTAATAACAATAACTATTCCAAGAACAGTCAATGTAAGATTTCTTTCATCCATCTAGTATCACCTCAATTTTAAGTATGCGATTATTTAAAGAATAAAAAACTATTTGAGTATATAAATTTTACTAAAAAAAGAGAATAAAAAATATTAAAAAAAAATTAATACATTCTGTTTGCTGGTTGATAGCAACAAAGTCCTGGTATTGGATATAGTCCATTAACTTTTAGGTTAACACACTTACCATCGAATGCACTCTGTGCTCTTTGAACACTTGCAGTAGCTGAGTAATCCTTGTACTGTGCATAGTTAGGATTTACTAATGCGTACTGTGCGAAATCGTGGCAACTGTATATTGGGATGTTACCTGAGAAAGTCAATTCTTTAGGTTCCCATGTTCCAGCACCTGTTCCAGGATTATAGGTCATATCTTGCCTGTAACCTGTTTTCCAGGATCCATCTACCTTATATCTTGTTGGTGTGTCTTGAGGCATGTTAGGCTGCTCAACAACGCCAGAGTACAGAAGTCTTTCATCTGTATAAACTCTAGCAGCGTGGCCAACATTCAATCCACCACCATATACACCTGCAACAGCAGCGCCTGTTTTCATTTTAGCAAACATTAGAACTAGTCCAATTATTGCAATAACTGCAACAACACCTAGAATTGCAAGTGCAATGCCCTTAGTTTGTTCTGCCATACTTTTTTCACCTCTCTTGGTTAATCTTAATACTGATACATGATACAATTTTATTTCTTTTATATAAATGTTTCGCTTTTTTTTACTGGTTTTTTTCTCGCCAAAAATATATTATTAGACCAATAACTCCTATAGTGATAGCAGAATCAGCAACATTAAACGCAGGCCAAACCTGAAAATCAATGAAATCAACTACAAAACCCAGCAGAATCCGGTCAATTAGATTCCCTAACGCACCTCCTAATATTAAAGAAGCAGAAACAACAGGCAAAACTTTTGCAGGAATCTTTTGATAATAATACAAAATTCCAATAATTATGATGCTTGTGATAATAATTAAAAATAATCTTGCAGCAGGCAGATTAGCCAACCCAAAACCAATGCCGAAATTTTTAATCAAATTCAAATTCATAAAATTTGGAATCAATGCAATAGAATCAGCAAAAGACATAGTTGAAGTAATCCAAAATTTTGTGAGCTGATCAAGAACAACAACCAATAATGCAATCCCGAAAAAAACAAAATTCTTTTGTTTCATCGCCATGCAATAATCTCTCTTTCTTCTTTAGGCTTATCCAACCGGTCTAATCGGGCATTAATGTGATCAATGCCTGCCTTGATAGCATCAAGCTTTGCATTAATCAATTGTATATCTTTATTAGAATCAATATCTGCTTGAATTTCTGGAGGCTGCGGAACTTCCAGCCTACGCATGGTTCTTTTAAATCCTGTAGCTTGCTCAGGCCCTAACCCTGCACTAGGCATTCCATGCTCTTCACCAGGCATATTAGGAACTGCAGGCCTATTGCTTTGTTCCTGAGAAAACATAGAAGGCGGCCTTTCTGGAGGAGCAACCGGCTCTTGAGTTCTTGCACGAGCAGGCATTTCTGGAACAGAAGCAGGAACTGCTTTGGCAACAGGTTCTTTCTTTTTCCAAAACTTAAGGAACTCAAACATTATTGACTCACCAATTTATTCAGTATAAAATCAGGAACAAACCGTATGACTTTCAAACTTGCAGTTTCCGGATAAAAATCAACGTCTCCGTCACGATACATTTCAATCAGATTCTTTTGCTTGCTTGCATCTGCAAACAAAAACAAGAACACACTGCTTTTCAAACTGTCATCAGTAGGAAATAACTGACGCGCATTTTCAGGAAGATACTGGCGAGGATTTCCTGATTTAAACATTTCTTTTAGCTGCTGGCCAGAAAACTCAATATTGTTTATTTCAGCAGTATTGACATCACTAAACGCATCCCAATGAACAAGCACAACTTTGTAATATCCGTTAAGAACAGAGTCTGCATTTTCTGATTTAAATCTCTTAAAACCGCTGAAATCAAAAAGAGTTTCAGACTTATCTTCTCCCTGCAATGCGAACGCGCCTACAATATCATCATCCATCTCCAGCAAAAATAATTTTTTTTCAGTATTGAACTTCATCTGGATATCTGCAGCATCTGAAACAAAATAAAAAGCGCTTAAAACAAGCAAAGCAATAATTATCAAAGGAATCACAAATTTAGTGATTTTCTCCATCACTGTAAGTATAACTGCCAAAACTAAAGCAATAATCAAAATAATGAACAAGATACCAAACAAAGTTGCCATGCACTTGTCTTATTAATAAAGATATATAAATCTTGTGCCTACATGAGCTTTTTGCATTTATCGCTCAAAGGGCAGTTTTTACAAACAGGCATTTTTTTACAATGCTGTTTTGCATGCTCAACAATCAATGCATGATATTCATTAAACAATTGAGCATCTTTTGGAAGAGCATCATGAAACATTTTTTGCAGTTCATCATAAGAACAATTTTTGCTGCACAACCCCAGCCTTGAAAAGATTCGTTTAGTATATAAATCAACAACAAAACTAGGCTTGTTGAAAGCATAAAGAACAATAGAATCTGCAGTTTCTGGACCCACACCTTTTATTTCTAATAATTTTTTCCTTAATTCGGAAATATGGAGCACAGAGAGGTTTTTATTATCCAGAAAAAACTTTGCCATAATTTTTAAGCGTTCTGCTTTTTGATTAAAATAACCACTAGGCTTAATCAAAGCAGCAAGTTTTTGCGTATCTACTCTTGCAATCTGGGCAGGGTCGATAAGCTTTTCAGAATTTAAGTTAGCTATTGCTGTCTCGACATTTTTCCATGATGTATTTTGAGTCAAAATCGTTCCAAGAATTATTTCAAACTGCTCATTCTTAGAAGTAACCGGCCACCACTTTTGTGCACCATAGGCTTTATAAAGCAAGGAATATATATGTTTCATATAAAACAATAAGCGACAAATCATTAAAAAACTTTGTGTGGGAAGATATGGCAACAGAAGCATTTGCAACAGAGATAAGAGCAAAACAAGACTACAAATATTTTTATTTTCAAAATTTTGGCGGAGTCTATGCAGATAACATCCATACTTTTACAACTGAAATACTAGAAGACACTCTTCCTGAAGAAGCATTAAGAAACAGAAAACGCAAAAGAAAACCAAACATAGACCAAAAACAGCAATTAAAAGAACTGCTTTTAACAAAATTCTCAGAAGAACAGATAATAGAAAAAGAAGAGCCGTTCAGAGTACTGCAAATAAAAGCAAAACCTTCTGAAATATCTGAATTCATAAAAAAGCAAAAAGAAAAAATTCTTGCAGAAAAAATAAGCAAAATCCTGGATGAACAACAAAAAATAAAATTAAAGCCTTTATGGGAAAAATACAACAGAAAAATAGAGTCTGTAAAACAATTGCGGAAAAAAACCCGCAAACAAGAAAAAAAACTTGAACAAATAATTTCTGCTTATCAAAACACCAGAAATCTTTCTTATGAAACAAGAACTGAACTGCTTGCAAAAGAAATCAAAGAAACACTTGATGAAGAGCAAAAGATAATACTGCGTGCGCAATGGTGGAATACTCCTGATAAAATAGGACTCATAAATAAATTAAGAGACCAAAAAGAAACAGAACTTAGCAAAATTGACTGGATAATAAAAAAATACGCAGAAGATGCACATAAAGCAAGCTTTTCGCATGCAAACAAAATAGTAACAGGACATTACACAGAACTAGTGCGCTGGGACCACGGCCACCCCTGGAGCTATCATCAAATAACAGACGACAGAATCCCTGAAATTCTTCAAAAAAGAAATGAAATAGAAGAAAAACTAAAACACCTGCGTGCAGAAGCAGAACAAAAAGTTGATGGAAACATAAAAAGAACAATAAGTGATATGAATAAATTCTTTGATGAAAATTTTTGCACATCTGAATTCAATAAAATAAATAAAAGAGCATTTGCAAAAAAATTAGGTTCAGACTTGATTGCCAGAAGAGTTGAGATTCAAAAACAATTGCTAAAGCTTAAAGATGAAGTTAAAGAAATAGGCAGAATAGAACATAATCCTTTAGATTGTTCAGATGAAATAAAAGTAGTGCTTAATTCTGCAGACAGCATAAAGTTCCAAAGATACTTTAATTCTGAAGAATTGATGCAGCAGGATTTTTGTTTTATAGACATCGAAAAACCAAGATTCAACACTTCAAAAGAAGAAGTAAGCTGGGTTGCAATAACATATGTAAAAAACAATGAATTCAAAAAAGAAATACACACCAGCAAAAAAGTAGGGTCAGATTTTAAGCAAGAATTTTTTTCTGACAACAACTGCAGAATAATAGATGATTATATCGATGAAAACGAACTTGTTGCAGGAGTGCAAGAATCAATAAACAAAAGAAATCCGAGAGTGTTATGCACTTATAATACTGCATATGATTTGATACAGCTGAGAGAAACAGACCAAGGGCTTGAAATCGGCAAAAGAAAATCCAGACCTAAAAAAGAAGTAACATTAAACTTCTTTGAAAGAATAGACGTAAAAGATAAAATAGTGATAGATCCTCTTGCATGGGCAAAAATAGCAAAAAGACACCTGCCAAACAGAAAACTGATAATGATTGCAAAAGAACTAGGAATACAGTTTGACAAATCAATCGACTATAAAATGATGGCAGAGCTGGAAGATATCATAGACGGCAAAAAAGTTGAAGAAGTTTCTTTGAAAACACAAGAAAAAATAATAGAACAAGCAGGACCTGCGGACAAAATAAGAAATCTTCCAGAAACCTGCGCGCAAATAATCGCAAAATACGTTTTTTCAGATGTAGATGTGCTGCCAAAACTTTTAATGCATCCAGAATTCCAAAGACACCTAAAACACCTAGATAAGATATGCGAATTTTCAGACATACATCTTCAAAGAGCAATGCACACCACAAGTTCTGCGAACAACCTACAGAAAAAGCAATTCTTTGAAAAAACCGGAACTCACTTAGATGTGATACATAAAATAACAAAAGCATCCAAAAAAGAAGAGCAAAGAATAAGAAACTACATAAAAAAAATCAAACGAGACAATATTGCAAAAGAACCGGTTCTAGGAGAAAAAAAGAAACTTGCTCATTTTATAATACCTTCCTGGACTTTTTTCAGAAAAGACATAGAGTTTGCATTTCCTGAATCAAAACAATTTTTTAAATATATAGACCAACAGAGAGATAATCCTGAAGATTATTACTTTCTTTCGCAATACGCAGACACTTATTGCAAGCATTTACTGCAGGCCTGGGCAAAATTCACAAAAGCCAGAAATAAACTTGAAAAAAGAATAAAAAAATCAAGGAAAAATTTTTACAAACTAGATGATTCCTGCAGAATGTTCAAAGATTTGTTAAGAGACACGCATGATAAAGACATGCTTAAAAGAGCATATGTCAACAAAAAAACAATAGAAGAAATACTTGATCCTGAAATATTCTTGACGGCATATTATGTAAAAGATGAACCTGATAAGTATTTTGAGGAAAGAAAAAGAGAAACAAAACTAGAACAGATAAAACAAATAAATGAGATACTTCTGCAGCAAGAAATGTCAATTACAGACTTCCAGTTCTGGCTGAATGAATGGGTACAAGTCGCTAAAAAAAGAAACAATGTTTTTGCACCATATAATTCCAATCCTGAGAGCATAGAAATAATAGAATTTGAACAGCGATTAATCAACCTTCAAAATGCAATTGAAAAAGCAGGAATGAAAATAGAACACCAAAAAGACGAACACTTATTCACAACAGTATCTGGAATACAGAATCTTACAGAAGATTTGCCGATGGTTTTAGTTGATAAAATCGAGAAAGCATATCTTACAAAAGATCCTGGATCTGGAAATAGGCTTTATTATCCTAAAAACGATTTTTATGGAGGAATAAAAATAGACGAAGAGCCTACTAATCAATTGACACTATTTGAAATGAAAGCATACGGAGGGTTTCTTGAAAAACTGTTTACTCAAGGCGAAGAAGCTGCCGCTGCACATCTGATATTTTGCAGAAACAGATTCAGAGAAAATCAAGTGCCAAACGAAGAACTTGTATTCTTTGTAAAAAAATCACAGACATATCAAGCATATGTTCATGGAGAAAAAATAAAGTTTTACATATCTGATGACAGGGAAACAAGATACGATGAGCAGATAGGACTTAATTATGTCTTAGAAGATGCAAAAGACGGTGAAAAAGAAAAAATATATGTTGTACCTTTAGATGAACTGATTCTAGACAGAGACAAATACGAAGAAAGAATAGAGAAAAGAATAAAAAAACTATTGAAGCCAATAGATTTAGAAGCAGAATCAAAAGAAACAGAACAAGCAACATTTGATTTTTTTTAATAAGCTTTGATAAATAATATCTTAATCATCTTGCATTTTTTTTAAACTCAAGAAATTTGTTTCTTTCCTTGATTTGAATTACTTCGTTGTTTGTAACATAAAAATAAATCCAAAAATTAAAAGATTTCCACTCTCTGCCGTCTACGTTGCGCTGTTCATTCAAATAAGTAATATTAATCCGGCCATACAATCTGCCTTCATGAATAAGCGCAAGAGACCAAACAAACCGGTCTTTTTTAATCTGATGATTATCAAAATCAACATCTTCTAAAGCAGCACCTCTAAGGGCATAAAACCGGAATAATAAATCCTTAAGAATATTAAAAGCGTCCCATGAAAAACTTGCTTCGATGCTTGCCAGAATTCCAGGACCCTCTTTTGTTTCTTTAAAAGATGCAATCATAACAAAAGAATTTTAATTAGTTTAAATAAAACTTTCGATTTAAAACAACAAAAACAAATATTTAATATTCTGGATTAAAATTTTTATTTTGTTCAGAAACTGAAACACCTTCAATATAATAATCAGAAGGAATATTCTTTTTAATATCGTCAAAAAACTTCATATATGTGTGTTCTGATGAATCGCTGCTTTGAATCCAAATAGGCATTTTTAGACAGTCTGTAAAATCAATATTGAATTTTCTAATAAGTTTTGAACGATAATTCCAGATGTCTTGAACAGATTTTAAGCCAAGCGTATGTATCATTCTAAGCCCATACGCAGAATAAGATCCTTCAATCAAATCACTTAAAACATTAATCGTGCGTGATACTGCTTTATTTATTTTATCCTCATCAAAACGCGATAAAATTGCCTGTAAACATTCTGAATCTTCATAATCAACAAAAAAACCAAGCCGCTGCACTAATACAAATTCAGATTTAATACTCCCAACCATTATTATTTAACAAAACAAAGAAATCTTTATATTTCTTTGGGTATTTTCTGCATAAAGGGGGCTGGAATGGGAATAATACCTGAATATCAAATAGCACAAATAAAAGAATCTGTCGACCTAGTTGAATTAATAAATGGTTTTGTTCAATTAAAACGAAAAGGACGCTCTTTTTTCGGCAAATGCCCATTTCATGAAGAAGCAGATGCTTCATTTGCAGTGTTTTCAGCAAGCCAGCACTATAAGTGTTTTGGATGCGGAAAATCCGGCGATGCTTTTAATTTCTTAATGGAAATCCAAGGAATAGATTTTCCTACTGCAGTAAAAAGCCTTGCAGACAGAGTAGGCATAATAATCGAAGAACAAAAATCCACTTCAATTCAAAAACAAAATAAAAGCAAAAAACAAAGGATATATCAAGCATTAACAAGTGCGATGGAGTTTTATCATGATATACTGCGAAAGAATCCTTCAGCAAGAAGCGCAAGAAAATATCTGAATAATAGAGGATTTACAAAAGAAACACTGTTAGAGTATAAGATAGGTTATGCATTGAATTCTTGGGACTCTCTGCTGAAATTTTTATCTAAAGACTATTCTTTAGATGAACTTGAACAAGCCAGTCTCATAACAAAAACAAGAAACCAAGGACATGTAGATTATTTTAAAAATAGAATCATGTTCCCTTTTCTTGACAGTTTTGGAAAAGTGATTGGTTTTGGAGGACGAACACTTGATGCAAATAATAATGTCAAATATTTAAACACCAAAACAACCTGGTTTTTTGAAAAACAAAAAACATTATACCTGCTAAATCAAGCACGAGAAAAAATAAGGAAAAAAGATGAAGCAATAATTGTTGAAGGATATACTGATGCATTAATGGCACATCAAGAAGGATTAAAAAATTCCGTAGCAACAGCAGGAACAGCATTAACAAGAAATCATGCATTACTGCTTAAAAGACTCTCTGAAAAAGCAATACTCTGTTTTGATTCAGATAAAAGTGGAATAGAAAGCGCAATAAATGCAGGCCTACTGCTTTTGAACGCTGATTTAAGAGTAAAAACAGTTTTGCTCTCAAAAAACACAGACCCTGCGGAATTTTTCCTTAATAATCCTGATGAAGCCAAAAATGCATTTCAAAATCCAATTTCTTTGTTTGAATTCACAATAAATTATTTACTGCACGAAAAAGAGCTTTGCGATCCTTATGATAAATCTAAAATACTTAAAGAACTTGCGCCGTTGTTCAGAGCAGCACCAGATGCAATCACAAGCAAAGCATATATTCATGCAGCTTCAGAAAAATTACAAATCCCTTTTGAAGCTGCAGTAGAAGCAGTGTCTTATTTTGAAAAAAAGCATTTTATGCCTAAAATATCTCCATTTCCAACAGAAGAAATAGAGTTTAAAATAGCAAGCTGTCTATTGCGAAAACCCTGGTGCAGAAATGAACTTGCTTTAAATCTAGAATCCCAACAATTCAATAATCCTGAAATACAACTCCTTTTTTCATATTTCCAACAACAAGACAATCCGAAAAATGACCTGCTGGTATCAGAACAAAGGCTTGCAAAAACTCCATCACTTTATGATTCACAATATACTGAAAATCTGCCTGCGGAGTTGATAAAGTTTGCAAAAAAACAAAAAAAAATTCCTGATGAAAGTAAAATCTATGCATTAATAAGCAAATTGCAGAGAACGCATGCGCCTGATTTGCCAGTCAACTGCCTTGCAAATAGACTTCAAATACACTATGTTGAACAACAGCTTTTGCAAATAGAGAATAAAATTGATACTGCGCACTGCAGAAGAGACCCGCAGCAACTAGAACAATTAATGCATAAATATCATGAAAACATTCAAAAACTCAAATCACTAAGGAGAGACTCATTAAAATAATCAGGATTTCTAAGCAAATACACATACAGTGCAGCAGTAGTAATAATATCAAGCATATTATGCTTTACAACTCTTGCAAGAGGTTCTGGATTACCTCCCCTAAGATATTTTGAATGTGCTTTAGGAATTTCTGCGCCAGCAACATCATCACATTCTCGCTTAAACCGAAAAATCGCAACTTCATAATCTGTTAACTTTCTTCCGTCTACTCCTTCAAATTTATTATATGGAGAAATAGCATGATACATATCTAGATGCTTGTCTCGCGGCCAGACCCAATTAATCAAATGTGCTTTAAATCTGTTTTCAAGACGGCTTAAATCAAACGCGCCATTAAATGTAATAATGCCTTTGCGACTTTGCACTATCAACTCAAGCGATTTAAGTATAGCTTTTTCTTCGTAAGGATCTCTTGCAAACAAACCATCAAAAACAAAAGTTTTTCTTTTTTTGTGATAATAAGCAATACCATTCAAAAATGTCTGATTTTTATACTTAAGACCTCTTGTTTCAATATCTAAAAAAATAACATCCTGCAAAGGAATAAAAAAATTCTCATTTTTTTGGTTCTTTAAACGGCCGCTTTGCCAAGCAGGAATATTTCTTCTTATACGATCTGCAGTAGGCGTATGAATTTCAGAAATTTCAGTAACAGACCTGTAATACTGCAGACCTTTAACCTGGGCAATTCTACCTTCTAAAACAGTCTCAATTCTCCCCCAATTAGCCATAAAAAGAAAAAAAACTCACTGAATATTTAATAATTGCGTATCAGCAATCGCTTTTTCTAGATTTTTATTTAATTTTTTTAAAGTTCTATTATGATGAATTAATGACTCGCGTTGATTAGGTCTTAAAACAACATGAGACCTAAAAACAACTTCTTCATGAAATTTATATATGTTTTCAAGACTGTGCACTCCAGGCACAGCCTCTGCAACATATGCGTGATTTGGTGAAAGTGAAAGAGCTTCAATCGCCTTAGAAAAGTATTCCATGAATTTTTCTCCTGATACAGTTTTAAGATTTACTTCGTTTAAGCGCGGTTTCATCTGGCGATAAATTCTTTGATTAGTCTGCAAAATAGCAACAACCCCGTCAATTTTTGAATTTCCTTCTTCAAATGATCTCCAGTCGCAATACTTATCAGGAAGCGCTTTAATATGCTCTCGAGTAGTTCCAGATTTAACTTCTACAACACATTTTTTTCTTTTAGACCCAACAATAAAATCCGAAACTAAGTATGAGCCGTCCTCTTTAAAAATTCTTACTTGTTCTTCTATACTGTGAATAGAAGGAAAATATCCTGCAAAACCATTCTTAAAATATTCTCCAGACGGGTCAATCAAATTAGTGACTAAGAAAACAAGCTTAGTTGCATTTTCAGTTATTTCTTTCAATAAACTATTTTTTCTAGGCGAAGCACAAGAATAATCCTTTGGCCGCAAGCCTGTTAACCGCTGTATTGTTTGACTAGGTGTTTCAACTTTAATACCTAATGGACCATATCTGGCCCGCTTAATCTCTGCATACAGTTTTCTTTCGCTCGGATCTTCACTATTTTGAAGCGCAGTAGGCATTATGTTAACACCTTTTGCAAAAGCGTCAAGCAGCCTTTTCCCAAGATTTTGTTCGTTTACTGAATCAACAGCATTTGCAATAAGATTATACAAACAAGGAAATTCTGGATGAACATTATTAATTTGAGATGAAATACTTCTTGAACCGTTATTAGACCTGCATTTTGAAGCTCTTGAAGACGCAAGGTATTTCATAGAAGCATAAAGAAGATTGTGTTTTTTGCGAAATTCTGCTAAAGACATAATTGTAGACGGATTGCGATTTTCATAAGCAGATTTTACTTTTTCATAAGGCCAAATTTTTCGAAGCTCTTCTTGTATACTTTTAGTAGTTCTTTGATGCACAGAAGTATAGCCTAATTCTTCTAATCCTGCAGATATGTTATACTTGCCGCTAACTTTCTTACCAAGGCGCCCAAGGCCTGCAAGCAATGCTTTATCCTGCGTAGCTTTGACATCGGATTGGCGGATAATCTTTTTTTTGCCAAGACCTAATTCATGAAGCCTTTGTTTAAGGCGTTTTTCAGTCCAAGCATTGGTTTCACTTATTAAAGTAAAACCTAATTTTTTAAGAGATTTTCCTGGAGCTTGAGTTCCGCAGTCAATTGCACTACGTAAACTCAATCTTTTGTGCAGCTTGGAGGGCAAGCTTTTGACTCGCACAATTCCCTCTGGAAATATTTTAGAAACTTGTTCTTTTAGGTCGTCATCAATACAACCGAGCTCTTCAGAAGTCAATTTACGATTATGCTTATAAGCCTGCCATAATAATTTAATTGTAGATTCAAAACTCACCCTATCACGCACCTTTTAACCCAATTTAATTAAAAAATAGACTTCAGTATATAATCATTTCGCTGTTAAAGTTAAATTACAGAATTGAAATAACAAATGCTTTCAAATAAGAACAGCATTCAAAGAACCATTCTGGCCAGGTCTTGATGTGATTCTTGCCTTGCCTTTTTCAGTCTCTACAATGCTTCCTTTAGTAAGAATATTACGCCTAATATAGTTCAAGTTAGCAGGGCTTTCAGCCACAGATTTAAGCTTGACTTTTTCAAACTTTTTTGTTTTAGAATCAAGCAGATTAACAGTACTTACATTAAGAAAAAGTTCTTTTTTATTGCCGCCTCTGCCGCGAAGCGTTCTTTTTACATCTTTTTCAGCAATAGTTGTATTAGTCGGTTTTCTACCTAATTCCTGCTTTTTCTTAGCACGAGGGCTTTTATACCTGCCACCCGTGGCTTTCTTAGATTGTCTTCCTTTCTGTGAAATAGCCATAAGCCATTAAAATTAGGTGATGCTTTATAAACTTTATGCTTGTTCAGTGTTTTTAGAGAAAAATATATTAATAAGAGCAAAAATCAGTATTCTTATGAAAAAAGCGGTATTATTTATCTTAATATTAATTCTTCTTACAGCTAATGCATCTGCTTTAAAGATAATCAACACAAATGCAGAAGGAAAAAACCCAGTGATATATGGAAGTATAGTTGTATTTGAAACTTCTGAAAAAGCATCTGGAACAGACCTAAATAATGATGGAGATAAAGCAGACATAGTTATCAGATATTATGATGTTGATACAGGAGAAATATTAAATACAGAAATGGCAGGCAAAAATCCGTCAATATACGCCAATACAATTGCTTTTGAAACTGCGGAATCTGAACAAGACATAGACCTCAATGCAGATGGAGATAAGAAGGATAATGTAATCATGTATTACAGCATAAGAGATAAAAAAGTCATAAGCACAACAGCCGAAGGAAAAAGTCCTTCGTTATATGCGGATTTCATAGCGTTCTCAACACCAGAATCTCTTTTAGAAATAGATTATAACAATGATGGAGACCAAAATGACTATATAGTAAGATATTATAAGATTTCAACAAAAGAACTGATAAACACAAGAGCCGCAGGAACAAATCCTGCAGTATCTGATAAATTCATACTTTTTGAAACATCTGAGAAAGATGAGGGCAAAGATTTGAATAATGATGATGACATAAACGATATTGTGATGAGATATTATATCATGGAATCTGCAATGACCCTTAGCACGTTTCAGTCAGGATTAAAACCAACAATGAGCTCTGAAAGCATAGCCGCGTTTACTTCATTTGACCCTGACGAATCAATATATTATTACTCTCTGCCTTTAGAGAAACTAACGCAAACAGAAATCAAAGGATCAGAGCCAAGAATAACAAATAATCTGATTGCATTTACACAGAACAATAAATTAGCAACATATGACATAGATAAGAATACTTTCACAATTACAGATGTATACGGCAATACTCCTGCTATATTTGAAAATAAGATGGCTTTCTCTACAAACGAAGCATTAGTAGGAGATTTGAACAATGATGCAGATGCTTCTGATTCAGTAATAAGAGTGTTAATCGGAGAGGATAATGATGAAGATGGAGTATTTGACTTTGCAGATAACTGCCCTAGATTTGAGAACCAAAACCAATCAGATATAGACAAAGATGGAAAAGGGGATGCGTGTGATGCAGACACAAAAAAGCAAGCTGCTGAAGACAAGAAAGAAGAAATAGAAGCAGAAGAAATGAAACAACCTGCTGAAATAAAAGATACAGAATCAAGTGCAGCAGAAAAATATCAAGCAACTGAACAAAAACAAGAAACAAAAGAAATACAAGAAGAAAGAAAACCGCTCCCAGAACCTAAATCATTCACACTAGCCAAGAAAAAAGGGCAGGGATTTTTTACCTGGTTATTGATAATACTTGCAATAATAATAGGAATAGGCTGCATTGCTTATGCAGCAATATTTGGAATCAAGCGAAAAAAGAACAAAATCTTCTGAAAAACAAGCATATTTTAGAAAGCTTTAAATAGTGAGTGCCTATTTTTTCAAATAAGATTTTAAATTTTTAGAGGGGTGCAATAAATGGTTGACTCAAGACCTTTAGACGCTCTTAACAGAGCAAAAGATAAAAAAGTAATAGTAGATTTGAAAAATCAAAGACAATACATTGGAACGCTTAAAGCATTCGATATACACATAAATGTAGTTTTGGATGATACAGAAGAAAGAATAGACGGCGAAGTAAAGCGAAAACTTGGAACTGTATTCATACGCGGAGATACAATTATATTAATATCACCAGCATAAAGATAAAAAAATGACAAAAGGAACGCCATCAAAAGGAAAGCTGTCAAAAGGCAAGTCGCACATAATCTGTAGAAGATGCGGCAAGCATTCTTATCACGTCAGCAAAAAAACCTGTGCAAGTTGCGGCTTTGGAAACAGTAAAAAACTAAGGTCGTATGGCTGGCAGAAAAAGGCGTAAGTTATTTTATTATTTTTCTTTATTTTTTCTTTACTTCTTTGTTTTTATTTTTGTTGTTGAATATTTTTTTAATACTGCTTAAAGAGATTGACAGTTAGTTTTATAAATGCGAAGCGTTTGCTTAATTTTATTGTGTATACTGTCGAAGTATAAATGATTGATGCGTGACAATGGCAAAAAGCAAGTTTTTGTCGGGTCTGCATTCATTACATTCATGCGGGGTTGCCGGAGTGGCCAAACGGGTCAGGCTTAGGTAAGTCAGGTATGATGAGTTCGAAGAGAGCGATGACTTAAAGACACCTGATGGCTTAGTGCCTACGCAGGTTCGAATCCTGCACCCCGCATTTTTTTTCTTTTCTTTCCTTTGTTTTTTCTTTTTCTTAAATTTAATTTTGTTATTTTGATTTTGTGTGCCGCTCATACTTGCTTTGGCTTTGATTGTTTTATTATTTTTGTCGTGTGTTTTTTGTATGTTGGTGTATGGGTTTGTTGTTTTGACTGATGGGGTGGTTAGATATTTTTCCCCTTTTCTTCTGTTATTGTTTTGTTTGAATGCGTTTGAAAATAGGGTTATCATTCACAACTTTTTTATTATGAAGAACTAACAAAATTGTTTTATTTATAAATAAAAGAGGGGGCATTTATAAATGAATTAAGAATTTTTGCTTTTTTTCTGTTTGAAAAACTATTTTCATTTTAGAGTAGCAACACACCAAAAAGCGTGATTTTAAGGGAATCAAGGCATTGCGGATATATTACCGTCGGCATAATCCCGACTTTTAGAAAAGTTTATAAATCAAACTTCGTCCTTTTGAATAATCTGGCTAGTAATGCTACTCTTGCATTAGCCAGCAAAAAAGAGGACATGTATAAAAAATATATGTTCGAGCGTGTGAAGACAAAATTGTTTTTGCACTAATACAAAAAAACAAGATCTTTACGTCGGTAAAGATAGCCGAAAAAACACGGAGGTGTTTGAATAATGAATGCAAAAAAAATAATTGCTTTGGGCGTAGGTTTGACTATGGTTGGAGCAACAATTTTTGGAGCTTCTG
>Ga0180433_10006071_pt1 | contig 16010 bp, 15 predicted proteins | sample SS_ome_8_FD_132980 | JGI IMG/M metagenome (GOLD analysis project Ga0180433, IMG submission 132980) | Hypersaline lake sediment archaeal communities from the Salton Sea, California, USA - SS_1_D_1 metaG | ecosystem: Environmental > Aquatic > Non-marine Saline and Alkaline > Hypersaline >... | reverse complement strand
GGTTCAGTAATTTCTTTGGTATTTTTGTCTACTTTGGTATATATTTCATAAAAGGATCCAACTTCCATCAATAATAATGTATTTTCCCCTAATTTCTCTCTATATTCATCTCTTAATTTAAAATATTGCTTTAATAAAGCCATTAAATAAATATATATTATCTTTTTTATATTTATTTAATTTATCTATTTTCTCTCTAATTAAAGTTTAACTGATAAAGTATTTAAATCCATTTGTCTTCCGCAAGTAATTTGAGGAACTTGGTTGAAATTTCCAGCTTGTAATTTCTCTCTAAGTTGTTCAACACATGCTTTCCATGATAAAGATTCATTTTCCTTCATTAATTTAATAAAATTATAAGTCATTGCTCCATTAAAATCTCCTTCCAAATAAGCGTCCATACTAACTTGATCGTCCCTACATCCCGATAAACAAATTACAGTTCCTTTGGTATCTGTAGATAAAGAATGATGGATCATTTCTTCATCACCTTTAAAATATTGATAAGGAAGGTCTAAAATAGTGCCACTATGACAATTATCAAAGAGAGCGATTAAGGTCACATTTTCTTTTAAATATGAATCAATAATATATTTTAATTCATCATCTACAATAGCGTAGTTGTCTACAGTGACAATTAATTCATCTTTTCCATCATTTTCGTCTTTTTTATAAATATCATTCCAGAAATACCCATGTCCACTGAAACTGAAAAATAAAGTTTCTCCAGCTTGGCTAGATTGAAGTAGTTGAGTTAATCTTGTCATAATATTTTGTTTAGTTGCTTGAGAATCTGTTAAAGTTAAAATATTAGAGGAAGAATAATTATATTTGTTAATTAACATATTTTTTAGATCATTAACATCATTTACACATCCTCTTAATTCACCTGAAGTGCCTTGATAATTAATACCTATTAAAAATGCTTTTTTAAGAGGATCTGGTGGGGGAAAATTATATTTTAACTTAATTTCTCTCAACTTATCATCTCTTGTTTTAACCAAATTAGATAATTTTTTATTATACCAGTTTGTAATATAATTTAAATAATATTGTTTAATTCTATTATTAATTCTCCATCTATTAATTAAATTAAAATAATAATCTTTAGTAGCAGTTAATCTTTTTAAATTAGTATTATACAACTCATTTATTTGTCGAATTTCTTCTTCCATTATAAATAATATATATATTAAAATTAATACAAATTTTTTAATAATTTACTTAAAATTGGATTATATATACTTTCATTATTGTAGATAAATAATTTAATAGTATTAAACTTTTTAGCACAATGAAAAAACTTATAATATGAATTTGGATCTAAATAAGGAGATAATAAGTCATTAAAACATAGATCGATAGAATAATATTTATTTAATAATATTTGTTTTCTAAGTTGACAAAGTTCAATAAATTCAAATAAATATTCAAAATAGTAATATAATTTGCAGTAATACATATTATTAGAAATATCGGAGTAAATAATAGGATTAATATTTGATTGTAAAATTTTATTTAATTTATAATCAAAAGTAAATTCTGTCAATTCTATATTCATAATTAATAATAATATATAAATTAATTATTTCATTTTTCCAACTGGATTTAAAACACCTTTTCTATCGATTGTTAAAGTTTTAAAACTTGCAATTTCTTCATTAATTAAATTCAATTGGCCGCCTCCATATAAGAAAAGAAGAAAAAATGAATGATAAGCAATTAAGGCAACTACAAATGTAATAATAAAGGAAACAAGGAGTTTATGTGATTCTTTTAGTTTTTTAACATTATAAACATTTACCCAAAATTTATAATAATTAGAAGTATCATCTTCCAATTGTAATCGAAGTTCTATTGCTAAAGCAGTGATAATACCTGCAACAAGGGCATTTAAAATAAATGCTTTGAAATAAGATGTTGCTTTAAATGATTTAATAATAGGAAAATTCATATATATTAACCAAATAAATTATAAAATTATAAAATGTATTAATAGTAATATTCATCCTCATTTTAGGATAAATACAATTTTAGAAAATATGTTTTGTAAATTCTGGGGATAAATATCTCCATACATTCACATAGGTCAATTCATCCTCATTTTACGATAAATTTATTTCCGATTTTTGGATTCAGGAATCTAGAGGATAAAATGCGATACTTGGCTACATAAGAAGGGAAGATTTTGGGTTAAGTATTCGGCCAACATTTACTAGATGATGTAGTCATTTGTCTACATGATGTAGTGAAGAATATTAACTGAAAAAAAGGCACTGTAAACGATACTTGTAGGTATTTTACATTTACACAAATTTTCAAAAGTCTTTTTGAATTTTAAAAAAAACACACAAGGTTTTTGTGTTGAATTTTGATTTTTGGAAAAAGGATTGAAAAAAGTTGTAAAAAATGGGTTGTGAGCATAATGGTCTAAATGCAAAAAAAATAATTTTAATTTTGTGATTGTAAATTTTTATATTTCATTCGGAAAGTATTTAGAGATAATATCTGAAGTTAACATATATGAAACAAAATGAAACATTTTTGGTTCCAAAAAGTTCGAAAAAGTTCCAATGTGAATCTTGCTCCTTCGAATGTAGTAGAAAAAGTCAATTTGAGCGCCATATTTCTACTAGAAAGCACCAAATTGAAACAAAAGTGAAACAAAATGAAACAAGCCTTCAAGGTAGCAATGGTCCAGGAACTTTTTTAGTTCCAAACGAAGGTTGTAAGAATGAAACGCCAAATGGAACTTATTTAGTTCCAAATAGTTCCGACCTAGATCATGAGTGTGAATATTGTGCACTTTCTTTTAAAAGTCGCACTACATTATGGCGACATCGAAAAGTTTGCTTGAAGAAGCAAGGGAACAATCAAATAATAAATGGCAATAATGTAGGTGATGTAATAGATAAAGATGTGTTAATAAAAATGTTGTTGAAAAATCAAGATGTAATGGAGAAAATGGTAACAAATTTGGGAAACACTAATTCTAATAATAACTCCCATAATAATTTAAATAGCCACAATAATAATACCTTCAACATTCAAATGTTCTTAAATGAACATTGTAAAAATGCCATGAACTTGACCGATTTTATTAACTCTTTACCTATTACTAATGAAACTTATAACCATACAATCGAAAACGGATTAACCAAAACAATCACTAATATGATCACAGATGGTTTAAGTAATATGGATATATTAGAAAGACCTATACATTGCACCGATTCAAATCGCAAAACTATCTATGTAAAAGATGATGATGTATGGGAACAAGATAAAGAATTACTAAAAATATTAAATGGTATTAAAACAGTTGCCCTTAAACAAAGAACTATGATTGATAAATGGAAAGAGGCCAATGAAGGATGGAAAGAAAATGAAAACCTACAAAACAAATTAACTAGTCTTGTTTTTAACTCCATGACTCTAATAGAACAAGATGAAAAAGAAATGAATAAAATTGTTCGTGCGATTAGTAAAAATACCTACTTGACGAATGAAATAAAAAATGAATATAAATAATTTAATTAATATATTACATAAATTAAATTATTCTTTGGATATAAAATTATGGAGAGAAATATCATTGGAAAAATTATTTATTTCTCCTGCCAAAACAGCTTGTTCATATAAAGTTCTAATTATATCGTTAGGTGCTGTAGAGCCTATTTTTAATAAATTTCTATCATATAAATATTTCTTTACTTCCCCAAGTGGCTTTTGTTTTAATAAACCATGTTCCTTTTTTATTTTCCTTCTTGTAGCATTATTTTTAATTAATATAGACATTTTTCCCTTCTTCATACTTCTTCCCAAATTATATTTGGATTTAATCGTTTTCCTCGATTTTTGTCTTATTTTTTTATGCTTTTTCTTCAATTCTTCAAGTTTTTTTTGCCTAGAAGATGAAGGGCTTTCAATATTCGTTTTGGGTGTTATTTTTAATGTTTTATTATGAAATGTTCTATAGGTAGGTTTTTTGCCGCCTTTTAAACAACCCCAACTTGGATCTTCTTTTAATTCTACAACTGGTTTATCCATCGAAATAGGAATTGGTGTTTGAATTTCAGGTATAGGAGTCGTCTTTGAAGTAGTAAAATCAGACAAATGAATAATTGGACCACCTCCAACAGGTTTTACATCAAAATCAGTGGGTAAATCAACAGAAACAAATGGATCATTTTGTATGGGTTGAATTTGTGAATGTAATTGATTTGATCCACCTTTAACTGGTCTATGTTTAAGAGACTTTGCTTTATGTTTTTTATTCTTCTTTTCAGATTTATTTTTATTACTAATCTTGTTTAAATATTCTAAAGAATTAACAAAATTATTATGAAAATCAGATTTGTCTCCTTCTTGTTTTTTCAATTCCTCTTCATCATTGGTAATTTTCTGTTGTTGCTGGTGTTTCTTTATTTTTTCTAACAAATCTTTTTTCAGTTTATTTGGTTTAATAAGAGTTTTCGGTTTCTCTTTTTTTGGTTTTTTACCATTATTTTTTTTTGTTTTATTATTTGTGCCATTGAATAATGATTCATTAAACTGGATTGTTTTTTTTTCAGACATAATATATTTTTACCTATAAAATAATACGAAAATATTAACAATAAAGAGTATTATATAAATTTTTTACTCGTATTTTTTCTTCTTGGCGTTTTTCTGAATCTCCCATTTTTTTATATATCTCAAATCCTTTTTCTAAATCTTTTATAGAAATTTTCGTCTTCTCCTCTTTCGGTAAACAAAATACTCGTCTACTATGCGCTATTTTTACTTTTGAAAATAGTGTTTCCATATCTCTACCGAAAAATGAAAAAAAGTCTTTATTTTTTTCAAACCATTGATCACTTAAATCTTCTTTTAATGACCAATTATTATCTGTAATTTTTTTTTCAAATATAAGTCTTAATTCTGTAGGATTGTAATCATCAATTTTAAATTTCCATGTAAATCTAGATTCTAAGCCAGGATTATAACTAAAAAAACAATCTTTTAATTCTTGTTCATATCCAGCAATAATACACATTAAATCCTTTTTGTGATCGCTTAATGCTTCACAAATAGTATCTATTGATTCTTTTGAAAATGAATCTCTCTTTTCTTTATTACCTAAGGCATATGCTTCATCTATAAATAAAACCCCACCTATGCATTCTTTAATTACATCTTTTGTTTTAAGCGCTGTTTGTCCTAAATATCCAGCCACCAAGTCATCTCTAGTAACTTTTTTAAACACATTTTTCTTTAACATGCCTAAATTACTAAATATTTTTCCCATAATCTTCGCTACCTCTGTTTTACCAGTTCCAGGAGGACCATAAATAACCGCATGCATATAATCAGCATTATTAGGTGAAATGTTATGTAAATCTTGTATAAAATATATGATTTGATCCACAATATTTTCCTTAATTGATTGCATTCCTATCATATTCTGTAACTCCATTAATGAAGGTTTAATTGCATGGAGAGATTTCATATTTATATTATATTCTACATTATCAGCTAAAGGATATTTATTGCATAATTCTATTAAATCTATTAAATTATCTATAGATGCATCTATTAAAATTTGTTCTTTTATAATATTTTTTGCCTCTTCATTAATGAAAGGGTCATCCATAGCGATTTGAGGAAAATTAGATGGAGAACCGGTGAAAAAGGGGGAATTATATGAAGAAATGAATTCTTTTTCTTTTTGATCAATAAGGAATTTTAAAAAAAGCTCCTCATTTTTAGATGAATCGTTTTCTTTTTGTTTATTTTGGGATTTAGAATCTAAGTAAGTAATAAGTTTATTATTATTCATATTAGAATAATCTGTTTTATTATTTATATTATTTTTTTTTGTATTTTCAGAATCACTATATAATTTTAATAATTTTATGTTGTTTGAATCATCAAAGAGAGAAAAATTGTTATTTGAGTTAGAAAAATCATTAGAAAATAAAAAAATATTATTATTAGAGAGATCATTTATTTTTTTATTATATCTATTTTTCTTTTTATTGGAAAATGAATTGCGATTATTAGTCATATATATATATATTAATATTATTTTTATAATGATTTAAAAATAAATTGATGTTAATATTAATTTATAAAATGATTCAAGAAATAAAGATGACAGACTTAGAAAAGGAAATCAAAGCGAATTTGGGGAAATATATTGAGACCCCATGGGCAGTAATAGAATCTTATTTCAAGGATCAACATTTAGCTCAACTTGTTAGACATCAACTTGAGTCTTATAATGATTTTGTAAATTATCAAATACAAAAGACTATTGATATGTTTAATCCAGTGCAAATCTGTAGTGAAAATGATTATGATAAAGAATCTGGAAAATATAGTTTAGAAATATTTATTACATTTGAAAATTTTCATTTATATAGACCACAAATCCATGAAAACAATGGAGCATCCAAATTAATGTTTCCTCAAGAGGCAAGACTAAGAAATTTTACATATGCTTCCATGATGACAATCGATTTAAATATAAAATATATTGTGCGCAGTGGATCAAATTTAGAAAATTCTCAAACATTTTATAAAATTTTACCAGGAATTCATATTGGCAAATTGCCTATTATGTTGAAATCCTCGGTATGTGTATTAAAACAATATCAACATATTAATGAAACTATTAGTGGCGAGTGTAAATTTGATGCTGGAGGTTATTTCATTATTAATGGTAGTGAAAAAACAGTATTAGGACAAGAGAGAGCGGCAGAAAATCGTGTTTATTGTTTTAATGTGAGCAAAAATAATAATAAATGGAGTTGGATGGCTGAAATTAAATCTGTTCCTGATTTTAAATGTATTAGTCCCAAACAAATAAATATGATGATTACAAGTAAAAATACTGGTTTTGGAACAAGTATTTATATACAAATACCTAGACTAAAAAATCCTGTCCCATTATTTATTGTATTTCGAGCGTTGGGAGTCTTGTCTGATAAAGAAATTTGCGAAAAAATTATTTTAAATATGGATGATAAAAAATATAAAAAAATGATATTTGGTCTTCAAGGTAGTATTGTAGAAGCAAATACAATTATGGATCAAGAAGAGGCAATTAAATATTTAATGGGAAATGCCATGTTTACACCTATTAATATGGATAAAGAATCAGGTGCTAAGAAAAAGAGAGAATTTACAATGGATATTTTAAACAATGATTTATTTCCGCATTGTTTTAATGATATTCAAAAGATTTATTTCCTTGGTTATATGGCAAATAAACTATTACGATGTAGTTTTGAATGGAACCAACCTGATGACCGAGATTCATATTTGAATAAAAGAATTGATTTGACAGGAACACTATTGAATAATTTATTTAGAAATTATTTTAATAAATTAGTGAAAGATATGCAAAAACAAATTATAAGAGAGATTAATAATGGGTCTTGGAGATCCACAGAGGATTATTTGAATATAATTAATAATACAAATATTTACAAAATTGTAAAATCTACTACAATTGAAAATGGACTAAAAAGAGCACTATCTACAGGAGATTTTGGAATAAAAAATGTAAATAGTAATAAAGTAGGTGTAGCCCAAGTGTTAAATCGATTAACCTATATTTCAAGTTTAAGCCATTTGCGCCGAATCAACACTCCTATTGATAAAAGTGGAAAGTTGATTCCTCCCCGTAAATTACATAATAGTTCATGGGGATTTTTATGTCCTGCTGAAACTCCAGAGGGAGCCAGTGTAGGTGTTGTTAAAAATTTAAGCTATATGAGTCATATTACTATTCCAAGCAATAGTGGTCCTTTACATGAATATGTCTTACCTTACATTGAAAACTTGGAAAAATTTGAATCAGCAGAATTAGATAAGTATGTTAAAGTATTTGTCAATGGAGCATGGATAGGTATTAGTAAAATTCCTGTTGAATTATTTCAATCTTTTACAGAAAAAAAGCACAAGGGAATTATTAATATTTACACTAGCATTATATTTGATTATAGAAATCGTGAAATTAGAATTTGTAATGATGCTGGCAGATTAATTAGACCTGTATTACGGGTAAAAAATAATAATGTATTACTTAAAAAGGAAATAGTTGATAAAATTAAAACTGAAGAATTAGAATGGAATGATTTATTAACCGATTGTAAAATTGATGAATCTGTATTAGAATACATTGATCCAGAAGAACAAAGTTTTAGTATGATAGCAATGAAACCAGATGAATTATATAAAGCAAATCAATTTATTTACAAATATACTCATTGTGAAATTCATCCTAGCACTATATTTGGAATATTAGCTTCTTGTATTCCTTTTCCTGATCATAATCAAAGTCCAAGAAACACATATCAATCTGCTATGGGTAAACAAGCGATGGGAATGTATGTTACGAATTTTGATAATAGAATGGACAAGACTGCTTATGTTTTAACTTATCCAGCTAGACCTTTAGTTGATACTAGAGTTATGGGAATGGTTCAATTAGACAAAATACCTGCTGGTGCACCTGTAATTGTTGCAATCATGACACATACAGGTTTTAATCAAGAGGATAGTCTATTGTTTAATCAAGGTTCTATCGATAGAGGATTGTTTCAAGCAACAATTTATCATACAGAAAAAGATGAAGATAAAAAAATAAATGGTGATGAAGAAATTCGTTGCAAACCAGATAGATCTAAAACAAAAGGAATGAAATACGGAAATTATGACAAAATTACTAATAAAGGAATTGTGCCAGAAAATACATTGTTAGAAAATAATGATGTGATCATTTCCAAAGTCGTTCCAATTAAAGAAAATAGAAACGATCATACAAAAGTCATTAAATATGAAGATTTAAGTAGGACATATCGAACCAATGAAGAGTCCTATGTAGATAAAAACTTTATTGATAGAAATGGAGACGGATATAACTTTTGTAAAGTTAGGATTCGCACAGTCAGACGACCTGTAATTGGAGATAAATTTTCCTCGAGACATGGACAAAAGGGAACTATTGGAAATATTATTCCCGAATGTGATATGCCTTATACTGATAGTGGAGTAAAACCAGATATTATTATTAATCCTCATGCTATTCCATCTCGTATGACTATTGGTCAATTAAAAGAAACATTATTAGGAAAAGTTCTAGTTGAATTAGGATTATTTGGTGATGGAACCTCTTTTGGTGATTTGACCATTGATACAATCAGAAAGGAATTAACTAAAGTCGGATATGAATCAAATGGTAACGAACTTATGTATAATGGTCAAACTGGTGAACAAATTGAAACAAGTATATTTATTGGACCTGTGTTCTACCAAAGATTAAAACATATGGTTAGAGATAAGCAACATAGTCGTTCTATTGGTCCTATGGTTAATCTCACTAGACAACCTGCTGAAGGTAGAAGTAGAGATGGAGGTTTAAGATTTGGAGAAATGGAGAGAGATTGTATGGTAAGTCATGGTGCTTCTAGATTCACTAGAGGTCGATTGTATGATGCATCTGATAAATATCAAGTAAATGTTTGTAAGAAATGTGGTATGATTTCATCTTATAATGATAAAATGCAAATTCATTTATGTAAGACATGTGATAACAGAGTAGATTTTAGTTATGTAGAAATACCTTATGCATGTAAATTATTATTTCAAGAGCTACAGACTATGAATATTGCTCCTAGAATTATGACTTAGAGACATGTTAAATTATCATGAGGTTTATGAGTAATATTTAATGGAACTAAAGAAGAAAATTGAAGTGGATTTAAATCACCTTCTATTGGTTTACTATTATGAATAATTTGTTTAAATAATTTTTTATTCATATAAACATCTTGATGCACATAATCCATCATTATCATTTTAGATATTTTTTTTTGAAATACTTCCAGATCACTTAAATTTGGTGTTTTAACTTCTTGTAAATTAAAAAAAACGGAAGTTGATTCAGGCAGATTTCCTCCAATAATTATTCTACAAATAGTATTTCCAAGCTTATCTCTCTTTATTTCCTTTTTAGTATCTGTTAAACCTTCCGATGCATCATCATAACTAATTGCCAAATAACTACTATGATTAATTAAACCTTCTTTCACTGTTAATTTCTTTTTTAGAGTTTTGGGTTTATGTTTACAAATAATTTTTTTAGTGGTTTTAAAATTACTACAAAATAAAGGTGGGGTAGGCAACTTGAATTTTTCATCCAAATGATAATAAGTTCTATTTTCATGTGTATTGGAAGTTTTAGGTGGTAAGTTTGGAAAAGGATCCCCATTAGTTACAACCCTTTGAAAAAATAATCTTTTTGCCTTTAATAATTTATCAAATTGTTTGGCAATTTCTCCATTAATAACTCTGGGTGCACCAAAAGTTACACAAGTAATTTTTGATGATTTATTTTTTTTTAACCAAAAATAAGAAAACAGTTGTGCACATGCACCTCCTAACGAATGTCCTGTACTTATTAATTTAAAATTTTTAGAAGAGAGAAAATCACTTGCTAAATAATCTATAGATTCATTTATAGTATAATATATTTCTGCCACTATTTTAAATATTCCTAACAAATACCCATCGTCAGATCCATCACAAGTTTTAAAAGGAATAGAAGAAGATAATTTAGAATAAGATAAACCACTCTTGGGAGAGGAGGTCCCTCTAAAGGAAATAAAAATAGAATTTATTGATTTATCCGCAACTATATAAACACTTGAATAATTAGAAGTAGATAAAATTATATATTTAACACTTGTATTTGCTATATAAGAGGTTTTTTTATGATTTAATATTTTATTTATAGATTTACTAATTGGAATAATATTTTGAATATTTGGTTTAAATATAGAATTTTGTTTTAAAGATTTTATTTTAGATACTTGTTTTTTAAATTCTGGAAGTGAAAAGATATCTTTATATTTACCTAAAAAATTTTTATTATTAAAATATGCCAATCTTGCTAATATAGAACATATGTAAGAAATCAAAGGTATATCACTCATATTTATATATTTTATATAAAAAAATAAAATACAATATAGCTTTAGCAGATTTTTTTATTAGAATTATATATATAAGATGCCTAATTGTGGAAATCAAACTCAAAATGCTGGATATAAAGCTGCTGGTTACCCAGGAATTCAAATGAGATTAATTGGTGGAGGAGCAAATAGCAACAGTGGATCTGGTATGGAAGGAGGTTCCAGTAGAGAACGAACTCGATTTTTACTCCGGGATGCTTGGAATGGAAATGCTGCTTCAGGAACCGTAAAAGGAGTTAAAGTCGCTATTACTCCATTTAGAGCTGTAAATAATGCTGGTGATTTATTAAATCGTCAATATTTTACATCTGGAGGTTCTAATCAAGTTAAAACTGGAAGAATCCGATTAGCAGCCAATCAATCCGCTTCTGTTTTAGGAGGAAATATTTTTACTCAACCAAATCCTACTGGAATTCCTAGTGCTACTACGAATGTAAAATATGTATATGATGGTTCTGATTATACTAAATTTAAGAAACAACAAGCCGTTAATAGAAATTACAATGACTACAGTTATGGTGGAGCTGGAGGAAGTAATACCTTTATTGCTCTTAACCGTGTAAGAAGATAAATTAATTTTAAATATTTTATATATAATCTATTATATATATAATATGCAATATACCTATAGTCAATCATCTTATCAACCTCCTATGCCAAAAGTATTGACTGGGCCTGCTAGTCAAGGAATTTTAATAAAAGATAGAGGAGATAATGCCGTTGTTAATGCTCAAATGGGAATGCCACAAAAATTTTATCCTTCAGCTGGAGATTCTATGTTTTCTAGGGCCCGTCAAGCATATATTCAAGATAGTGGAGGAGGAACTTTATTACAAGGAAATTATGATTCTTCCCAACATATTTACCTTAAAAAATTAAATGCTATTGGAAAATCATCCACTAGACAATCTACTGTTTCTTTTCAAGGTTTAGCACAAAAGCAAGATCATTATAGAAATAGCGCTTTAGCAAGAGTAAGAGGGGGAGGAGCAGTAGCTCCAAAAAAGAAAGGTGCTTTAGCAAATCCATATAAATCGGGTGGTGGTTCCGCGTTATCAGGAACAGGAAATAGACAAGTATTTGCTAATGGAGCAACAAAAGTAAATTAATATGCGTAATTTTTTTTTATATAAATAAATTATATATCATGATGAACAAGTATCTTGTCGAATTTTTAGGAACTTTATTCTTCCTTTATGTTATCTTAGCTACTGGAAACGCTCTAGCCATTGGTGCTGCTTTAGCAATTGCTATTTTAGTTGGTGGCAAAATCTCTGGTGGAAGTTTCAACCCTGCTGTCACTATTATGATGGTTGCTGCTGGCAAATTCCCTAAGAGTGATTTGATTCCTTATATTTTAGCTGAAGTTGCTGGAGGTTTAGCCGCTTTAGAATTATACAAACGCGTCAAACTTTAAATAAATTATATTATATAATATTTTCTTTAATTATTATATAATTATGTCTACTCCTACTACTCATACTACTATGTCAAATTCTCCTACAACTCCTCCTCCAGGACAAAAAAAAGAAGGATTTATGGACCAACTGAATAAACATGTTAATACAATAAGTAAACATGCTTCTAATTTAGGTCAACAAGCCACAAGTTCTTTTACTGGATTGTTTAAAAACAAAAAAGACGCTTCTCCCCCTGCCTCTGCTTCTGCTGGTTTAACAGGAGGAAGATCTAGACGCAGAAGAAGATCCAGATCAAGATCTAGATCTAGAAAAGGAGGTAACCCTAAGAAAGGAATGGCTTCAAAATCTAGAAAAGGAAGAAAAGACTTTGTAACACACAAAGGTGATAAATATTATAACAGAAAGGGACACAGACAAAGCCGAAATGCTAAGGGAAAAAGAAAGTCTCCTTATAGAAAACATTAAATATTAATAAAATTAATAATCATAAATTTTATTAATTTATTTTCTCTCTTGTATTCTCTTCATAAGAGCAATTAATAAATATATACCCATGATACCTAAAGAACTATAAAATAATTTTACTAAAAAGTCATCTGGTATTGTTGATCTTTTTGTTTTCATATTTGTAAATGCTTCTCTGCATTTATTTTTGGTAATTGGATTTTGTTTACTAGGAAATGAACAAGGATTTAAATTTTGAATATCTACAGTAGTAACATGTCTAGTTTCTGAACCCCTATTATTATTAACATCAACAGTTTCAAGTGTTATTTCTTGACATTCAGGTTGAGAACCTGACATAAAAGCTTGAAAAATTAACATTGGATTCATTGCTGATAAATTACTCATGGTTCCTGGCACTAATCCTTCAAACTCCGAAAAATTCATATTCATACCATCACTTATAAAAGGAATAGAACCATCTGGTATATTATTTACATAAACATATCTGTCAACTACTTCCCCTGAACTTTTATCTTTACATGTAGCAAAAGTTTTTAAAAAGAATTTATCACCTAAAGGTTTTCCTGTTGCTGATGCTTTTCCTCTTCCTGTTACTAATAATTCTACATATGCAATTAATCCTGCTACATCATTAGCAATAGTAGAAATAGATCCATTACTACTCATTCCAATTTGAGAGGGAGATTTAATTTGTTTCCAATATTTATAATCAGGTCCTAATAATTCCTCTTCCAAAGATTTTGCATCTGATAATACTTCTTGAAATAAATTAGACATATATATATTAATAAATTATTAATTTTTATAATTACTTTATTTTTCTTTCTTTACTATATACTAATATGTCTAAACCAGTTAATTTTAGTTATTCAAACACTTTAACATCTACTCAACAACCTATTGTTAATCAAAAAGGAACTACAAATAACACCGGAACTACTATGTCTGCTTCATCAAATGGGGTGATGGCTGGATTTAGTAGACCTAATGTAAATGTAGGACATATAGGACCAGGAGAAAGTCCTATTGCCAATTTATATGAATATAATTTAAATTTTAGAGGTCCTTTTGGCAAAGCCTATCCTATGAAACATTGGAGAAGACAACTCAGTGTTAATGGAAAAAGTGGAAGAAGTGCTGCTTTAGTTAGTTTAAGTGAAAGACCAGGAGGCACTGTATTTAGGGGATATATTGCTCCTGGAACTACTTGTGCTTGCGACCCATCCGCCAATAATTTATATATTACATTTGATAATAAGTTTTTACAATCTACTTCTAAAACTATAAAACCTCAATCTGCACCCACTTTAGCTGACACTACAAACAATAAAGTTGAAAATAATGGATTCATTCAAATTGGAGAAGTTGATGCAAGTGGAAGTTATCAAATTCAAACAGGCGTGTATGAAACTCAATCCTTATGTTGTAGCAAAGAAAGAGATGCAAGAAAAAGAACTAGATCTATAACCAAATTAAGTAAATCTTATTTCTCAAATACTAAACAATATTTAAAAAATAAAGGCAACTTATTTGACCAAAAACAATCTATTAATCCGATCCAAGGTAATGATTATACAAATAATTTATTAGGACAAAGAAGCACACAATTTAATACTCAAAATTGCACTAGTCCTTTCCAAACTGGTAGAGATTGCCACAATATTACCTATTATAATCCTAATAACAGACAATTCGCTAAACAAGGGGCCGTTGATAGTAGCACTAGATTACTTAAACTTAATGTAGATACTATCACTAGAAATGGTAATTCATTCCGTTCTGCTTGGGGTGATGCTGCTGCTAATGCGGGACATTATCAAGGCTCTTCTTTTAATCCTACCTTTATTAAATCCAAATATACTAGAACTTTAGCTTGGAGAAGAATGGGTGATCGATTCTCATGTAACGGATGTAGTGGTCCTAGTCAAACATTATCTTCTTTTTGGACTGCTGTTCGATAAAAAATTTATAAAATTATTATTTATTTATAAATTTTTAATATTTATTCTTCTTCTAACGCATCAGGAATTACTGTATAATCTTCTTCTTTATCTTTTTCATTTAGCATTTCTAATGTATCACTGGCAATCTCTACCAATTGTTTCCATTCTTTATCTTCTTCATTTTGATGCTTTAATTGATTCATTCTAGCATGCTTTCCCTTTCCATGTTTTACTCCACCATGATGCTTCTTTTTTGGTTTTTTTTCTTCAGAGTCGGTTGACCCCATAGGAGCTGTAGAATCACTATCAGAAGATTCAGTTTTTAAAACTTCTTCTTTTTCTTCATGTTCCTCTACTTTATCATCTGCTTCTTCTGTTAAATCGATCACTTCTTTATTGGCTTCTTGTTCTGCTTTAAATTGCTCTGTAACATCTTCTACCTCGGAATCAGATTCCGTATCTTGACTATTGTTTTCATAAATTACCTCTACATCTTCTTCTTTAATATTTACATCAGAAGGATACATAATATCTCTTCCAAAAATACTATTGACTCTTTGACAAATAGAACACATACCATTATAAATATTTTTTTGAAATTCAGATAAATTTATATTTTCATAAATGTCTTCCATATATCCATCAATAAACTGAGAACCAGTTATAAATGAATACCAAATTATTAGAAATAAACTTGCTCCCATAACTAGAAGAAGACTCATAATTCCCAGCAATCTGTAAAATACAAAATATCCAATACTCTTTGAAAATTGAGCATAAGCGGCGGATGTGTTTCTTGTAGACGAATTCATTGTTGATTATATATTTCCATTTATCTATTTAATATAGTTCAATTTTTTTTTAAAAAGTAATTTAAATGATTTAGAATATTAAAAAGGAAAAAAATTATTATTTTTATGTATTTAATTATTATATATGACAACACGGTATTTAACTACAGATCAAAATGGAAATGGAGACCAAACCTACTGGGATATAAATGGATATTTCCTACATGGTCCAAGTGGCGAAAAATTAAATTTAGGTGGTGGAAACACTACAGTAACAGCTTCAAATGAAATAGTACAAATAGGAACAAGTTATATAAGGGTTCCTCAAGGAGTTTCCAATGAGAGACCTAATCCAAGTTATGC
>Ga0180433_10006070_pt1 | contig 16011 bp, 17 predicted proteins | sample SS_ome_8_FD_132980 | JGI IMG/M metagenome (GOLD analysis project Ga0180433, IMG submission 132980) | Hypersaline lake sediment archaeal communities from the Salton Sea, California, USA - SS_1_D_1 metaG | ecosystem: Environmental > Aquatic > Non-marine Saline and Alkaline > Hypersaline >... | reverse complement strand
CCATCCATCACCCACCATCCATCACCCATCACCCATCACCCACCATCCATCACCCATCACCCACCATCCATCACCCATCACCCACCATCCATCACCCATCACCCACCATCCATCACCCATCACCCACCATCCATCACCCATCACCCACCATCCATCACCCACCATCCTCATCACCCATCACCCATATCACTCTCACCCAAAGACCATGGATTATAGGGAATCGATAGGTGTGTCGCGTGGAGTCCCCAAAACCGTCAAGCCTTCAAAAGATCGATTACCACGGGATAAGGGTAACGGACCCACAGGGACAGGCAGGGATGCGTAATCCCGAGAGGGGGTTCCGGACGGATGCCCTGATCGCTGAAACACCTGGGAAGGATTGCTGGGGACCTCCCCACCACCTCAGGGGCAGGGTCTCGCCAGGATACTCAGAGGATTGGTGGATGCTGGATGCAGAACGCACTAAACCATTCGGGGTAACACTGGTACAGGCATACTGTTACCTTGACGAATTCACTGAAGGACCCATCTCGGAACAAAAAATTAAGATGCTCCAGCAAAGCCTGGACCGCTTCCGGAAAAGGGGTATGAAGATACTCCTCCGCTTCGCATACGAAAGGAAGATGAATAGAAAGGGCGGCGCCAAGCTGCAGAGAATCCTGCAGCACCTGGACCAGCTCAAACCAGTCATAGAGAGAAACGTGGACATAATCTTCGTCATGCAGGCAGGATTCGTCGGAGCCTGGGGCGAGTGGCATAACTCGACAAATCGCCTGGAAGAGGACCACTCCGCACTTGCACAGATCATGAAGAAAATCCTGGAAACACTACCACCGGAGAGGGCCACACAGGTACGGGTGCCAAAGTACAAGAAATGGGTGCTGTCCGGACAGGACATGTCCAGAGAACTTTGCGAAAAGGAGGCGCACGGGGGGAAGCCCATTGCACGGATCGGTTTCCACGACGATGGCTTCCTCGCCGAGGGCACCGATGGTGGGACATGGCCCGAGCCACCCCACTATGCACACCCTAAAAACCCCGAATTCGACTACATGACCAGGGAAAGCCCCTACCTACCAATCGACGGAGAACTATTCTGGGCCGACCAGGGAGGAAAAGTAGATGGACTGGATGCAGCAAAGAGAATGTGTCTACACCACTACACCTCCTTCAGCCTCGCCCACTCCTACTCCGAAAGAGAGGGAAAGCCCTACTCCATCGACGACTGGATCCACACAGAACTAACCCGGGGCCAAGCGATACGGGCAGGACTGCCAATCTCAAGAGACTATTTCGTGGACGGCCTGGGCAGAGAGACGCGGAGAACCGTATTCGAGTATATAAGGGACCACCTCGGGTATCGCCTGGAGGCCCAAACCACGAGCTTCCCGAAAACCATAAGGCCCGGAGACATACTTCCATTCGAGATGGAGCTGGTCAACCGGGGATTCTCGGTCCCACACAACCCCCGCCCCGTGATCCTGACCCTGATCCGCGAAGAAGATATGATAACCCACACCATCCAGGGATCGGACCCACGGACCTGGCAACCACACGAAACACACGAAACACACGAAACACACGAACCACACGACCCCGGCAAAGATTCGGGTAACGCAGGCGCCGGGGATAGATCACTGCTACACCAAATCCAGGCATGTTTACCAATACCTAAGAAAGTTTCATCCGGCTGGTACAAGATAGGTCTCTGGTTACCGGATTCCTCGAAGCGCCTCGAGAAAGACCCTCGGTACGCGATAAGGCTGGCAAACCGGGACATACCGTGGTGGAAGGACGTCGATAACCAGTACGGCGTAAACATACTCGGAGTAATCCAGATACAAGGACAAACGGAACCAGTATAGGGAAAAAGATCATACTGAAGAGATTCCGTACCAGATTATTACCGTGAATCCAAATACTGCTCCGGATACCACTCACAGGCAGGTGGACCTGGGAGCTCAGGATTATGCTAGAAATCCGTGGTTTTTTTCCCTGGTTTGTGCGTGAGTTTTGCGAATCGTTAGGGGAGTATGATACTTCTGCCGATTTCCAGCAAATTTTTTACGAATAAGACCTGAGAGGGCTGTGAATAGGTATCAGGGCGATTGGGCAGCTTTTTTTTCTCTTAAAAGGACTCTGCGTCCTTATTTAACCCCGGCAAACCGTTCTGAACGATGCAGGGTAATAAACAGGGGCTTATCAGGGCTTTATTATGTTTATAGTGAACGGTTTGGGTCACAAATTTTAAATAGGAGCTTGTACAAAGGTATTACAGAAAAAGAAAGCCGGACAGCGCTTATCGAGGTGTGAAAAAGATTGTTTCCCGTTTCGCTGCATGGTCGTCTTCGAGGCAATGGCCGTGGGCTGCGAAGACCGCTCACTTTAATCATAACCATCGTCATGGTTTTCACCGGTATCGCGACAATCGCCGGGGAGATGGTGGGCCAGCAATCCGTCGGGGGTGTCACCACGGCATCTCAAGGCAGGCTGTTGAAGATGTGGCGAAAGGGACTGATCGAGCAGGAGGAACTGGTGGACGCGATCAGCTGGAGGAGGCTGCCCGAGGGGATCGTCAAGGAGCTTCTGGAAAGCCGGGAGATAAACAACGAGACACTCGGAGCTATTATAGAGACACAGAACCTCTCCACCTCGGGGGCCCTCGGGGCACTGATGGGTAAGAACCTGACCGAGGGGCAGATAGAGCTGGTCGTGAGGACCCAGAACCTGAACCCATCGCTTGTCCAGGCACTCGTTGACAACTTCGAACTCACAGACCAGATCATCGGGGCAATGATAGAATCCGATACACTGGAACCGGCATCAACCATGCTGATCATCGAGACACAGGACATATCCGGATCGAACCTGGTCAAGATGCTGGAGAATGAGAAGATCAACCCCAGCATCATCGAGGAGCTTCTGATCAGCGAGGATTTAGGGGAAGAGGACGTCGAGTACATACTGTCCTGGGCGCCTCTGAACCCCGGCGCGATAAACCGGATCGTGGAAAACGAGATGGATCAAGACGCGATAACCGCCCTGATCGAGTCACAGCGACTGCCGCCCGGACAGGTCAAGAAACTGCTGGACAACCAACAACTCACCGAGGAGCAGCTCGAAGCGCTGCTCGAAAAAGACCTCTCACCCTCCCTGAAAAACCAGGTGAAACAAAAAATGGGACAAACAGACGTAGAGGGATCCCAAGACCAAGAGGACAGTGGTAAGGGACAGGGAAACGGCAAGGGCCAGGGCCAGGGACAGGAGAACAACCAGGAAAATGAAAACCAAGGAAACCAAGGACAAGGAAAAGGACAGGAGAACAACCAGGAAAATGAAAACCAAGGAAACCAAGGGAACCAGGGGAAAGGACAGCAGGAACAGGAGCAAGAGCAGGAACAGGAGCAAGAGCAGGAACAGGGTTCTGGAGAAGGTGAGGGAGAAGAGCAAGAGCAGGAGCAAGAGCAGGAACAGGAGCAAGAGCAGGAACAGGAGCAAGAGCAGGAACAGGAGCAAGAGCAGGAAGGGAATCCTGGGGAAGTAAAAGGACAGGGAAACGAGGGGCAGGGAAAGGGACAAGGTTCGGATCCCGGCGATCCAGGTAATTCCGGAGATCCAGGTAATCCCGGCGATCCAGGTAATTCCGGAGATCCAGGTAATCCCGGCGATCCAGGTAATTCCGGGAACTCGGGGAACAATCAAGACAAGACTGGTGATAAAGGGAATTCGGGTGATAAGGGCAGTTCTGGAAAAGGGGAGTGAAGTGTTTGGATAAAGAAAAGATTTGCAGGGCGATATGTGTAAACATACTGGCGTTTATCGTCGGTGGAATAGCGGCCTGGTTTTTTTCCTACGGCATCGAGATCAACTACCTGACAGTGCTACCTGTCGAGGCTCTGCAGCAGATGCTCGCCATCTAGACCGATAAGAACCACCCCTATAACCAGAACCCTAATGCCGCGTTCCATGATCATAGAGAAAAAATCCTAGCCATAACCGGAGATAAACCGATGAGGATTGACAGAACCGAAATGGGGATGGATGAGAAGCACGAAGCCGAGGCGATCAGTCTCTTAAGAAAAATCCTGAGCGACCTCGAAGCAGGCAAGATCGTGCGGGTGGCCCTCGACCTCCAGACCCTGATCCAGGACCTGGAAACCGGGCAAAAAGAAACAACCAGAGCTGAACCCAAATGAAAAGAGAACCGGCCGAGAACCATTCATCGAAACCATTGAGATATTCACAGACAGCGTATCAAACGTCTCAACAAAACAAGATGGGAGCAGAACTCCGCTATAAACCACCGCTAATTATTCACAGGAAAGGAGGGAGGTGATAAGTAGATGAAGAAACTAGCAATAGCTCTATCCACCATGCTGATACTCGGGATACTGGGAGCAGGCGTGCTGGCAAAGAACATGAACTCCCAGGGCTACGGCAAGGGAAAGCTAGGCGAGCAGACCGACCCGGCACCCGGCAACAACGGGAACGGCAAGGGATGGGGCAAAGGAGGAAACCCCAACAAACCAGTCGAAGAGGAAGAATCAGAGATAGAAGAAAACGAGGAAGACGAGGAAGAAGAAAACGAGGAAACCGAGGAAACAGAGGTAGAGGAAACAGAGGGAAACGGGAAGGGCGGCAAACTCACCCCGAAACACCCAGCTGACCACAACGGACTCACCAGGGGCAACGGAAGGGTCAAACACCTATACCTCTACGAAAAAGATGAGAACTGGGACCCGGTACCAGGGGGAGCATGGGGCAAGATGGCCTACAGACCATCCGGCAAGACCTTCAGGTACACCTTCACCGGCCACGGACTAGAGCCCGGCGTGGAGTACTGCCTGATATACTACCCAGACCCATGGCCCGGAAACGCCCTGATCTGCCTTGGAACAGGCACCACCAACAACGGAGGACAGCTACATCTAGCCGACAGATTGGACATAGGCAGCATGCCCACCGAAGAAGATGAAAACTATAACGAAGAGCCCACTGAAGAAAATCCCCACGGAGCCAAGATCTGGCTTGTGCTCAGCAGCGACGTGGACTGCGACAGCGAACCCACCCAGATGATCGGCTGGAACCCGTCAGAGTACCTCTTCGAATACGACCTGATAACCTACGAGGATACAGACGCAGACGAATAAAACCCAAAAAAATAAAATTTTGTGAACATGAGGAGGAACAAAAAACCCACCAACAACCAGGAACAACTTCCTCCTCACCCCTATTTTTTCCAAGAGATTGATGATATGCGTTTACTCCATCTTACTCTACCTTGGCACAGGAATAGCCGGGATAATACCGATAATAAGCCTCGCCCTCACACATTCGATCCCAGGCATAGCCCTGGAAGGAACAGAGCTCATAGAAAAACAATCCTGCTTGGACTCGGCTTTACCGTGATAACACTCACAGGATTCTCACCCAAACCAAGACCCCCCGAAAAACCATCAAAATCACCTATCATCCAACAAAGACCGATAGTTGATACCCTAAAACCAACGGAATAAAAAGGAGGTGTAAAAAAATATGCACAAACAAACACTGATCGTACTATTACTGGCCTCAATAATCATCGGAGGAGTAATGTGCTTAATATCTCAGGGACCAGCACCCAGCTCGGGCGACGGCGACCCAGACGGCCCAGGATGGGAAGGCGAATACGGACCAGAAAACCCTGATGATTCAAACGCCCCGGGACCAGCACCCAGCTCGGGCGACGGCGACCCAGACGGCCCAGGATGGTAAGATGGTAACAAACAAAATAATCCACAGTGGGCCCTGAAAAGGGTCCACACCCCCCTTTTTTTCAAGCTAGAGTTGTCCAAATAATCATATGCCAAAGACTTCTCTGGACCTGTCCCAATACTTCTGTTCTCGTCTCACCCAGGTAGAGCATGTCCGTCTTTGCGTACCTTATCTAGCAATTGATCGAATCACATCCACTTCGGTCAGATGTCGAAAGTAGATCAAGCGCAGAACCACGGTGAAAGCAGGGTCAGGGGTTCTCGGTAATGAGTTTCAGGGAAGCGCGAACCCAATCCCTGTACACATCCACGAATAACAGGCCCGGGGGTTCTCCTCCAAAATTCCCTTTACTAGTGCTCAGAGCGGGACAGACGAAGAAATCCACCCCTCCAACACGTCTTTTAAAAAAACGGTGGGCGTGTGCAGCGAACCCCGCTAAGAGGTTTGAACCTGTAAAAAGCTCCAGAACCACCTCCGCGTTCTCCACATCGCATTCGAGCTCTTCCCTATTCCCTACAAGCCCCTGATGTGTGAAAAGAAGAATCGGGGTCTTTCCACCCAATCTATCCAGCTCACATCCAACCCAATTCAAAACCGGTTCCTCGGCTCTGCCATGCCATTTCTCCGGGTCCTGATCTGCGTTATTCGTATCGAGAAAAATAAACCTCACACCCATAAACTCGAAAGAACGGTTAGTTGGGCCGAGGAATCTAGTGTATTTCTCGCGGCTTTCAGAATTACCAATATCGTGATTTCCCACAACGGTGTGATAGGGAAGGTTAAGGTGTTGCAATGTATCCAGAAGAACACGGTACTCGCCTACCTCCCCGGACTCCGTCATATCCCCGCCAAAGATAACGAACATAGGCCTTCTCTTAAGACACTGTATGGCCTCGAATCCACGATCCAGAATCTCGGCGCTTTCAGGTCCCTGGATATGGGTATCAGCCATCATCGCAAAACGAAACAAAGGCTGATTCTTCATACCATCACCTCCAGTCAGCGGGCTAGCTGCTGTTATTTGGCTATATGGCTATTTGATTATATGGTTATTTGAAATAGTCCTCCAGTCCTTCTTCCATGATAATTTCTCTAATACGATCAGGCAACTCTCTCCGGGCCAGCTTCTCGTGAAAACCCTCCTCAACCTCTTCCCTCATGTAAAGCTCCTCCCTCATGCTCTCCAGAGGAAGTGGTTTTAGGCCTTCGAACCGTGCAGCACACATCACGTTCCTCCCGCCGTTTTCAAAAAACCTGGGCCAATCATCGGACCTCAGTACCTGGTGATCGACCACAACCCTTGGAACCCCTTCCGAAAGCCTCCTCAAAAACAAGGTAGCGATCTTCTCCTCCTTCTCACCCACCCTTTCAGGGTCAAAGAAAGGGGGGCCTGCGGCGATCGCTACATCCGGTTCCTGGTCAAGCATCCAGTCAACACATCCCCGGTTAAGCATCTGGACATCCGAAGCATGAACGACGCAACCCTCCCCGTCCCTGATGCAGGTCCCCACCACGTATCCCTGGACCGTACCCTCGGGCCCGTGCCAGAGAGGTTGGGAGAAAGAGATCCGGGTACCCCCAAAGTCGTAACTTTTCCCATCAACCACCTCATATGTCGAAGCGCTTTTCCCGTAGACGCGGTGAAAATCCAGACCCCTCATCCTCTGGGTCCTGGTCACATGGCTAGAGGGATCCTTACAGAACAGGGCCTTGCCCGAAAATATCTCATCCGACATCTGGGCCGTGCAGAAGACCGTGGACAGATCTTCAACGGGCAGGGAAAAATGATGGATGTGGTAATGAGAAACCACCACGAGATCGGTGTCCCTGGACAGTGAAAGAATCTCCCCTCTTTTCCTCACCAAGGCCTCGTACTCAAGAGGGTGTGGCAGGGTACCGGACCCGGTGTGACACGACACCCCGGCATCGATGAGAATCGAAATATCCGGTGTCTGGACATAGGTACACATCGACCTCACACCCATGCTCTCAAAGGCCACCAACTTAAGCTGCAAACCAAACCCGTAAAAAACGGACCAAGCTGAAATATAGGATTGATTCTGCGCTAACTCCGTACTAACTCTACAAAAAGTTAAGACCCAAAGACGGCCATAAGACGTAGGTGGATCGGTGTGATAGATGAGTCACTGATAATCTTCCTGATCCTGTTCTCACTCTACGCCATACCCGGTATCGCCGCTCAGGGAGACCCCCGCGTTTCCAGGATTCTCGCCATGGGAACGGCTGCGCACACGCCAATTCTCACCTACTGGTTCGTAAACGAGCCCTCGACCGACCCCACGGTGATCCCGATAAAGGTCTGGGGAACCGTCAGCGGATCGGATATCACCCGTTTCATGAGAATCTACTTCCCCAGGTCATTCGAAGAACTGCTGAGATACGACTTCTTCTTCCTAGCCTCAGTAGACACCACCTTCATCACCCCTAAAAACCAGCAGTGGCTCTACGACGTCCTGCACGAGCACCCCAGGGCAGCGGTGAACACCAGATCCATAATGAGCGGGGTATCGATCTACTACGAGCCGTGGAGGGACAGCATACTCTCCCAAGCTTTCCCGAACGATGTAGAGGCAGTGATCGCTGACCAGACCAACTTCCAGGGCGTCAGGGGTCCGCTGGTCATCAACGATGACCCGAAAATTCCCAGCATAATGAAACCCTACAAGAGGATGCTGGAGCCCATGTTCACCGATTACGGTGGTCTTAACACGGTTCCCAGGCAGGGCTCAGTCATCCTCTCCTACACAAAGAACAACCAAGGGGTTGGCTCACCCGTGCCAGGCCGCATAGCCCACATCTTCTACTGGAACTGGAGCAGATCCATAACCTTCACCTTCAGAGACAAGCCCAACGACGCCTTCTGGAGCCCGATGTCTCTTTCCAATCCCTATAGCACAGACATCGCGATGAACGCCATCTGGTGGAGCACCGGCAAGGAGCTTCCTCAGGACCCGTTCAAGGTGCACGAGTACAGAAGACTCGTCTTTGACTACGCCATCCAGAGATCCCTGTTAATCAGCCTCCTTGAGTTCGCCGAGTTATTCGGCGCGGATGGATCCAGGATATACGCCGAATCAAACACAATCGATGAAGAAAAACAAAAATCAGGGGAACTATACCTCGACCGGGACTTTGACAAAGCCCATGAAGCCATCCAAACAGCCTTCAAGGATCTCGTCAACCTCCAAGACAAATCCATGCGGTTAAAGAACAGAGCCCTTTCCTGGGTCTTCCTAGCAGAATGGTTAACAACGATGTCCACCCTCATGATCTCAGGCGTGATCCTCTGGACACTGATGGTCAAAAAAACCCTCCACCGAGAAACCACCTCCACAAGATGGCGAAAATAAAATTGGGAGCATGAAGAAGCTTGTATACCTCGCCGTCACGCTGCTTTTAGGGGGATGCGCAGCACAGACCCACGTCTTCACCCCCTGGATCGACATCAACAAAACCCTCGAGCTCGACGTTGACTGGATCATCAGGTACTACCAACCCGGAATTAGTGACCCGCTACTGGAGATGCGCGAAGCAGGATACAGAACGGCCCTCATACTGGGCAACGGCCTAAACTCGAGCGACAGCTACCAATACTGGTTGGATTTACTAGCAACCCGGATAGAGGAAACCCGAACTCCACGGACATGATCTTAATGTGGGACGATCCCAACGCCGATAAAGGCGCGGACCTGAGAGACCGCCTGGGAAGGGCGATAAGAAACCTCTACCCAGACCTGACCCTCGGCGTCATGCTCGACGAGCCCTATAACGGAATTCAGCTTGATCTCAGCTTCTTCGACGTGATACTGGGATACAGCTACGGCGGCTTCCCGTTCGCCGACTGGGAGAATACCGCCAATATTACCAACAGGTCCATGTTTGTCCAGTCCGAGCAGGGATCCTACGATGCCGGAGAAACATCCCGGCTGAGAAAAAGCATACTAGAATTACTGGAACATGCCCCAACCGGCGCAGAGATATGGTTCTGCGACAATGCCCACATGAAATCAGGCAAACTCACCACGACCACCACACAGATACTTCTCGATTACTTACAGGCAGAACTGCTGGGAGTCGACAACTACGGACGGTTCATGCACGACATCTACGATGACTACAACGACACTATACACATGGGGGAACCAAACGGTGCACCGGATAGCTGGTCCCGATACCTTTTCCTAACCGATACGCTCATCCCACTCGCCAACAGCGGCCTATTCGACCTGCTCAACCAGTCTCAGAAAATAATCCAACTCGAGGAAACGATAAGGAGGCTCCAGGCACGCCTGGGCACTCTCGAAAAGATAGTAGGCGAACCACTCCCAGAGATCCTGATAATCCCACTAATACTTGTCCCCATATTCAGAACACTATACACCAAGCGAAGAAACCGACCAGATCGATTGATGGATCTCGCGCATGATTTAACAAAGATAACGATCGATAAGGGTCAACCACCTGCCCCTATTAGTTAAACTCCTCGATGATGTTCCCATCGTCGTCCAGGACGTATACGCGGGCTGCCAGGGTCGAGAGGTGCGCCTCCCCGTCGTGGAGCAGGGGGGCGATCCGGCCTATATCGAAACAGGTCTCAAGGTGCTCCCTGACGTAGGAATAGACGTAGTCCCCTCCGTCATCGTCCGGGTCCCAGGTCCGAGTGGCAGGCTCCAGGTGCACCTCGAACTTTTGGTCCGGCGCGGCACTGTGGCTGGTAAGAGGGCTCGTACCCGAGGCATGGTCGTAGTAGACCAGGGAAACGACAACCCCCACCCATACCTCGCTTCCCCGGTTCACCAGGTCGAGGCTGACATTGGCCATGTGAACCGGTATATCCTCGCCGCCGTAACTGGTCGTGCCATTCTCGAAGCGATCCACAACGAGATTATCGATGTCCAGACGAATGCCCGGATCCCAGGGATCCCTTACCCTGAAGCTGGAGACGTAGAGAAGGCAGACCAGGACGAAAAAAACAACAACCGGTACCAGCAGACTTCCACGAAACTCAACCCCCTTACCAACCTCGTCCAATCCGAATCGGGACCAGACCTTCCTCGCCCCTATGCCGACAAGAAAACCAGCCCCCAAAAAGGTAAAGAATCGCCAATAAATCCTCCACATCGCTGTTAAAAAAACGAGCAGGGACATATCTCCCCAGGATCCATACGCCACTATAAGCATGAACATCAGCGGGGCAACGGCAGATACCGCCAGGCAGGCGTAAAGCCCGGACCTGATCAAGGGCGAGGCGAAGCCCCCGTACAAACCTGCTAATATCAGCGGACCCAAAAAGAACAAGATAGGCACGGAACCCGACCAATCCAGGACAGAATCCACGACCCTCAACAGGACCCAGCCAACCAGTAAAATGCCACACATTACCAGGCAAACCCTGGTGTCAAGACCGTACCCAGAACCAGTAACCCCTGTTCCTCCCGTTTTACTGCCCGGGTCGCAACCACCTTCTCCCTGCCCACAGTCATCGATCATCGGCGCCACGGTTCCTCAGCCGAGAAGCCTGGATAACGAGGGGGAAACAAAACGCCGCCAAACCCGCTAATGGTGAAAAGGGAACCAGCTGCACCGTGCCGTAAAGATCTGTCGAGGTGGCTGGATCGGTACCGGACCTGACCGTCCAGGTACCCAGTGCATCGCCGGGGGAAAAGGCGTAGCAGTCCGTCGAGAACGCGGTGTAGATGCCGTCAGGGTCGGCGTCCAGGGAATCGAAATGATCCACAGCCCCGGCCCGGGTATACATCCCCGCCTCGGATGAAGAAGGATCATACACGCCCACCGCGAAAGAGGAGGTACCTCCACCATCGCCCTCGAAGTAGAGACATTGCCCAGGCTCGACAGTATCCGGGGCAAGGTAGCCCTCCTCCGTCTGCCAGGCCACTCCCCCCATCCTGAAGCTGATCGTGCCCTCCATCGCGGCGGCCCAGTTGCCGTCAAGGTCATCGTCACCGGAGTAGTGGAAGGACTCCTCCGTTAAAACGACCTTGCATTCGTACTCCCCCGGCAACAGGCCTACGCCGCCGACCGGCAGCCTCTCCCACTCGCCGTAGACATCCACCGTGGACTCCCCGTAATCGGTGTCGTACGCGGGCGATGAGGTATCGGGATCGAAGGTCGTGGACACCACCGGACCATCGCCGGCACCCGCCGAGCGCTGGGACCACTTCCAGAGCACGTGGTAGCTGCTGTCAACAGAGAAGCCGAAGGAAGCATCACCATCGGCATCCGTCACGAAGTAGTAAAAGACCTTGTAGCCCGTGTAGCGATAGTAAAGGCCGGTGGGGCTGGACCCATCCGGCACCGTCCTCCTGGCCAGGTAGGTCTCGTCGTTGGGGCTCGGTCTGGACCCATCCCCCTTGCTGTTCAGGTTCGCGCCACTACCCCAAGACGCCGGGGACCCTGTCCACTCCTCCTCCCAGTACCTCCCCACCATCCCGATCCTCTCGTTCGCAGACCTGACAAGGTCAGAGGCATCGTCGGGCAGGCCCACCAGCTTGAGCTGGTAAGCGAAGAAGGGCTTCAGATTCTCGGCCGTCACCGTACCGGTCAGAGAATTCCCTGCCACGGAGTAGTCGACCGTGACACTCGCCTGGTCATAATCGTATGAGGAGATGTAGCTGGACGCGTAGGCCTGGTCGTTGATATCGAGCCAGCGGAAATCACCGGAGGTGTATGCCGACAGACCCACCGACGCTCCCCACGCCGATCCCAGCAGGAAAAATGTAGCAGTGAAAATCAATAAAGGCCTTGGACCCATCAACCTACCTCAATCCACCGCCAATGGCAGGGCCACCCCGGTTCTTAAAGCCTACCCACCAACCCAGAATACACATCCACGCGGCGTCCTCGTGCAAGGGTTCAAAGCCATATTGGCAGGGTTTAGGGCAGGGAGATGTCAGTCGGTCACGTCACCGTGTCTACTCGATAATCAGGGTATCCGTACAGGTCTTCCCGCCAGCCTTCTCGCCCTTATACTGACCAGCCACGGGCCGGGTCCATCGAGAACCATCAGGAAAGACCTTCCTCTACCATTCAAGCCCGGCGGCTTCCCAGGCCTTCCTGACCGAGGCAGCCGTCACCCGGGCGGCTTCCCTCGGTGGCATCTGCTTGAGACCATCATTGAACGGTTCGGGGGTCACCGGGCCCTCGTAGCCGATATCCTCCAGCGCCCCCAGAAAGCCGGGCAGGTCTATCACCCCGGTCTCCATCGGCATCGCGCGCTTGTTATCCACATGCATATCCAGGGGCACGCCCCTGGGAGCGTCATTGATGTGGACATACACCACCCGCTCCGGGCGAAGCGCCCGGACCTGGTCCAAATCCCCGCCGCTGGTGTACCAGTGCCACGAGTCCAGCAGCACCCCCATGTTCCCGGTGTCGACGGCATCGATGAGCTCAACCATCCCGGGAAGGTCGTGGATGAACTCGTACCTCAGACCCGAGCGGATCGTCTTCGGACCCAGAAACTCGATCCCGAACACGCATCCATGATCCCTCAATATCAGACCGATCTCGCTGAAGCGCCCCCGCATCCGCTCAAAATTATCCTCATAGTTAAACTCGTTGGAGCCCGACATCATAAACGCGATGAAGACATTACAGCCCAGATCGGAGAGAAAGGATGCCCAACGGGGGAGCTCACCCAGATCGGCCGAAAACCTCTCATCACCACCCCCAATATCCACCGGAAGCACCCAGCCACCCAACCTCATACCACTCTCAGCAAGCACCGACCTGGTGCGCTCCACACCGTACCGCTCCGGATCCTCTATATCGATATCCACCCCACGGAACCCGAACTCCCTGGCAATCCGCACAGCATCCCCCACATCTCTCGGCCGAATGCTGGCCGCACCCGGGCATAGATTCGGAAACACAACAACTACCCCCCATCACCTATCTCGGCTCTACACACCCCATATCGCCTCATAACCAGCTCTCATCCAATCACAAACACCCCTCCTAAAATAGATAACTGGTGAGATACTGGTGAGATACTGGTGAGATACTGGCGAGATACTGCCCGCCAAACACAGGCGAGCGAAGAACACACCGACCCAGGGGACAGGGAATTCGACAGAGCTTGTACCAATCCATCAGAAAATGTAACTCTCCAATCTCAAACAATTCCTCTAATTATCAAAACCCGATCTCTCCCAGCCATCCCGGCCTGTTCAACGACCTACAGGCAGTGTCAAAGACCGCCACACCCCTTCCCTCCGCTACCCCCAAAGCATCCCTATCAGCCGATCTGGTGATAACAGCTACATGCGCATTTACCCCTAGCTCCCCGGCCCTCCAACCAATCAGAGTACTCACAGACCCAAGTGTATCGGCGTGGAACCTAGAGAAAACATCCCTCTTATCAACCACCACGATGTGGACCCCGCCCCTATCCACCCTGATGATGAAAGAAAACCAGAAACAGGAGACGTGGTGCCCCGGGGATAACCCTTCCACCCAGAACCCCCCGCCAACAACTCCCCCATGATGGACCCAGGATGTCTGATTTCTCTATGTCTACTCGATGTTTACTCATTACAGGATCAATTAGTTCACTGGTCTCAGAACAGGGTCTTGAATAGGGATTTGAAGAATTTGAATAACCTTTAAAAAAATAAGTTAAATCTTGACTATCCATATCACCTTTATTGCCTAGGTATAGGGCCTTGGAATTGACCCTAACTTGAGAGTTCAATTAACAATTCAAGGTTTATCAAGTTCGTTCAAGTTACTTATCCTTGAAAGTTGAAACTTCAATGGGTCTGCTTAACGGTCGGGAGGGATTTTTGCCCAGGATAACTGGTAGAAAAACACAAGCAGGATCGCTGTACTATCCCTCGATATCGATCGGATTTATCGCCCTCCTCTTCTACGCCACCCTTACAACTGACCCACATATTTCTTGGTTGGTAAGATCTATCTATGCCAAGCCCTATTTTTTTAGTGGTTGAATTGGGGGATCTCGATGACTGGGATTGGCTCGATAAACTGACCAAAGACATACTCATAGCGGCCAAACCCCGTAAAAAGGTCAGGGGAAGGGGGAAGAGGAGAAAACCGCCCTACAGCAAGGGCGAGCTCAACAAACTCATCGACGACCTGGTCCATCCTCATGCCCGGGAGAACCCGGCGCTCTGGGTCCTTGACAGCTTCTGCCACGCAATGGTCGAGCAGGACCCGCCCCAATCAGTAAGAAAATTCATTCGATACAACCTACCGAGAATCATAGAAGACTACCTAGAAAAATAAAACCGAGAGTTATTTATTCACCTAAAGGTGAATAAATAACATGCGTTGGATCGAGTTACTTCACATCCTATCAAACATGGATTCCATGACATCTCACCAAATAGTAGGTATAAGGGGAGTTACTTTATCCCATGCTAGCCAAGATTTGGCAGATCTATGGAGAATGGGATTGGCTGCCCGTAAAAAAATCACTGAACTCGGTTATGAACCCGAACCCTATATAGAAGAATGGGAAGACCAGGATTACTGGGATCATGGATACACAAATAATGGTAACAAGAGACGAGGACCCAAGCCATTTGGTTATAGAATATCAGAAAAAGGTCAAAAAGCAATAAGGTATTACTATTCTTATCGCTGTATCATAGATCCAGCTAACATCGCTACACAATCTGAGAGGGAGTCAATAGGACTCTTCCTCGAAAATGTGCCACCACTACTCCCATACTCATTCCATGTCACACCTACAACTCATGATATACCAAACAACAAGCACTGGGGCTTCTTCCCACATATCCTCTCAAACCAACTTCAACCAATTCTAGAGATGATTCAAAGAAGGGTTAGGTATCCTATCAATACCGAGATATCCCAAAAAACCGAGGGTAAACAAGTTTTGAGAGGCTACGACGGGGCTCCTTTCTGGCAGATCGAATTCATATACCCCGGAATCGATCGATCCTTCGAAGAACTCATCACACAGTTCGGGGAACACCAAAAATACTATAAGGAGAACTGGATACCCATCGACAAAATAAACCTATTCGACGAATTCTGCCAAACCAAAAACGTGCCAGAAGAAATACGATACAACCTGCTAAGAGAACTAATCAGAAGACACAAAATATGGTTCTCTTCAACTTTGTGTGGGTGGTTGTAGTTTTTCGAAGTTTTTTGGTGTGGGTAGGTCCAGTTTTCCTGCTACGAGGTATATGATGGTTTTGAGGTATTTGGGTTTTTTGAATCCGT
>Ga0180433_10006069_pt1 | contig 16014 bp, 26 predicted proteins | sample SS_ome_8_FD_132980 | JGI IMG/M metagenome (GOLD analysis project Ga0180433, IMG submission 132980) | Hypersaline lake sediment archaeal communities from the Salton Sea, California, USA - SS_1_D_1 metaG | ecosystem: Environmental > Aquatic > Non-marine Saline and Alkaline > Hypersaline >... | reverse complement strand
CAGATACCGATAGAACGTCGAATATTTTTACTCAATCGACGTTTGAGTTTTGTATTCTTATTTAAATTTTTTAATTTCTCAACCACTATTAAATCAGGATCTAGTTTAATTATCTCTTGTACACACTCGTCTATACGTTGTTTAATAGCTCTTCTCGCTCTCTTAGAGCCATTGGAGCCTTGTACACATCTTTTCACTCTTTCTATACAATCTTTTATATCTAAACCGATTTGCCGTCTATTAGATAATGAAGCAAGAGCATTTATACCAGAGTCTATACCTAAAACTTTATTACCTTCTTTTTTAGGCCCTGTTTCTATTTCAAAACTAAATTGTACATATTTATCTGTAATGATGTATGAGTTAAGTCTTTTTCCTAAAGAATTAAACTTATTGAAATGCTTATGGTATCTAATAGGTAAATCTAAAATATGCTTATTTCCGACAGATGCTATATGTAACCATGCATCGAACTCATTAGATTTTTTAGATTCTATTAGATCAGCTATAGTACAAGAGACATACATTCTTTTAGCTTTATGTACAGGCATTTTCATTTTATTAGGTTTATTTTTCCATCTTTCTTGTGTAGCTTTAATCATATCAATGGCTTCTCTGGCTGCTACTTTTCTTAATCTGGCACTTAACCATGTATCTTTAGGTAAGTTTACTATATCTTTTAAAAGTTTAGTTTTAGATGGTACAGAGTTATTCCAGAAGTGTTCTATGAAGATATTACATACTCTACCATACTCAGAGAGTATGGTTTGTAGTTCTTCTATTTTTGATTTAGTAGCAAACTTTAAGCTACATTTACTGCTTCTTATTATTTTCATAATTTTCGTAACTTTAAGCTAATGTAAGTACCCAATCCTATAACAGGAGACACCGTACACGCAGCTAATAAAGCCAAGAGCAGGGGGTTTGGGTGGTTTACAGCAGGAATACTATATAAACCTAATACTGCTATAAAGTAAAATATAAAAGCAAGAATCGATACAAAACATACTATTCTTAAATTTGTTATAGAAACCCAACTCAAAGTTTTGTTTAAAAAGTTTAACATGTAGACTCCTTTTTCTTCCTTTTGTTTTCAGCACTTCTTTTGCCATATATTTTAGATGAAAATGATGAGATCAACGATAACATATCTTCAACTAATTCTGATTCATAACTTTTTGGTAATGTTTCTTGTACTATCTCTAATACAACATTATGACTTTCAAAAAACTTTTTAAGATAGTTTATGTTAAATCTAGCTAATCTATCTTTGTGCTCAACTACAACTTTATATATTTTTCCTTCGATACACAAATCCATTAATCTTAATAATTTAGTCCTTTTATCTGACATTCCAGAACCAACTTCATCAAACACATATTCTACTTTATATTTTTTAGACACACAATAATCTAACATTCTTCCTTTTTGCCTGTCTAAATCACCTTTTTGTTTTTGTTCATTTGAGGATACTCTACAATAAACAGCCACAGATTTATCTGGTTCTATTATTTGTTCAATGCCTTGTAATTTATTAATATCTGATAGTAGATATCTCCTGTGACCACCTTTAGTTTTTTTAGATGTAATCTTTTTATCAGATTCCCATCTACGAAGAGTCTTAGAAGTCACACCAAGCATTTCGGCTGCTTGTTTAATGCTTAAAAGTCTATCAATCATTATCTATAATATCCTTATATTGTTCCCTTACTTTGTCATATATTTTTTGAAACTCTTCTACTGTAGGAACTTCTTCAAGTTCTACCACATGTGGAAATACTCTTCCATCATCAAGTTCAAATTCATCTTTAGTAACTCTTACTACCATAGGTTTTTTCTCCATTATAATTCCTTTCTATTAGTATTTATATTAATAGATTATCAAAATGTCCAATTTTTTACAAAAAAGTTCAATTTTTTCATTAACTACTTACAACCCCTCGATGATGTCTTTGTTTTTGTCGAGCATCTTCTGGAGCTGTTTGACGGTGGGTACTTTTTCGAGGGGTTCGTCGAAATAGAACTCCCGACCGTCCTCCAGACGATAATACTCTTTCGTGACCTTGGCGACTTTCATGGCAACCCCGATGTTATCTGGATTTAGATTTAGAAAGAACTAAAAGTCTCTATACCACTTGAGAAAACGGTTTTCATCCCACTTGCTGCCATCAACACTGTACAGAGTCCTCATAAAATTCAAAGTGGGACCTGGCATCGTTTCAAATTGAATCCCACAAGGCTTACACTTAAACCAGAGTGGCAAATTAAATGAAGCCCCTGACTCCCAAAACTCATGTTTACATTCACTGTAATCTGCAAGTACCCCCGCTTTGATGAAATGACCAAAATCGTCTTGAGTCAGTATAGCCTGGCGCAAGACTCGACTCTTGAGGGTATCAAAAAGAATCGCAGTATCTATATCATTTAGAATGTTTCCCATTATGTAAGTGCCCTATCTACAATCTCTTTTAATGTCATGATCTCAGGGAGATCAAGAACCTGCCGTTTGATGGTCTCGACACCCTTTTCCATGGCATACCGGAAGCTCTCCTTCCAGTCTGATCCTGGGAACCATTCCGACATGTTCATGGCGTACTGGTTGGCATGAGCGCCCACGTAAGCCACAGCCAATGTAGATACAGGGAAGTTCCATTTTTCGGCCATGTCAGTCTCCTTTTTTCTAAATATAAGCATAAATTGGAAGAAAATCAACAAGTTTATTCAGATTTCGACAGATTTATCGAAACTGTTTCAAACCTCCTTTCACTTTCCGTTTTTCAAGCGCCATTGCGCATAGGGTCCGCACAGTTCATCGTTTATTCTAAGCGGTAGGTCTTCCAAAGAGCTTACAAAAAGGGTCTCATAAGCTTCCGGGAAATGACTCTGCATGAACTCATGCAATCTCGTATATCGTTCCTTTGTTACCTTCGGCTCACCTTCCACAGGAAAGAGTTCCGTATAGAGCCTTTTTCTAAGAAAATGGCCCAATGTAAAATCAGGTTCAGCGCCCATGCCTGCTTCCGGTATTTCAGGAATCTCTAGATAAGTGAGTAGGTCATTGATCTCCATTAATGAATACTGGACGAGCATTTTGCCCTCCATTTAAACGTAGTAGGCTTTGCTTGATGCAAAGCCCCTACGATTAATATACTGTTATAAAACGAGTTTTGAAAGCGTTTATTTAAGAACGTATAAACGCTTTGGTGCGCTGAGCGTGTTTCTTCGCCAGCTTCTTGAGGAAGAGAGAGACGTACTGAGAAGTGCAGTTCACGGCCATCGCGATATCCTTACCGCGGAGTCCCTGTTCTTTAAGCTCCAGGATCTTACGGTCTATAGGACGCACAGCATCCTGGTACAGACGATTACGAGTTTCCTCAGCCGTCAGTAAGTCAAGGGGATTCTCGGACCGACGAGTCATGATCTCATGCACGTCATTCACATCCGGATACTTCCTCTTCTTCCGACCACGCTTGGACTTCTTAGGAACGTCAGAATCTTCATCCTGACCCGTCTGTAGCTCCTCAGTTTCCAGAGCCAGCTTTTCCAGCACAGCAGCATCGTCTTTATCAGCCCAAGATCCACGGCTCTCTCTGAGCTTATTAAGATAGGTCTCCTTGTGGACGTTGTCGATAAATGTCCCATAAGGGGAGAACCGGGCTGCGTGGTTCTTACGCTTTTTATAGGCTTCCTGCAGGAAGTGCTCGATCCACTTGTAGACGAACTGCTCGAACTTCTTATCAACGTTGATACTTTTGCGCTTAAGTGCGCGTTCGATAAGAAGGTCGATCTGTCTTTCAGTGCTGCCTTTCTTGCGCAGACGACTCCGGTCAACGTTGACCAGACGTGCCGGGTCGAAGCGAGAGAAGACATTGAGACTCATCATACGAACCATGAGTTCGTTATATGAATCCTCTTCACCGTCAGGATTAGGGAATTTGTTAATGAGATAGATGAAACAACGGCGGATAAGTTGGTCGTGCATCTGGACGTTAGTCCAGAAGTCCTCCACAACACGTACAGTCATGCGGGACCCCCTGGGAATTTGGATATTATGTAATTTGAAGAGGCTGCTTCTGCAAACAATGTAAGAGTGGCTGCTCTTGCTCAAGAATCAATATAACAACTTTAACATATCGAGTCAAGAACAAAATGCAGATCTACTCATTTTATTCTATTCCCAGCTCTTCTTTTATAGCTTTTGTCAAGTTTCTTTTCTCCATAACCTCTTGATTTGCCGCCAGTAAGCGATCCATTTCGTTCGGTCCTTCAGGCTCCGTGACAGACTTTTCTATACCCTTGACAGAAGCCAAAAGCTGTTCCTCATGGTATTTCTTATGCGCCTCCCGTAAGGAGGCTAGGTCTGCCATACGGAAGCAGAACTTAGCCCCTTTGTTGCAGAGCCATGCAAGGACACCGAACACAGCTATGAGGCCTATTAATTCGAGCATGGTTCCTCCTTACTGAACGCTGTCGCGATACCGCTCGCGCAGTTCTTCAGCTTTGCTTTCATTGATGGTTTCCTGGAGAACTTCTTCCATGGCTTCGTCCCAGGGATAATCCTCTTCTACAACAAGTCTGGTAATCTTCTCAGCTTGGTCGGTAGTGATCCTGCCCTGTACTATCTCTAGAGACATCGAGATAGGAGCATCGTGTTCCTGATAGACTGCGAAGGTGTCAAGCTTATCTTCATCAAAGAGCGTCTCCTTATCAGAGATGTTCGCGACGAAGTTATACACAACATCTGCAGGATAGCGGGAAACATATCCCTTCACTTTGCGCATGAAGGTCTGCCAATCTTCAGGCTCAAAAGTATCAAGCCTGTCATCCCGTATCATCCCCACAGCTATCTCAGCAGGGATGCCCATGTCAAGCATAGCTACCAGATAGTCCGAGCGGATATCATCAAGCTCCACAACTTCCTCAGTCCTCTTGATTTCTTTCATCAGCCAGTCGGGTTCACCGAGAACCTTACGCTGATTGATGAGATACCGCAGATAGTCCGGGTTAGCCCCGCCATCAAGTTTCTCAGAGGGCACGTGGCGACCTTCACGGTCAGGCTCTTCACCGGACACTATCTTGCGATAGCGCTCAAGAACCACAGGGACTCGAGGATCATTTTCATACCTAAGAGGATGAAGGGCACACATCTGCTCATACATATAAGCGATGTTGTCTGTATCCTCTGTGCCTCTCTTGATGGTGAGGTCAGCATCAAGAGACCCCTTAAGGTTGGAGAGAGGGGTATCCATGCTCACCTTCTTAGGAGCGTAAAGCTTGGATACGAGCTTGCGTACCCAACCGTGGATCAGCCATCCAAAGATCACGGTTACAATACTCACACCCAATGTGGCTCTTTCTTCTTTGCGGAACATGGATACCCCCGTCTATTAGAGTCCGATACGTTCGCGGTAATGCTTAGCTATCACCGCGATTCCTTTTTCATCAGCAGCCATAGTTGAGATGGCCTTGAGGTCCTTGTACATCTTGTCCCTCAGGGATGAATCATCCCGAAACTGCTTTGCTGTATACCTGTCCAGCACACGCACTTTAAAGTCATCCAGCACAGCCTTGAACGAGTGGTCGTCCACAATGTCCAGGCGCTGGTATTCATCAATCATCTTCCGGATGGAGTTCAAGGTAGCCGTGCTCACCCTCGTACCCTTTTTGATGCTTGCCATGACAGTGGTCAGCACCTCATTGGCTTTATTACGCATCTCAAAAGTAGCATTGTCTACGAATTCCTGAACCTTCCGCTGAAGGGTCTTCTCATAGGCAGCTTGCATGAGCTTGATCTTCTCACCTTCCTCAGCGAGGTCGGCATAGCTCGCCTGGGTCAGATCCGGCAATGCAGCCTGGAAGACTACGAACTCCATACGAAACCGGTTGCGTATCTCAGACACCTTTGGGTAAAACTTGTCGACACGGTCAAGGAACGTTTCTATGAACTTCTTCCGAGACTCAGAGGTGCCTCCGCAAAGAAGACCCTGTCTGCGATAAGCTTCGTGAGCTGCCTTGAGATACCACTCCCGCATCTCAAGTTTATACTTCTTGTACTTTCGTGCAAAATCATCAGCCTTATCATCAAACTCCTTGATGATCTCATTGATTTCTGTCACGAAATCCATGAAGACCTTTTTAGGCACAAAGCGTGCTCCGCCAAAACCGAACGGAAAACTATGCTTTTCGAGGGTGCTGCGTGCCCTATAGTCAAGGTGCTTGAAAGCTGCTATGACTTCGGGCGGTATCAGTTTCTTACGACCGAGAGTGAAAGCCTCGGAGAGCTGTTCCCCCTGCATACCGAGGTCTTCAGGCTGGAGCCTTCGCTCTGCCGCCCACATGCTAATGTTGACGTCAACCAGATTTCCTTGTGTGAATACTTGTTCCAATCCCATGTTTAACTCCTTGTGTATGGATCGTTAAGTTTAGCACCGATTTTAGAGAGGGGTCTCATCCACCCCATGCGCATGAACATGACATCAAACTTATCATCGCTATCGCTGAAGGCTGCATCTTTAATCTCCCCGCGATTTACATACGGTGTCATGCTCATCATAGCTACCGGATCTTCCCTCAACCAGTAGCATCCATGCAGTATCCTTATCACATCCGGGTCAAGCTGAAGGCTCTTGATTGTTTTACGGATGTGCCCCGGTACTTCCTTGTACAAGCATTGCATCGTAAGAGCGCATGCATCCGGGTTGTGCTGACGAACCAGTTGATTAGCGATCTCCTGTATCATCAGCTCATCTTCCTTAGAAGACATTTTGAATGCTACTATACTCTTACATATGCCAAGCTCTTCACATTCGGTGTCGCTGTCGACGTTAATTACTGACTGATGTTCGAGTTCAATCTCTATCGGTTCCTTGTTGAGAAGATAGAGTGCGGGAAAGACAAATCCTTCCCGCTTCATGAAGCTTTCGCAACGCTTCAGTGACATGTCCATAACCAATGATGCTTCGTCATGTGTAATCATAGTGTCCTACTTTCCAAGAATTAGCTCAAGGTCTTCATCGGAAAGCCAAGGGGCCTGTACCCTACGGAGCTTCTCATAATCACAGCGCGCATTAGGGTCCCGATAAAGCATGTCGCCCATGCCGGTCAGAGTCTCAGCCCCGCCCTCATCGAGGATGACCCTCGAGTCCACAGCGGAGGCCACGTTGAATGAGACCCTCGTAGGCATGTTCGCCTTGATGAGCGAAGTAACAATGGTAGCGAGAGGCTTCTGAGTAGCCAGTATCATGTGGATACCTACAGCCCTAGCCTTCTGTGCAATGCGCACGATCTTGCTCTCTACCTGCTTCTTCTGTTCACGGTTCCCCATCATCATGAGATCCGCAAACTCATCCACAACAAAGACGATGTAGGGCAGCTTCTTCCCAGGCACCTTCTTGTTGTAGTCCTCGATCTTCTTGACCCTTTCCTCACGGAAGGTCCGGAACCTCTTCTCCATCTCATCCACTGCGATGTCCAGAAGTTCCCGGGCATCGTCAGGATCAGAGGCGATAGGTTCAAGCAGATGAGGTACATCTTCATAAGAGATGAACTCTATCTGCTTAGGGTCGATGATGAGGAGCTTGAGCTCATCAGGCATCTTCTTGGAAATCAACGAGGCCAGGGTAGTATTCAGGAACACGGACTTACCCGAACCTGTCTGACCAGCTACCAGCATGTGAGGCATCTTAGTCAGGTCTTCATACACCGGTTTGCCATAGGTATCCTCACCCATGGGAACGGGAAGCTTCAGCCCTTCAGGAATATCAAGGAAAAGCTTCTTGAAATGCACCATAAAGCGAGTATCACTTTCTACCTCGAGCGCTATCATAGCAGCGTCATTGAGACTCTGTGTGATGCGCAGCGAAGGAGCTCCCAAGTCACGAGCGATGTCGTCACGAAGACGAGTGATCTGAGAGAAGCGAGTCCCGAGGGGCACCTCAATCTCATAAGTAGTAACGGCAGAGCCGATACGGTGATCCTTGTAAGTAGCGTGGAACCCGTATCGAGACAGTACCTGCTCGATTTTCTTAGGGTCCACAGGAGGAGTGAACTCGAACTCTTTTTGAGTTTCATCCTCGGAAGGATCGGGAAGTCTCGTGATGTCCGGGAGTTCCCAGGTACCGAGAAGCTTCCTGCCTACCAGCTTGCGGAGTCCAGCAAGACCCGCTCTGGCTTTCTGTAGACAAACGCTCATGGTTCCCTCCGTTGTGATAATTCGTTAATACCGTTTCTCTCTTTAGCGGGGTCTGCCCCTCTATTCTAATATACCTTTTTAAAACGAGTCTGTCAACAACTTTTTTGAGATTCTCCAAAAAACTTAGGAACCCCTATGCTACAGCCCTTACGGTCAAGAAGAGATTACGGTGAAGTCGAGGACAAAGAAGCACAACCCTGCGTTGAAGAGGAGTACGCGCCTCTCATATGTCCAGGCTGTCGGAAGATGTACAAGTTTAGAGTAGGCTGTCTGGAAGGCGGTGCGGATTTGACATGCCCAGGATGTGGACTAAAAATATCCAGCACCACCATACGTAAGACAGCTTCGGGCTTTCGTGTACTGCCCCTTAAGGCGTAGACACTCTGTGCCTGAGGTATTTCATCCTCCCTGAAGTTACATACACGAATACCTTCGAGTATTTCTGGCCATCCTTGTCGGTGAAATTAAAAGTGCAGTACTCGACCACGCCCTCATGCTCACCGACCTTGCTGGCACTTTCAAACTTCATCCCTTTTTTATTGAGCACTCGTGTAAATTTGGGAATGTTATCTTTGAATGCTTCCATCCTTTCCTCATCCCCGAAGTAATACACAATTTTGAAAATTCCGAACAGGACAGAGAATATGATTATGAGCGTAAAGATGACCGAAGTCATCCCACGCGCAAAATTCCTGTTAGGATTCTCAGTGAAAATGCTTTCAGTCGGAGTCATGTTTACCTCGATCTCTGAAGTCCGAACTCATCCGCTCCCAATGTAACCTTGAGAGAGTCTGCTACAGGCATCCCGAAGGTTACGTTCTGTGTGGTCGTGGGACCAGGTAATCCGAGTATCAGGGTGTAGGTTAATGTGGCACACTCATCATCCAGGCTAAAGTCTTCATCCGGTGAGTGTATATATCCGTACGTAGAACCTTTCTCATAAACCACGTAAAAGGTCAGAGGGTCCTTGATGTAATACGGACCTGTATCCGGCAGGGAGTCCATGCCAATACGGTACGTGGTTGTGTCCTTCTGATAAAGCCCCGGGATCTGAGAGGGTTTCTCTTTGATCCTAAGCCACACACCTTTGATGTGTGAAGGCTCAAGCCAACTCTGCGGATCAGAACCTGCAACTGTGTCGCAGTGCACTGCCAGCATAAGTGCTATCAGTAAAAGGTATCGCATTTGCCCCTCCTTATATCAAAGGAAAGTATGCATCAATCTCGGCTACCTTCCTGCACCATTCCATGGTAGCCTCATTTCGTGCGTCTGAATGCAGATTGTTGGGCATCTCCATAATAGCTGCTCTCAGAGATTTGAAGAACATCTGTTGGAGCGTGGGATGCGTATGTGCCAGCGACTGAAGCATACACCACGATACGTAGTCAGCATCATTGCCGTTGCAGACATCCATAAGCGCCCCCAGGGCATCCATGATTTTGGTCTTAGTCTTGAGAGCTTGTCGGTACCGTTCGACAGATACACCGCAGGCGCATCTTTCGTCTATCGTGAAGTCATGCATGTCCCCGTTCTTACACTTCAGAGCGTTCATATTAGTGCTCCTTCCGAAAGTCAGATACAAGCTTCTGCACTGCCTTGAGATACTGTTTTCTCAAAGTGTCAGTATTATATGAACCTGCGTAGTCCCGACAGGAGGTAAATACTTTATTTCCGTCAACTGCGATATCAACCTGGTCGCCATGGCCTACCAGATGTACGTCAATTCTTATGTCTGGGACGTTTACCGGGGTGTCCTCTTCAGAAAAAGTTCGCACGCCATCAAGAAGATGAATAGCTTCCATGAGGTTCTGAACAGCTGTCCGTTTTCGAAACTTTTTTGATTCTGCGGCCCAGTTTTTACGGCAGACCACACGAGCCACGTAGGGCCCGTACTTCTGCGTTAGTGCAGTGTTTTTACCACACTTTGCGATTTTGAGCCCGTGGAGTTTTGCGATCTTTTCCACTTGGTCGAAATTGTACCGGGCAGAGAAACCAAAACGTTCATTGCGTTCCAGCCTGTCAAAGAAACGTGCGGTCTTCCTGGGATCCCAACCTATACTGAGTACCTTTTCTTCAGATATTGCAGCGACAGGAACTCTGAGTCCTGCAGTCTTTTTCTTATGCATCTGTAATACTCCTTTAAATAGGTACAATTTTTTGGAGTCCTCTAACTAATATACTATTTTAAAACGAGTGTGTCAACAACTTTATTGGATTTCTCCAATAAAAAAGCCCGGTCTTTCAACCGGGCTCTAGGACTCTAAATCTCAACGAAGTCCTTAGGTAGGTTTTTTTTCCGCGGCTTAGGAGGCGGACTGCAGTTGCATCCACTGATTTCTTTACCGCAGTAAATACATATGGCTCTGACAAGGGGGCTGCTCAATGCCCTATCCACACACATGGGGACCTCCTGAATCACACCACCCTGGAAGGTGCGACCCGGCTACGCTCTTGAGACGTCGAACCCTGGTTGAAGTTCATATGTGTCGCGTGCAGAAACGATGTCCCTAACCGTTCGCATCGACAACCGTTTGTATTCTTTCCTTCTGTAGAAGAACTTTCTTCCCTGTCCAACACCGTCGAACCGTTGCTGTTCTGTTCCGTTGAGACTGCCGTACCAGATAGCAGTCCCATTAAATATATGGTACAATTCTTTCGCACCGCTGTCATCAGTTATGATGAATTTTGTTAGGGGCAGATTTTCGGGCTGAAATTCTACGCCTCCTACCACCTGACATGCGCCCACACTTTTAATGGTAATCCGTAGAACTTCATCGTCTGCCTTGCGCTCAGTTTTATAGGATTGTAATCTCCTATACTCCTGGTCAAGCTCCTGCCTAGGGAAAGCAAAGCGCTCTCCCGCTTCCCTCATAAACGCTCTCATTACTGACAGAAAATCCATCAGGTCTTTGAGCTCTTTGTTGCTGATGGGATAGCCGTTTCGTGCTTTTCCATATAGTTCAGCCGCGACTTCTGGACTGAGCATAGTGTACCTCCTGCTCCAATATACTCGGAGCACTGCTGAATTTAAACAAAAAGAAAAAAGAATTAGGCGAGTCGCCAATCAGGATCGAATGCACATGCAGCTATGAGATTGCCTTTACGTTTCACACAGGAGAAATGTTTGCGCAGAAGTTCCTCGTACACCTGCGTACGCTCGTTGCGCTGCCATCCTTTGGGGGTCTCTTTACCTTTTCCTTTCGGATCCAGGTATTCTCGACTCGGGTATGCTCGTTCATGAAATTCTGTATAAGCTCTCCCCTCATCGGATAAGCAAAACCTTTTTCGAGGTATTCGTGACATATGCTCCACGACAATAATCCTGTGCGGATATGCCTCTACCGCGCAGGTCGTAGAGCTTTGAACTCTTTTTCGAAAGGGCTGACATCTGAGTTGTTCTTGTTCTTACACCAACAGTATCATCCTTCGGCTCTACCTCAACATCCCACTGCTGAATAGCAGAAACACCCTGAGAATTCAGGGCTTGTAGGATAATGGTTTGTATGCCTGTATCTCCTTCATCAGGAGTCCAGGAAATCGTGCCTGAGATAGAGATGGTCATACCCGCAGGTTTGAGCAAAAGAGTGAATGTGAAATCTTCTGTCGGATCAGGTTCATCCATCTCAATATTATAAGAATATTGAGAGTCAACTTTTGCCTCCACAGGAGCTACAGAAGCAAAACGTGGAACAGATACCACGGTAGTCTCAGGGGCTACTGTGATGCTCCACTGTTGAACATCGATCTCATTGGACCGGTCTTTTACTTCTACTATAACGCTATGGCTTCCCACATCTACCTCTGCCGGGGTCCAAATGATGATCCCCGTTGAGGTAATAGCCATGTTGTCGGGGCTGAGCAAAAGAGAAAATGTATGTTCATCTCCAGCATCGGGATCTTCTACCTCAACACTGTAAACATATTGCTCATCCACATTGGCCGTTGTAGGAGCAGTAGAGGTAATTGTAGGTGACGTGTTAGGGTGAAGTGCATAGTCCCACAGATTATATACCTCCCCTTCAGCAAGAGTGCGGTTATATATACGAACTTCATCAATCCGCCCGTAGAACCTGTTTGTTACTTCACCGTAATCAAATTGACTTCCTACGTCAAGCTGCCACACTCCTTTGTCAGCACGAACAGGGTAGTCATCGCTTGGGGCTACAGAACGTGCCTGCCCATCGATGTAAAACTTTCTTAGCGGAAGGTTCCCATCGAATACGACAGCTACATGATACCAGCGATTCAATTGAAAGTCATCTTCGGGGTCTACGCCTCGGGTAAAATATCCGTTAGGAGTTCTGAAGGTGAGTCCCCACTTAACACCTGTGTATCTTTCACTGGCTACAACAGAAAACTGATAGCTATTCCACTTATTCACGATGTCCATGTAACCATGATCCTCGAGAGGATCGGGGTACTTGTTTAAATAAATCCATGCTGAGATTGTGAATTCGTACTGGAGGTCAAGAGATTCGTCAAGGTCACAAGTAACGAAGTGTGAAGCGTTTGTAAGATTTATGGCTGAACCTGTTATGCCGTCAGCCCAATTCATGTATGACATATGAATGTCATTCTTGTAGATGGATTTGTCTACGCTTTCAAGACCTGAACCTTCATCAAATGGCCAATGGGCTACGAGACCTGTGGTAAGGTCCTGCGCTCCTACGATGGATGCAAGGACCAAAAGAGTGAGTAGGAATATCTTCTTCATCTGTACCCTCCTTTTGATAAGTACATTAACAATATACTTTTATGTAATGAATAAATATACAGAAATCTTTCCATATTTGGAAAGATTTTCAGTACCCTGTTTCCAGCCTCCATTTAACCAATTCCATCTCATAGAGCTGGAACTGTTCATCTCTCCTGGGGTCGCTGACTCCATTTACGAAAAGAGGCACGTAGGCTATAGGCATTAGGAATGTTACAGCAAGTTGAAGTGCTGCTGTACATATACCATAGCTTGTACAGTTTTCTCTTTTCTTAACGAAGTACCGGTATACTGTTTCGTGTTTGAATTTACCCTCTTTTACGTCCCACACGTAAAAACGAGTCAGGTCATATTCGCAAATTTCCTTACTGAATAAATCATACAAACGCTTGTATAAAGCTTCGTACTCTTCTTCAGTATGTTCTATGGCATCAGCAGGATCATCGAACCAGCGGTAGCCAAGATAGTCGTTAGGTTTACAGCTACCGAACAGCTTGGGTTTGTAGTCCTGAGGGTTCATCCTACCCCTTTTCCAGCCTCCTCCACACTCATTCTGTGCTCCTTACGCTAGAGGTTACGAAGACACTGAGGCCTTAGCTACCTCTGTGTGCTTTTGCCTCAACGTTATCATCAACTTGAAGTGATGTGTGATCATAGTGAGCGCTTGATGAGTTGTGCGTCGGAACGACGTGGACTCATCCCGAGACTCACACTCGTACCATACGTCTCCACTTCTCCGTTGTTGATGGCTACAAATCCGGCTGACGTAGCTTCCTTCGTGGGCATGTGTACATCTGAGTGTTTTACGCCTGCATTTCGAGGAATCAATACAACCAAGTGATGATCAAAGATTACATACTTGAAATTCATACGTCCTCCCAGAAAATCTTATTGGTATTTCCTGATTCTTGAATATTATAGCTCTTCGGTCTCCATTCCCGTTATCGCAATGGTGCCCTCTTCAGTGTTTACCCAAACGGTCCCACACTGATGTTCGATAGATGACCCGAAAGGAATCCCTAATTCTTTAGCAACCGCTTTGCCAAGCTCTTCAAACCAGTTCATATACGCTCCCCTTGTTTTTGTGTTACGTGACCACCCCTTTTCTATCAACTTCGATTGTAACTCATATTTGTATGCATCAAGATATTCCTATAATATGGTTGCCAAAACATTTACACCAACGTTCCGAGTTTATCAGAAGTGCTCACGTTGCGTAATTCTTACAATTAGGGTTTACGCAGTAACTTTTCCATCCTGGGTCATCATTGCAATGTGAACATTTGGGTGAAGCATCAGCGGAACCTGATAAACTCTGTTGTACGACCGTTTCAGAAGATTTTCCAAAACGACCACAGTGTTCACAAATACCTGTCTCAACTCCATTTTTTTCTTTACCACACCAGTTGCATTTTGCCATAATTTACTCCTTATGAAATGTCGTACAACGTTCCCGCGCACTGTTCAAAAACATCAGCGCACCATCTTCGACCAGTACCGTTGAAATCATACCAGTCATCTGCGATCTTCTTAGTTTCTGAATTGTAGCCACTGCCTTCACACTTGTGGCATTCTTTGCTATCTCGGTTAACCTCAAAGTAGAAGTTGACACACTCATTCAGTTCGTCAAGCTCCCACAAGTCATTCACCGTATTGATGAAAGAAGGAGACCTCCATCCTGCATTTTTGTCACACATGTAATCCTCGTACGGACCCCAGAAGACATAGCTTGGGTTGTACTTAAGCATCTCAAACATCCAGGGCTGAGCATTGAGTCGCTCAGCATCCTTTTTGTCGGATGCATTTTCTGGATATGTTCTCATTCATTTTCCTCTTTTGTGTTAGCTGAAACTGGGCGAACGTCGCTCACAAAGCCCTTAGGTATTTTTACGACGAGCTTGCCGTCTTTGTGCGTTGTAGAGAATCCGGCCACTCGCTGCAGGTAAACATCGATATCAGCCTGAGGCACCTCATGCTGTTTCATAACTTCTGCCATGTAGGGGAACGTATTCACGTACGACACGTTAAAATCCAGCATCGTGCCCTGCTTTTTGTTAGGCACACGATGAACAAGAATGATGTTGTAGGTATCAACCGTGACTCCGTACTCGGAGTTGACGTGGATGTAAAGCCGGTCTTCTTTCTTCTTCCGTCCTCTACGAGCCTGTGAAATCTTGGGATTTCCGCGGGGCATCAGTTCCTCCTTGGTGTTACTTACCGATACGCAGCCGCCACATGGCTACGTCTGTTTTGTTTTCTTCGTTTATCATCAAAGGCACTTCTTCTATAGAAGTGCAGTACATGGCCTCATAAATAGACAACCTGATGTGATGTACAGGCGACTTATCATTAGAAGCCAACACTTTTAAACGTGCCTTTATCTCTGAGCGGGCTTTTATTTTACCAGCCTTGTACAACTCGATGAGACGAGCTACCCACCAGAAGATCCCTCCGAATTCAAGAAGAGCTGCATACTCTTCGTTTGTATAGTAGTTAGCTCTGAGTTCCATGTTACCTCCCCATCATGAGTCTGAACTTAGCTACATGCCCTTGGTGGCTGTATCCACAGTCCTTATTGACTTTTAGAGGCAGCTTTTCCAGAGGCCAGTCAAACCACTTAAACATTCTCCGAACTTGCTCAATGTTTGTGTGAAAGATTTGACTTTCGATGGAATCATATGAGATGCCCGTGTCGATATCCTCCACACATATTTCAGTGAAAAGTTTAAAGTCCTTCCGGGAATATCGCTTGAGAAGCATCCTTGTTAAAGACATGCGGTCCTGGTCTGCTTTTATCATGGCAGCCTTGTGCCGGGAGACATTTTTGACATCACCTTCGATTAAGATGAGCAGCGCAGGCTCCAAGTCTTCCACATCATCAGAGTGGTGCGGGTCGTCATATGCAACCTTCACCCTACGATGAAGAAGGTTACTTTCCGTAACCTTCTCGCTCTCTAAAACCGTGGCCTCTCCATTGGGGGTGAGAACTCGGTCGCCTTTTTCGTAGGCTATAAGAGATACTTTTATTTTACGAGCCATGCCTTGTGACTTTCTCCATGAAGTGGCGTGGATACATGGGCTTGAGTAGATGCCCGAGCAAGCCTTCTTT
>Ga0180433_10006068_pt1 | contig 16015 bp, 12 predicted proteins | sample SS_ome_8_FD_132980 | JGI IMG/M metagenome (GOLD analysis project Ga0180433, IMG submission 132980) | Hypersaline lake sediment archaeal communities from the Salton Sea, California, USA - SS_1_D_1 metaG | ecosystem: Environmental > Aquatic > Non-marine Saline and Alkaline > Hypersaline >... | reverse complement strand
TCTATAAAAAAAGGATGGACGATGCAGGGCTGGACCCTGACAAGATAGCGGACCTCTCAGACCTGGAGAAGCTCCCTTTTACTTCCAAAGAGGAGCTGAGGGAGAATTATCCCTTCGGGCTTTTCTGCGTACCCAATGAGGAAGTCCTGCGGGTGCATTCCTCCTCCGGGACAACCGGGAACCCCACAGTAGTGGGATATACCCGTGAAGACCTCGACATGTGGGCTGATGTCCTGGCCAGGATAATGTATGATGCAGGCGCCAGGAAAGATGACGTGGTCCAGGTCAGCCACGGTTTCGGTCTTTTTACCGGCGGTTTCGGGTTCCAGGACGCGGCTGAGACCATCGGCTGCCTTATGGTGCCGGCTTCCGGAGGCAATACCGAGAGGCAGCTGAAGCTGATGAAGGATTTCAGGGCCACCATACTCTGCTGCACGCCTTCATATACCCTGTATATGGCAGAAGTGGCAGACAGGATCGGGGTAGACATGGCAGGACTGGACCTCAGGCTGGGGTTTTTCGGGGCAGAGCCCTGGACAGAATCCATGAGGAAGGAAATAGAGGAAAGAGTGCATATAAAAGCCCTGGATAGTTACGGCCTTTCAGAAGTGATAGGACCCGGCGTATCATGCGAATGCCTTAAGCAGGAGGGCCTGCACATAAATGAGGACCATTTTTATCCCGAGATAGTAGACCCTTCTACCGGAAAGACGCTTCCCCCCGGAGAGAAAGGGGAAATAGCATTTACTTCTCTTACCAAGAAAGCGTTCCCGGTGCTGAGATACAGGACCAAGGACATATCTTATCTTATGCAGGAAGAATGCTCATGCGGCAAGCGGCTGGTAAGGATGGCAAAACCCATGGGCCGCACTGACGATATGATGATAATAAGGGGGGTCAATATCTTTCCCTCCCAGATAGAGGAAGTGCTCATGGGTATCCAGGACCTGGAACCCCATTACCTCATCGTGCTTGACACCAGGGATCATATGGATACCATAGAGGTCTGGGTGGAAGTCTCGGAGAAGAAGTTCCATGACAGGATAATGGACCTGGAGGATTTTGAGAAGTCTATCGAAAGCAGGCTTTATTCCGCTATAGGAATCAGGATAAAAGCAAGTCTAAAAGAGCCCAAGACTATCGCCAGGAGTGAAGGAAAGGCTCAAAGAGTTGTGGACAGAAGGAAAAAGGATTAACCGGGCTGCCCTTAAAAGGCGGACAGAGAGACTATTAAAACGGGAAATAAGGTATATTTCCTCGTTTTTCCCCTACGATATAAAAAGATTCCACCACGAAGACCTTATTTATATGCAGGCAGTCCTGCTGGCAGATTCGTTCTCCGGCAGAGATGCCGGCGGCGTTCTTTCATCCAGGCTGGTAAGTCTCATAACCGGGCTGGAACTTCTTTCCATCGGCACCGTTTTCCATGATTTCAACCGGTACGGTTCCTGCATGCCGGCAGAAGAAAGCGCTTCTACTGAAAGGGGCTACACCCTGGACCTTTTGTTCGGGGATATATTTTATTCAAGGGCAGTGATATACCTTTTAAAGTTCAGGGACCATGAAGTCTTTGACAGCATACTGGAAGCACTGAAAAAGATGCATGAGAGCAGGCTCAAACTGCATCTTGCCATGCAGAAGGCTTTAAGTCCGGGCGGGGATACAGACTGCATCAGCAGGGATAAAAAGCTGCTGATAGATGCGAACAGTCTTCTTTATATATCAGTTGCCACCGGGATTAAGATCTCCGGAAGAAGCAGGATGCTTAAAGACCGCAAGCTGTCAAATATTGTGGAAGACCTTCTGGCATATAAGACTTACAGCGACCTTTTAAAATATTTGATGTCACCCGGCCCTTCCGGGCCTTCATCAGTCCTGTCCGGCTGCCTGGCAAAAAGAGCTAAAAGCATTATTCCGGAAATGGAAGGCAATATTGCAGGCCTGAAAGAAAAGGACCTCAGCCAGGGCATAAATATGATATTTGACAGTCTTAAGAAAAATCATTCATAAGGCTGTCCCGGGTCTGCCACTTTCAGCTTATCTTTCTTCTCAAGCTCCTTTATATAGGACATCACAGTCTGGACATGTCCCGGATTATCCTGTAAAAACCTGGTTATCCTGTTTATCCTGTACTCCAGGAAATAACCAGGATCGATGCCAAGGCCGGAAGCGATTATCTCAATGGTCTTTATGGGAGGGCTCTTTTTTCTGTTTTTAAGCTTGCTGAAATATGTATAATCAAGGTTGGTCCTGGCTGCAAGCCCCCTGAGCTTCATATTCTTTTCCCTTAGAATATCGCTAAAGGCCTGGTAGAAATCCTTATTTGAATATTTCTTCAAGTATCTTATACCTGCATGATAAATATAAATATTTATATTACTTATATATTGATACAGGTTAAACAAATGTGGAGAGAATTAAGTTGACAATATTATCAACATATTGAAGAAAGATCCTGCGAGTCATCAAAATATAATGATACTATTGATTTAAAGATTAATTATTATGTACATGTTAATGCTATTTATAAATAGTTGACATATAAGTCAACATATATAGAATTAAGGATATGCCGGAAAAAATATCAAGAAAGTTCTGGAAGATCATCGGATACCTGCTGGGACCGGGCCGGAGGTACAGGGAGATTTTCGAATACTCCTTAGACGGGATGTATATAAGCACCATTGAGGGCCAGTACCTGGAAGTGAATCATTCCCTGGTGTTCATGCTGGGATATGAGAGCAAGAAAGACCTGCTTAAGATAAATACCAAAGAGATCTACTGCTCGCCGGAGGACAGGCCTTCGCATGAGGAAAGGGACATGTCTTTCAATACCTGTCTTAAAAAGAAAGACGGATCCAGGATATTGGTAGAGATAAGTTCGAAAGTCCATTACCAGGGGGGAAAGCCTAGATATTATGAAGGCGTGGTGCGGGACAGGACGGAAGAAAAAAAAGATGTGAAAGGGATAACACATCTATCATTCCACGATTCCCTGACGGGCCTGTATAACCGGGCATATTTTGATGAAGAGCTTAAAAGGCTTAAAGACACCAGGAAGCTGCCGGTGGCCATAATAATGGCAGATGTAGACAGGCTGGGACATATAAATGATAGATTCGGCCGCAATACAGGGGACCGCCTGCTGAAAAGAGCTGCATATATATTCAGGGATGATCTCCGGAGCCAGGATATAATCGCCAGGACCGGAGGGGATGAGTTCTGCATTATCCTCCCGGGAACTTCAAGGGAGGAAGCCATAATGATTATACAGAGGATCAGGGCCAGGTGCGAGTTTGAAAGCACCAGTGATCTCCCGGTGAGCATATCATTTGGCGCTGCCCATAAGAAGAGTATTGCCGAACACCTTGATAATGTACTGGCGCAGGCAGAAAGGGCTATGTACAGTGACAGGAGAAGGACTGGTAAGGGCATAGAACATCAAAGGCTGGATAATAAGCATTAGCGTACCAGGAAGCAAGCTTTTAAATATATCATACAGGATAAACTGCAATCATATGGGTGCTGGTTTTGGTATTATCCCATACCGATACAGGGGTCTATTATTTTTCTTATCTAAGACTCTAAAAGGTAAAATAAAATACATAGGTAATGGTCACCAAAATTCCATAGTGTAGACCCCAGGTACAATAATATTAACTTGTAGTAAAATCCTTTCTCATACACTTAAGGGAGGAGGAAAGTGCTAGGAGTTAGAAATATATGCCACAATAAAGTCACTATGGGAGAGAATAAAGAACAAAAAAGAGATAGCAAGGAGTAACAGGCCAAGACTGAAAAACGGTAGCCAAGGTAATAAAGAACCAGGAGGCGGAATAGAGACACCGGAATACAAGCCCAGAGACGCTTTGATCGATGATTATTGAAACAAGGTCTTTGAACTCATAAAAAAAGACCTGAGTACGGTAATGGCCCATGAAGAACTAGTACATGACGGCTTTGAAGGATCGTACTCCATTTTAAAAAGATATATGGAAAGGTTGTTTTTTGCAAATTAAAATTCCTCACTTTTGCAAAAATTTTTCCCCAGGCACCGGTGGGGAATTTTTTTAATCAGAAGGCCGCCTGATCTTGTAATTATCTAATCCATATAGTCCCTTCCTTTCTACTTAATCTCTGATTCCATCAGCCTCACACTTGGCCCTGGAAAAAGAAGAAGATGGCAGTGATGAAGGAGTCTGTCAATGATAGCCCCCGTCATCTGCTCGTCATTGAATATATTTACCCATCTTGAAAACTCGATATTTATATTTAGGATAATGGATTTTCTCTCATAGCACTCTGATAATAGTTCAAAGAAAAGCTGGGCTTCTACTCTTTCCAAGGGCACGTATCATTAGTATGATAAAATATTAAAAGCTCGGTCTTGGATAGTTTTTAGTAAAGGAGGAAAGCTCTCTGGACCTTTCGGCTTCAGCCATTCTATTTACCAGTGCTGAGGTCTCCCTATAAAATTTTACTGACTGACCATTAAGTGATATTATATCTGAATTGAAATCAGGGCACGAAATGGACATATTCCCATGTTGCCCATAAGAAAGATTGATAAGATAGGAATTTAGATAAATGAAAACTGACCTGGTTCTTCTCCATGCCCCCAGTGTTTATGACTTCAGGAAAAAGAGCATAATGTTCGGGCCCATGAGCGACCTGGTGCCTTCAACGCCCATATTTGAGATGTACCCCATCGGATTTCTCACCATGGCTAACTATCTTGCCAGAAGGGGGCTCAGCGTAAGGATAGTAAACCTGGCCTACAGGATGCTGGCGGATAAGGACTTTGACGCAGAAAAGTTTATAAGATCGCTCAGGCCCCGGGCATTCGGGATAGACCTCCACTGGCTGGCCCACTGCCAGGGCTCTACCGGGGCGGCCAGTATAATAAAGAAATACCATCCGGACATCCCGGTCATCTTTGGAGGCTTTTCGGCATCATATTTCTACCGGGAACTTATTGGTTTTGACCAGGTCGATTATATAATCAAAGGAGATTCCGCGGAAGAACCGCTTTACCTGCTGGTAGATGCCATAAGGAAAGGCAGCAAACAAGCGCTTGACGACATACCGAACCTGGTGTGGAAGCAGGACGGCGCCATACGCGATAACCCTATAGGATGCATTTCCAGCGATCTTTCAGAGATAGATTTTGATTACCGCTTCATGTTCAAGAAGGTTTTAAGGTATGGGGATATAAAAAGCATCGTGCCTTTTATTGACTGGTTCCGTTATCCCATAACCACCATTCCCGTGGTAAGGGGATGCAGCAATGAGTGTTCGGGATGCGGCGGCTCAGGGTCGGCATTCAAAAGATTTGGGCAAAGACAAAGACCAGCATTCCGGGACCCCGGAAAACTGGTAGATGAGATAGGAACTATCCAGAAGCATATAAGTGCTCCCATATTCCTTTTGGGCGACCTGAATAGTAATGGCATGGAATATGTAAGAAGATTTTTTAGCCAGGCGAAGAGGCTGGACAGGGAAATACAGATATTCTTTGAGTTCTTTGAACCTCCTGACAGCGAGTTTTTTGATATGGCGGCAGATACATTTGACAATGTATGCTATGAGATATCTCCCGATTCCCATGACGAGGCTGTCAGAAAGAAGATGGGGAAGTCCTTCAGTAATGAGGGCCTTGTTTCCTCTATAAGGTATGCACTGGAAAAAGGCGCTTTGAGGTTTGACCTGTACTTTATGACAGGCCTGCCGGGCCAGACCAAAAAGTCCATAGGGGATACAGTGGCATTCTGCAGGAAGGTCTTTGAAGAGACCGGATGGGACCGGAGGTTTATGCCCTTTATATCACCCATGGCGCCTTTCCTGGATCCCGGGAGCCGGGCCTTTGAAAATCCGGAAAGATTCGGCTACCGGCTGACCCGGAAGACTCTGAAGGACCATATTGAAGCCATAACCATGCCTTCCTGGAAATATATCCTTAACTATGAGAGCGACGCCATAACCACAGATGAGCTGGTGGATGCCACCTATGAGGCGGCCCTGGGGCTGAACCGGCTAAAGGGAAAGTCGGGGGGCATCAGCAAGAAGCAGATGGAGGCTAATGAGGAGCGTGTGCTCATAGCGCAGAGGGTTATGCGGGAAGTAGATGCGGCAATGAAAGAAACGGATGCATCCGCAAGGCAGGACAAGCTGATTTCCCTTAAGGAAAAGACATATGAGTACAGCCTTTCCACTGTATGCGAAAAGAAGGAACTGGAGTTTCCCCTGTTCAGCAGGAGGTTTAACTGGAAAGAGATAATAAAGAGTACGCTCAAAAAAAGCGACCGGGTCAAAATAGACTGATAATGATACTGGAGAAGAAAAAAATATTCTCATTTCTCGAGGATGACCTTAAGTCCCTGGAAAAATACCTTAAAGATTTTGCCGGGGGCCTGGAAGGAGTGCTTAAAAAAACTGTTAAGAGTACTCTTCTTGCCGGGGGCAAAAGGATACGTCCGGGGCTTTTCTTTATATGCGCCCGGGGCGGGGGCGGTGATACCGGATACCTGCTTCCGGCAGCGGCAGCTATAGAGATAATACATACCGCATCCCTGATACATGACGATATAATAGACAAGTCGCTCCTCAGGAGGGGAAGGGAGACCATACATATTACCTATGACCGGGACACAGCCAAATTTGTAGGCAATTACCTCTTTACCCAGACATTCTCGCTGCTTAATGAATATAATAATGCCAGGATTCTGGAGGAGATGTCCGCTGCCTCCCAGAACCTGGTAAGAGGCGAGTTTGACCAGATAAAGACCAGAAAAGAGCTCCGGCAGGGAGAAAGGATCTATTTAAAAAAGATAAACGAAAAGACCTCCTCCCTTTTCAAGGTAAGCTGCGCTTTGGGAGGCATACTCTCCGGATCACCGGATGCCGAGATAGAAAAGATGAGGAAATTCGGCGAATACCTGGGAATTTCTTTCCAGATAAATGATGATCTTCTGGACATGGATTCCAGGAAAGTCAATGAGGCTCTGGGAAAACCAACGGGTAATGATATTAGACAGGGAAATATCACTCTTCCCATAATATATGCCGTCCGGAACCGCAGGTTCAAGAGGGAGATAAAAGACCTTTTTAACCGGGGCGAGATAAAAAACGGTGATGTAAAAAAACTGCTTAATATGCTTCCGGAAACAGATGCCATAAAGCAGGCAAGGCAGAGGCTTGATGCCTATCTTCTAAAAGCCAGGGAAATGGCAGGGTCCATAAGTGATGACAGCAAAAGACAGGGGCTTCTGAAAGTCTGCAGCTTCTTTGAACAGGAGACAGGGAGGACCAGTTGAGTTTTTCCCATGCCCTTCTGGAAGTGATCCAGGTCACGGCTCCCATATTCATTATCATAGCTGCCGGTTTTTTCATAAGGAAGATAAACCTCATAAATGCTGACGGGGTGGATGTGCTGAACCGGCTCGCCTACAATGTGGGCCTGCCGGCGCTGTTCCTTCTGAATATAACTGAATACAGTTTAAGCGATATCTTTAATATAGATATAATAAAGGTGATATATTCCACATATGCAGCGTATTTTGCAGTATTGCTGCTGCTTGCTTTTACTGTGAGAAGGAGCAGCAAGACCAGGGGAGCCTTTTTTGTATCATCCTACCGGGTCAATATGGCCTTTGTGGGCCTTCCCATAGTATGGGCCGCTTTCGGCGGGCTGGCCCTGGCAAAGGCCACCCTGGTCATAGCTTTCCTGGTACCCATAAATGTGATGTCTTCCATTATAGTATTCAGGATATTCAGCCGGGGAGGGAAGGATCTTGGAATAGGAAGAATTCTTAAAAACGTTGCCACCGACCCCATAATCATTGCCACAATACTGGGTTTAGTGATGTCTTACTTCGATGTCCGTCTGCCTGGATTCATAAATAGCTCCCTGGACATAATATCAGGCATGACTGTGGCTGTGGCCCTTCTTTCCATCGGAGCGTCCTTCAGGTTTGACCACATAAAAAGCGACCTGAAGCTGGTATCCTATATAAGCTTCAATAAGCTTATACTGATGCCGGTACTGGCATTTGTGGCAGCTGAATATGTCTTCAGGATAGACACATTTGAAAGGAATGTAATAGTCACCCTTTTTGCCGCTCCCCTGGCTGTAGCCGCTTATATAATGGCCAGGGAACTGAGGTCAGACCACGACCTGGTATCCTCTTCCCTGATACTTACAACCATAGTATCAGCACTTACCATATCAGGATGGCTTCTGGTATTAAGGTATATATAGAGCTGCCCGTCAGGGATAGAGCATGCGGTAGAAGTTATAATTACCCATGACTCTCTTGATATATTCCTTGGTCTCAAGAAAAGTGATGTGCTCTATAAACTCATCCTGGCCCATATTACCGAAACGGGATATCCAGCCGGACATGGACCCGGGTCCGCCGTTATAGGCGCCCAGGCAGTATACAGGGTTTTCCTGGAAGTTTTCCAGCTGCCGGTCCAAATAATATATGCCCATCTCAATATTTATCTCGGGGTCGTAGAGCAACCCTTCCTCAAAGTCTTCCAGGCCGATCTGCCTGGCTATACTGCTGCCGGTGGCAGGCATGATCTGCATGAGGCCCCTGGCGCCGGCATATGAGCCGGCATCGGTCTTAAAGTTTGACTCCTGCCTCATGACCGCCAGGGCAAAAAGTGGATCTACCCCGTACTGTTCACTATACTTGTCTACTATCTCCTTAAAACCGTAGGGATAATAGAGATAATAGGCATAGGCAAGATGGTCTCCGGAAAGCCCTTTCCTTATATTTGAAAGATTGCCGTATATGAGGCGCAGGCTGTTGAAATAGTCTTCTGCATTATAGTAAAGGGTGGCTATCCCCAGGGCCCTCTCCGGGTCTTCCTCCAAAATGTCTTTCCCCGATCCTATCTCGATGGAAGCGCTGCTATAGAAGCCCAGCCTTATAAGCTCCAGGGCTTTGGTTATATGGTCAACCCAGCCGTCTATATTGGCAATATCGGCTTCCAGGTCTTCAAAGATGCCTGGAAGCAGGGTCTGGGCACCGGGGCTGTGAGGGGATAGGCTGGTATCTATTTCTGCCAGTTCGATAGTGCTTCCCAGTGACCCGGCCAGCTCGATGGCTGCAAATGTATAATATGAATAATTCTTCAGTCCGGCTATCCGGCGGCAGAGCCCCAAAGCTTCTTCTTTATCTCCCATTTTGATCAAGGATTTTGCCTGCCAGTAAAGGCCTTTTTCCCCCAGGGAAGTGCCTTCAAACAGGGAAGCCATATGGGAAAAACTTGCTCCGGCTCCTGTCCAGTCCCCGCTCTTATACTGTATCCAGCCCAGTTCCCACAGGGCCTCATCTGTCATATCCCCCGAGGGGTATTCCTTAAATACCCTTTGGAAACTTTTTATGGCTTCTGCTGCATTATTGTCTATGGAATAGATGCGGCCCATGCGGTAAAGGCCGTCATCGGCATAACTGCTGGAAGGATGTTCTGCGGCCAGCTTCTCATAATATGATACAGCCGATGCATTATCATCAAGATTGGTATAGGTCCTTCCCAGAAAGTAAAGGGCTGCATCGGCAAAGCCGGCATCGGACCCTTCCTCATAGCAAAGCAGAAGCCAGTCCAGGGCTTTACCGTAATCTGCCATATTATAGTAACTCATCCCCAGCCTGAAGCAGATGCCGGCATAGGTCCCGGCAGTAAAGGAATTCCTGGGGTATCCGTCTATAAGAACCATCAGCTGTTCTATTGCCTCCTGGTAGAGGTATGAGGAAAAAAGGTTTTCCGCCCTGCCGTAAAGCTCCTCGACCGAAGGTGAAAAACCGGCTACGGCCCCCTCCTCTGTCAGCCTTTCTATTTCCAGATAGGCCCTGCCGGCATATTCACTTGCCGGAGATTCAAGCCATATCTTCTTAAGATAGGAGAATGCATCTGCCGGACGGCCGTTTTTTTCCATGCATACAGCCAGCTGATACCTGCAGTAGGGAAGGTAGCCGGAGCCGGGATAAAGGTTCATAAATGCATTGTATTTTTCTTCGGCTCCGGTGTAGTCTTCCCTGAGGTAATAGAGGTCTGCAGTCTCAAGGGCAGTTATTTCCAGCCATATGCTGTCAGGAAAGTTCTGGAGCACCTTATTATAATAATCCTGGGCCAGGTCATATTTTTTCTGCATAAGCAGGCTTTTTGCCAGGTAGTAATAGATGTGGTCCTGGAGGATAAGGTAGCTGTCCTCTACCTTATGAAGATAGTACTCTGCTATTATATAGGCTTCTTCATCAAAATGTTTCATGGCCTCGGAAAAATTATACCGCATCTCTTCCAGGTCTGTGTCAGCCGGTACTTCTTCCTGGACGATCCCTTCATCACTGTCCAGTCCGCCCAGGTCTTCCGCCTTTTCATCAGCCGGTTCAGGTTCATCCGGACTATTACCGGATTTATCCTCAATTTCTTCAAAAACAGTTTCACTGCCTGCTTCATCTGGCTGTCCGAACTCCAGGCCGAAAAAGTCTCCCTGGACTATTCCGCAGCCCGTCAGGATAAGAGACATGATCACTGCCAGGAATGGAATTAGCCTAAGTATTTTTGAAAAAGTCATCGGTCCCTCTATTATATCCTGTCTTCCAGCTTCCCCGGAAGGCAATAGTGCTCAAGGTGGATTATACATTACAAATCTTACTTTTTAAAATTTATTATCCATCAGGGATTATTATTTATTTTTAACAGCATTTGGTTATATAATATTAATCATATACTATTTATCATATGGGTCAAATAGGGGCATTTACTTGAGAAGAGGCAGGAAAATCGGCATTGCCCTGAGCGGCGGCGCTGCCAGGGGTCTTTCCCACATAGGAGTGCTGGAAGTACTGCAAGACCTGGGAGTGGAAGCTTCGGCTATTGCCGGTACCAGCATGGGTTCCATAGTAGGATCATTCCTATGCTCGGGCATATCTCTGGAGGAGATGCAGGAATATGTGGAAAGCATGGACTGGAGGAGCTTCCTTTTATTCTCAGACCTTGCCCTTTCGAATACGGGTATCATAAACGGCAGAAGAGTGGAAAGGCAGCTGAAAAAATTCCTTAAGGATAAGACTTTTGAAGACTGCAGCATCGATTTCTGCTGTGTGGCGGTTGATATCTTCAGCAGGGAGAAGGTAGTCCTTACCAGGGGCAGGCTGCTGGATGCGGTAAGGGCGTCCATATCCATTCCAGGTTTCTTTTCTCCCGTACATCTTGACGGAAGACTGCTGGTTGACGGAGGCATCATCGAACCGCTTCCCACGGAAGCCATAAAAGTGTTCGATTTGGACTTTGTAATAGGCTCGTCCATAACTTTTACAAAAGACAATGAGAGGTACCGCTACCTGCTGCATGAAGACGGAAATAAAACAGATGACATGACTTATGGATACCACAAGGTAGGGGCTGCCGGCAATGATGAAAGATTCAGGACCCTGCTTGAATCACTAAGGAGCAGGATAAGGGGAAATAGTGAAAAGACGGTCCCGGTGCAGTCGGTCCTTGATACCAGCCTCAATATAATGCACCGTGAGATGACTTCCCGGTATAATAAGTTGGCTGATATAATAATCGAACCGGAAGTGGGGGATTTCGGCTTCTTTGACCTTACCCGGGGAAAAGAGATCATACAGCGGGGCCGGGAAGCGGCAGAGGCTAAGGCGGATGAGATAAAGAAGAAGCTGGGATTGTAATAGATCGGGAAAAATTTCATGATCATTGCAGTGTTTAGATAATAAGTTTTGGCAGTCCTCTTTTTATGATCCTGTCGAGAAATAATCAATTGTGTTTTAATGGGATCCATGCTTAGCTTTAATAGATCGATCATATCTGTTTATGGCATTGACAAGACTAAAACTAAAAACTGATCACTTCAGGGCAAAGATGCAAAAGTAGGAATAATAGAATACGGCGGGGATGTGGTGCCGGTTATGGATAAAAAGAGATGATTTTCCAGGATAGCTTCCCGGGGGACTTGTTTGCAGAATAGATTTACATCTTTCATCTTAGATTGTATTATTCAGAAATGAATTACTCGAAGACAATCTCCAAAGCTTTAAAAATATTAAACTGTTTTGCCGGCGGCAATGAGTATAAAAGCCTGAGCCAGATAGCCGAAGAGGTAGAAATAGAGAAAAGCACCATATGCCGTTTTTTAAAGACCCTGGAAAGGGATTCTTTTATCGAGCAGGATAAGGAAAGCAAGAAGTATAGATTGGGGAATAAGGTCCTGTTATTGGGGCTTTCAATTCTCAATAACCTGGATACCAGAAAAGAATTGATCCCGTTTATGGAAGAGCTTAATGAGAAGTATAACCAAACAGTCAATCTGGCCGTAAAACATAAAAATATGATACTTTACCTGGAAGTATTAAAAGGTAAGGGTTATATCCATGAATTGACCTCTGTGGGCTTCCAGGAACCATTATACACGACTTCAATGGGGAAAGTTTTCCTCGCCGGGATGAGTATTGGGGAGCTGGAAGAATATTTTAAGGAGACTGAATTTAAAAAATTCACCAAAAATACAATAACAGATATTGACACTTTAAAGAAAATAATTGAAAAAGTAAAAAAAGACGGATATGCATCCAATGATGAAGAGACCATAGATAACCTCTGCGCTAATGGTGTACCCATAAAAGATTCAGGCAATAAGATAATCGCAGCCGTCAGCGTTTCCTTTTTAAAGATCTCGGTCGATGGTCCCACCAGGAAAGAGATAATCAAAGACCTGCTGGAAGTCAGCCGGGAGGCATCCAGGAAATTCGGGTATTATGGAGAGTAAGTCTCAAGGTTTTAACCGGTCCTGCCAAAGAAATTATTGACTAAGTAGATCAATCAATATAGAATTACAATTATAACAATAGCATTGTATTATTTGAAATAAGATTTTTTTGCCTCATGGGATCAAGCATTATAACCAGTTCCTGTTTCAAGGAAATAATCAGCGGCAATAGATTGATCTGCGGCCCGGGAAAGGACATAAATTGCGGTGGCGCTAGAGGAAAATGGCAGGAAAAACATAATGAGAACATTTGACCAAACCATACATAAAGGCCTTTTATGACAGATTTAAACAAAAAAACTCTACTAAAACTGCTTAAGATGATGATAAGGATAAGGAAATTCGAGCTGGCGGTAGAGAAGAATTTCCAGCTGGGGCATATCTACGGTACTGCCCATCTTGCCATAGGCCAGGAGGCTTCTGCCGCCGGAGCAGTACTTGCCCTGAGAGAAGACGATATGATAACCTCCACCCACCGGGGCCACGGACACTGCATCGCCAAGGGAGCAGACCTTGATCTTATGATGGCAGAGATATTCGGAAAAGCTACCGGCTACTGCAGGGGAAAGGGCGGCTCCATGCATATAGCTGATGTAGAGGCAGGAAACCTTGGTGCCAATGGCATAGTGGGGGGAAGCGCCGGTATTGCCGCCGGTGCCGCCCTGGCAGCCAAAAAGCAGGGCACAGGGCAGATAGCAGTATGTTTTATGGGCGACGGAGCCATAAACGAGGGTCTGTGGCATGAATCGGTAAACATTGCCTCCATATGGGATCTGCCGGTTATATACTTTGTAGAGAACAACCAGTACGGCATGGGAATGCCTTCGGGCAAGGTGACCAACCTGCAGAAATTATCAGACAGGGCCAGGGGATATAATATAGCCGGATACACCATAGACGGAAATGACGTGATCCAGGTATACCAAAAGGTATCCCAGGTATCTTCCAGGGTAAGAAAAGATAAAAAGCCGGTCCTCATTGAAGCAGTGACCTACCGCATAAGGGGACACAGCCTTCGCGATGCCCAGAGGTACAGGCCGGAAGGTGAGACAAAAAAATGGATGGAAGCATATTGCCCTATAGAAAGGCTGAAAAGGCATCTTGAAGATAATTGCAAGATCTCTGGAGATGAAATAGATAGGGCAGAAAAGCAAATAGAGGCTGAGATTGAAAAAGCGGTAAAGTTTGCACTGGAAAGCCCCTACCTTGATCCTTCAGAACTTACAGATGATATATATGCCTGAGATTTTTAAGATTTATTGGAAGAGAAATAAGACATGAGACAAATAACATATGCAGAAGCGGTAAGGGAATGCCTTTCGCAGCAGATGAAGCAAGATGACAGGGTCTTTATGCTGGGTGAGGATATAGGGCTTTACGGGGGAGCCTTCGGTGTTACCCAGGGACTGATAGAGGAGCTGGGCCGGGAAAAAATAATGGATACTCCCATATCCGAGCAGGCGATAGCAGGGCTTGCCATTGGGGCAGCCCTTGCAGGAATGCGGCCCATAGCAGAGATAATGTTTTCCGACTTTATGATGCTTCCGCTGGAGCAGATTGTAAACCAGGCGGCAAAGATCCGCTATATGTCCGGGGGCAAGGCAAAGGTACCCCTGGTCATAAGGACACCTATAGGCGGAGGCATCGGACTTGCAGCCCAGCACTCCCAATGCGTGGAAGGCCTGTTTTTCCAGTTTCCCGGCCTGAAGATAGCCATGCCCGCATCCCCCTATGATGCAAAGGGCCTTCTTTCGGCTGCCGTAGCTGACGATAATCCGGTGCTGGTCTTTGAGCATAAGCTTTTATACAATACCAGAGGCGATGTACCGGAAGATCCCTATACCATACCCCTGGGAAAGGGCAAGGTGCTAAGGGAAGGCAGCGATATCACCCTTATAGCCACTTCATATATGGTGATAAAAGCTATAAATGCGGCAGAAAGACTTAAAGATGAAGGCATAAGCGTCGAGGTCATAGACCCCAGGACCATAAAGCCTCTGGATATGGAGCTCATCTCAGGATCTGTCAAAAAGACGGGCAGGGCAGTACTGGCAGAGGAAGCATATTATTCCGGCGGATTTACCTGCTTTCTGGCATCAGAGATAGCAAAGAACTGCTTCGACTGGCTGGATGCGCCTGTCCACAGAGTGGCATCCCTTGACTGCCCCATACCCTATGAGCATAATCTTGAAAACCATGTGATACCCGGCGAGGATATTATCGAGAAGAGCATAAAGGATGTGCTGGGGGTTTAGCAGCGGAGATCTTTAAAATAACTAAAACCAAAAATAGCACAGGACCATCAAGGAGGAAAATATGCCAAAGAAAGTAGCCGTAATACATACCAGCACCGTGTCCCTGGATGACTTAAGAGGACTTTTTGCCAGGATCATGCCTGAGGTAGAGATGGTAAACATCATAGACGAAAGTTTGCTCAGGGAAGTCATGGCCAATGGAAAGGTGACTCCTTCCATAATAAAAAGGATATGCAGTTATGCCGTACATGCAGAAGACATGGGAGCAGATCTTATACTGAATCAATGTTCATCTGTGGGACATGCAGTAAATATTGCCCGCAGCCTGGTAAACATCCCCTATATAAAGATAGATGAGCAGATGGCAGAGGATGCGGTAAGCACAGGGGAAAACATCTCCCTTATTGCCACAGTAGCCTCCACAGTAGACCCCAGCGCCGGCCTCATAGAGGAAGCAGCCCAGAATATGGGGAAAAAAGTCAATGTAAAAAGGTGCCTGGTAGACGGCGCCCTGGATATACTGATGAAGGAAAAGGATGTCAAAAAGCATAACAGGCTGGTGGTTGATGCCATAAAGAAGGCAGTACCTGATTCTGATGTGATAGTCCTGGCCCAGGGGAGCATGACAGGGCTTTTGCCGGAACTGAAGGACCTGGGGATCCCCGTTCTCTCCAGCCCCGAGTCCGGGGTAAGGAAGGTAAGAAAAGTACTGGGACTTTAAAATAATATTACAGGAAAGGAAAAATCCATGAAAAGAGACCAGGGCGACAGATTATATGATTTTGCCAAAGATTATATGGTGACCGGAGGATCGGCCTCAGCCAGATGGAGCAAGGCCCTAAAGCGCCCCTTATACTTTAAGCAGGGAAAAGGCTCAAAGCTCATAGACTATGACGGAAATGAGATAATAGACATGTGCTGCTCCCATGGAGGCTCCATCATGGGCCACGGCCATCCCAAAATA